>ERZ1090860.133-NODE-134-length-45350-cov-66.762667_pt1 | contig 45350 bp, 72 predicted proteins | sample MGYA00478483_ERZ1090860 | MGnify/ENA primary metagenome ERZ1090860 (study PRJEB33644, sample SAMEA5815741) | chicken gut metagenome | biome: Chicken; feature: Gastrointestinal Tract; material: Caecum | place: Ireland | collected 2019-01-01 | study: A study of the...
GGAGGAGAAAATAAGTAATTAAATATATTGTCAAATGTGATTAAATGTGTTATAATATACTAAAAGGAGTAAATTATTATGAACACATCAAATATCACAAATTATAAACCAAAAGATTTTGCTGAATTGTTAGGAGTATCTGTTAAAACATTACAACGTTGGGATCGAGACGGGATACTTAAAGCTAATCGCACTCCAACTGATAGGCGTTATTATACTTATGATCAATATTTACAGTTTAAAGGAATTAATACTGTAGAAGATAATAGAGAAATTGTAATATACGCTAGAGTTTCAACAAGAAATCAAAAGGATGATCTGAAGAATCAGGTTGAATTTCTAAAAACATTTTGCAATTCAAAAGGTATGATCGTGTCACAGTGCATTGAAGATTTTGGAAGTGGATTGAATTACAATAGAAAAAAATGGAATCAACTTTTGAACGAAGTGATGGAGAATAAAATTAAAACAATAGTTATTTCAAATAAAGACAGATTTATCCGTTTTGGATATGATTGGTTTGAAAAGTTTTGTGAAAAATTCCATACTTCAATTATTGTGGTTAATAATGAAACATTATCTCCAAATGAAGAGCTGGTTCAGGATATCATATCTATATTGCATGTGTTTAGCTGTAGATTATATGGTTTGCGTAAGTATAAAAAACAGATCAAGGAGGATGAGGAAATTGCTAAAGAGTTACAAAACGGAAATTGACCCAACTCCAGAACAAACACAAATAATTCACCGCACAATTGGTACATGCAGATTTGTCTATAACTTCTATCTTGCGCATAATCAAGAAATATACCAGAAAGAAAAACGATTCATATACGGAATGGACTTTTCCAAATGGCTGAATAATGAGTACATTCCAAATAATCCAGAATATCAATGGATCAAAGAAGTAAGCAGTAAGTCCGTGAAGAAAAGTATTATGAATGCAGAGACTGCTTTCAAACGATTTTTTAAACATCAAAGCAGATTCCCAAGATTTAAAAAGAAAGGAAAATCTGACTTGAAGATGTATTTTGTGAAAACAGATAAAAGAGTCGTTATTCAATGTGAACGTCATAGGATTAAGATACCTACACTCGGATGGGTTCGTTTAAAAGAAAAAGGTTATCTTCCAACTGTGGAAAGTGGTTGTCTTATCAAAAGCGGACATGTATCCATTAAAGCAGGAAGATATTATGTATCTGTGTTAGTAGACATTCCAGATATATCACATGAAGAGCTAAATGAATCTGGTATAGGAATTGATTTAGGCATCAAAGATTTCGCTGTTATCAGTAATGGCAAAGTATATAAGAGTATCAATAAATCAAGTAATATTAAAAAACTTGAAAAACAATTAAAAAGAGAGCAACGCTGTCTTTCGAGGAAATACGAAGACTATAAAAAGCGTTTGAAGAAAAAGAAAGGAGAAGCTACTCGGCAAAATATCAATAAACAAGTCTTAAAGGTACAGAAACTTCATCAAAGGATAGAATATGTTCGTTCTGACTACATTAACAAAACAATCAATGAGATTGTGAAAACCAAACCATCTTATATTACGATTGAAGATTTGAATGTATCAGGAATGATGAAGAACAGACATCTTTCAAAAGCTGTTGCGTCACAGAAGTTCTATGAATTTAGAACCAATCTTAAAGCAAAATGTGATGAAAATGGTATTGAATTAAGAGTCGTAGACAGATGGTATCCATCATCCAAAATATGTCATTGCTGTGGTGCTATCAAGAAAGATTTGAAGCTTTCAGATAGAATATATCGTTGTGATTGTGGCTATGTTGAGGATAGGGATTTCAATGCTGCTCTTAATCTAAGAGATGCTTTAACTTACGAAGTTGCATAATAAGGTAATTGTAGATATGTACCGAAGGCTTATTCGGGAATTTACGGCTGTGGACTGTACAAGAACTTGTGAGTAGTGCTTGAGCAATCAACACAAAAGCATACAGAATGAAACAGCAAAACGGATTTCGTGAGAACCGTTAAGTCTCGATATGGATATTTTTGTCCATATTTTGAGTAGCAGGACAGGCGAGGAGAATCTACAACAGACTTAAAGAGACATTCGATGGAGAAAGAAGTGAAATGAATGAGGAACTTTAAGGATTTGACAGGAATGAAGTTTAATATGCTTACCGTTCTTGAACAAGCCGTAAAAGATAAATACGGTAAAATCCTCTGGAGATGTAAATGTGATTGCGGAAACGAGATAATCACTCATGGGAGGAGCCTCACTAACGGTCATTGTAAATCATGCGGATGCATTTTAAACAAAAACAGGCGCGAAAAATCCAAATATAAAGGACTTCACACAACAAGAATTTACCGTATCTGGAAAGGGATGCGCGCCAGATGCGAAAATCCAAATCATAAAAACTACGATATTTATGGTGGACGAGGAATAAAAATCTGTGATGAATGGTGCGGCGATCAGGGCTTCTTTAATTTCCTAAGATGGGCGATTGAAAATGGATATAGAGAATATTTGTCCATTGACAGAATTGATACAAATGGAAATTACAGTCCTGATAATTGCAGATGGGCGGATGATGTTACACAAGCAAATAACAGGAGGCATCCAGAAAAAGTAAAGAATCAGTATGGAATATGGGATTATAAAAATCCACCAGAGCCGTACCGCCCGGAAAGGAGTGATAACCATGACGGAGAATGAAGCGATTGAAGCATTGCGGTTAATCAACACAAGTAGCGTACATACGTTTTATAACTGGGAAGAAATGGCAGAGGTAAGGGATATAGCAATCTCCGCCCTCAAAGAAATCCAGCAGTACCGCAAGATCGGAACCGTGGAAGAGTGCCGGAAAGCGGTAGAGAAGCAGAAACCGAAGAAACCGCACAGAAATTACAAGAAATTTAGTGGGTTATGGTGTAAATGTGGTTGGTATCTAGGACAGAAACAATGCTTAGATATTAAGTATTGCCCGAACTGCGGACAGGCTATCGATGAGAATTTGGAGGGAATGGAAGATGAAAGCATTAATTGAAATTATCGAGAAAGGATAAAAGAAATGAGTAAGGGAGCAATCTTGGTAGAAGTACCGAGTAGTTGCGATGAATGCGATTTCCTCGAAAAAGGAATGCTCCACGATTAATGTGGGATCCCTGGAATCGGAGAAGTTGTTGACGATTTTATAGTATCCAGACCGAGCTGGTGCCCGATCATTAAATGCGAAGAAATAGTAATAAGGATGGGAAACAATAATGATAAAAGTAACTCATAAACGGAACAGATCAAAGGTACTCAGGAACCGGAAGAACAAAAGATATGCAAGACGGCATATGGATGTCTTGAATTATCTGAGAGAAAGGACCGGTGATGAAAACGAGTGTAAGAGACACATACCTTAAAGATTACGGATTAACATACGAGGAAGGGAAAAGGATTGTTGAGTACTGCCGGGAAGCAAGAGACTATGATCAGAGGCTGATCCTTCAGGCGGCACAAGAAGTATATCCGGAGATTGCCCCGTATCTCTTCCTGAACCTGACAACCGGACTGGGATATGACCGCATGGGGAACATACCAATGCAGCGGAAGGATTTCCAGGGGTATCGGAGGAAGACCATAGAGACGTATAACAGGTATATGATGCTGAATGGAAAACAGATTGTGTGAGGTGAAATAGTGGAATATCTAAAGAAATGCCCGAAATGCGGGAGGTATATGACACCACATTTAAAGAGTGTGTTTGGAATAACATTTACAATATATTCCTGTTTTTGTGGATATTCAGAAGATACATGTGGGTGCAAATATGATAATAAGACAACTTATACGGGAGGTGGAGCGAATGACAGAACGGTTATCAAACAAGAATCCATGTAACGCTTGTAAGGTTGATCGTCAGATAGGAAACCCTAACAGGTGGCAATGTGAGTGCGACAGGTGCGATAAGCCTAATGATTGGAAGAATGAATGCGTAAAGAAACTGGCAGAATACGAAACCGCAGAGGATGAGGGAAGATTGGTGGTGCTGCCATCAAATCAGGTATGGGAAAGCCAAGGCGACATAGTTTATTACATTTATGATTATGAAATAACAGAGTGCGTGAACTGCGGAATTTCAATTTGTGCAGACGGGAAGGCATGGATTGGTTTGGCGGCTGACGAGGACATCTTTCCATATAGAGAACCTATAGCAGAATTTGATACAGACCCAACAGATTGGTGTAAAAAAACAACAGATGTTCTTGCTTTGGAGTGGGGAAAAACAGTATTTCTCACTAGAGGAGAAGCCGAGAAAGCACTTAGAGATTTAAAGGAGACAAAATGAACGAATGCGATTTTGTGGAAAGTACAGAGTATGGAGAATACTGCACTCTGTATGATAAGGCTTGCGATAAAAATGAATGTGAAATAATGAAGCATGGTTTAGGGGAAGAAGATATAAAACAGGCACAACAGGCGATTTGGGAAATAAAATGCAACATGAATAGATAAAATATGGGTACAACGACACCACCCCACATGCGGTAAAATATAATTAAGAATACCGTGTGTGGGGTGATTTTTATGTATCGCAGTAAGAAAAACTATGAGAATTTGCAAAGAATTATATTTGATGGAGTGGGTAAGTACCAGATACCGCAGATAGAACCTACAGAATACAAAGGTAGCGAATTCATCCCGTTCAACTATGCAAAATCCTGTAAAGACAAGATGGGAAAAGGTGTCCATTTCTTCATTGATGATTACCAGTTTAACCGTTTATGGAATGCACCTGAACGGTACATAGATATGCTGGCTGAATTTGATTGCGTAATGTCGCCAGATTTCAGTACTTACACCGATTTTCCGAAAGCAATACAGATATATAATCACTACCGCAAGCACTGGGTAGGCGCATATCTTCAAATGCATGGCATTGATGTAATACCGACAATATCATGGAGTGATAAGGACTCGTTTGAGTGGTGCTTTGACGGTGAGCCTGTTGGCGGCGTGGTGGCGGTATCCTCTGTCGGCTGCATGAATAGTAAAAAGCGTAAAGAGTTATTTATGGACGGATACAGGGAGATGATGGACAGGTTGAAACCTACAACAATTATTTTCTATGGTAATGCGCCGGAAGAATGTGAGGGAAACATCGTAAATATCAAAGCATTTCAAGAAAAATATAGGGAGGTATAACAATGGGGGGACGTGGAAGTTCTTCAGGAATGAGCGGAAACTCAGTTATTGATAGAAGCGCAAAAACCAGAACGATTGAAACTGTATACCGGGAAGCGAGGGGGTATTCCGGAAGTTATTATAAAGATACCATTCTGGAAGCGGTAGACAGAGGAAATGGAAGTCTGGAATTTGTATACGCTACACCTGAAAGTAGAGAGAAAACAGCCAAAACAAATCGAACCCAATACGTTACATTTAAATTAAAAGCCGGAGCGGAAAATGGAGATGTGTTTGGTGTAAATTGGGATAATGTAAAAAGTATTTCTGGACAAACGTACGATCTGAGATCAGAGATTAAAGATAGAAGTTTCCGGTGGGATGGTAAAAATAAAAGGTGGGTTAAGAAGTGAATTTGAATATGGTCATGCGAAAACTGCAAAGAGCAATCCTTCAGAAAGGACTTGTCATTAAGATAGGCACAACGCAGTTTTACAGCAAAGAGCAGGATCGGATGATAACCATACATATCCTCAGTACCCGGATAACCTACCGGAACACGCACGGTGAATGGAAAGATCGAGACTATGAGATACTGCGGAGTGCTTCTAAGATAGAGATTGTGAACTGTTTAAATGATATATGGCAGGCGGTGAGAGAATGAAAATAGGCGATAAATACATACTTGATGGAGCAAGCCAGTCGGGAATAACAAGAGACGGGGAAGAAATAACAATACCTCCATTTTCCGCTGTTGAAAAGATAAGGGATAATTTCGAAGACAAACTCAAATTTAGAAATATGTTTGTGGTCTGTAAAACTGGGGAAGAAGTAGATATCAGCCAGAGCATTATTGAAAGATATTTTATCCCAGAAATAAAGGACGGTGGGTAAATGAAACTCACACCGAAGCAGAAAGCCTTTGCGGATGAATATCTGAAGAATGGGGGGAATCTCTCAGACGCAGCCAGAAAAGCCGGATATTCCGAAGCAGTTATTAAAAATGCAAGAAAAAACATCTTGGAAAATCGTGGAGTTTCTGCATATATAGCCGAAAGGCAGGCGGAAATTGAGAAGCTGGCTCAGAGGGATATCCAGATCCAACAGCAGAACAGGCGATCAGGAATTACAACAAATTAACACATTCCGAAAAAGAAGCCCTATATCACCTAAATCAAATAGCGAGTCTGTTTGGATTTGAAATAGTTTATGTAAAGGATAAAAGGACGGGTAAGGAGTATAGATGTTGAAAGAGCTGGACGTAAAGCAGGAAAACGAACGAAAAAAAGAATATTTGGATGGATATAGGAAATGCATACGTCAGATAGACAGGCTGAACGAAGAGCTTGCGGAAATCAGAATCAATAAGATGTTCCCATCTATGACACAAGATGGAATGCCACATGCTCATAACAATACAGATCTATCTGTATATGCATCTAGGATTGATAAGACGGAAAGAAAGATTATAAAAGCCAGATATCTTAAAATACAAAAAATGAAAGAAATCACCGAGAAAATAGAAAGAATGGATGACGAAAACGAAAAGGACGTCTTATTCTATCGATACATAAGATTGATGAAATGGGAAGAAATAGCGGTGAAAATGAAATATACATATCGCAATGTTACAAAAATACACGGAAGAGCCTTATGTAACTTTCAGATATAAAAGAGTTCCTATTAATTCCTATGCGATGCCTGCTATAATATAAACTGCCAAGATCAATAAAGGACTCCTAAGATTCAAAAAATGTTATACGCTGAATGCGTATGTTGGGATATAGCTCAGTTGGTAGAGCACCTGTCTTATACACAGCAAATCCTCGGTTCGATTCCGAGTATCCCGATTCCGGAGAAATGCAATCTCCGGAAATTTCACTTACCCCTCGACAGACACCGTGACAGGACAACGGAGGGTTCGACTCCCTCCGCACGGTTTATACATGTGGACATGCCCCTTTATGTTTTTGTATGTGATCCATTGGCTTTTTCAAGTGTTTTCTCTCCTAATAGATAAATCCGTCCACATGTAAATTATTAGACCGATGCTGTACTTAATGTATGGCACCGGTCTGATTTTGTATAAGGAGAACAAAATGAAATTAAACCAAATTATGAGGAAGTTACAACGAGCGATACTACGAAAAGGCCTTGTAGTCAAAATAGGAACAACACAGTTCTATAGCGAACAACAAAATCGTATGATTACGATCTATATACTGAGCACAAAAGTATTGCAGAAGATCCATGATGATGAGTGGAAGGAAAAGGACTATGAAATTATAAGAAGTGCATCACAGATAGAGATAGTCAACTGTTTAAATGATATATGGCAGGCGGTGAGAGAATGTTAAAAGCTATAAAGATAAGAGGAAAAGAATATCCGACAAATAAAATCGTAAGAGTATTGATGGAAAATGGGATTGTCGAAATCATATATAGTCCGTCTGCTATATCGAATGATAAAAAGATAATTGCAAAATTCCATGAATGCGAATTTGTAACAGACAAGGACGGTGGGTAAATGAAACTCACACCGAAGCAGAAAGCCTTTGCAGATGAATATCTGATATGTGGGAACGCTACGGAAGCTGCAAGAAAAGCTGGGTATAAGCAGCCGCATGTGCAAGGAAGTCAGAACTTAGAAAAACTTAGTGTTTCGTCATATATAGCAGAAAGGCAGAAACAGATCGAGGATTCCCGCATTGCCGATGTAAAAGAAGTCATGGAGTTTTATTCCGCAGTTTTGCGTGGAGAGGTAAAAGACCAGTTTGATATGGATGCAGCTCTTTCTGATCGACTTGCTGCCGGAAGAGAACTGATGAAGAGATTTGAAAAAGCAGACGATGGAAAGAAAGATGCTCTTGATAAGCTTGACAATTTGCTGGATCAGATCGGGGGTGTGATCTGATGCCGTTCACGAAAAAGCAGAGGGAATATCTGGATCATGCAAATCATAGATGGAACATTAAGCAGGGAGCGACTCGGAGCGGAAAGACGTACCTAGACTATTTTGTGATACCGAAAAGGATACGGAATGTTATTGACAAAGACGGACTTACGGTCATACTCGGAAATACCAAGGGAACATTACAAAGAAACATCATAGAGCCTTTGCAAAATATGTATGGGACAAACCTTGTTACGGATATCAAGTCTGACAACACGGCTTATTTATTTGGGCAGAAATGCTATTGCCTAGGAGCTGACAAGGTAACAAGAGTTAATCAGATACGAGGTGCAAGCATTAAGTATTGCTACGGGGACGAGGTAGCAACGTGGAACCGCGAAGTATTTACGATGCTGAAATCCCGTCTCGATAAGTCGTATAGCTGTTTTGATGGAACTCTCAACCCGGAATATCCTACGCACTGGATCAAAGAATTTATTGACTCGGACGCAGACATATACTGCCAAAGCTATTGCATAGATGACAATCCGACCCTAGACCCTGCATTTGTCGAGAACCTAAAAAAAGAGTATGCAGGAACCGTGTACTATGACAGGTACATTCTTGGTAAGTGGAAACGGGCTGAGGGAGCAATCTATATCAAGTTCGCTGACAATCCAAGCAGCTTCATAGCATCGGTTGACAGAGAGCACATATCGCGAATTGAGATCGGCGTTGACTTTGGAGGTAACGGATCGGGTCATGCATTTGTTGCTACAGCAAAATATGCAAGCGGAAAGAGGCACGTTCTCATAAGTAGAAAACACATGAAGAGTGACTTCCCTCACGGAATCGACGCAAATCTATTATCAGACCTTTTCCTTAAGTTCGTTTCTGACGTGGTGGAAAAATACGGGAAACCGTCGAACGCATACTACGACAATGCAGAAACGGTTCTCGGTCAGAGCATCAAGAATGCTTGTGAAAAGGAGTTTCCGTATCTTCATGTCAGACCGGCAGTCAAAAAGAAAATTAACGATCGTATAGAGTATACGGTTCAGCTCATGGGAGCAGGTCTGTTTTTTATTACAGAGGACTGCGAAACGCTGTCAAAAGCTTTGCAGGACGCAGTATACAATAGCAAGTCTCTGGAGGAAGAAAGACTGGATGATGGCAGCACAGACATCGATACGCTGGATGCGTTCGAGTACAGCATAGAGAGAGACTTCTCAGGTACACACTATCATAGAGTAATTGGAGGGATATAAAATGTTTCGAGTGGCAGAAGGGACAGAAATGACACCAGAACTTCTTTCAGAATATATAGGCAAACACAAGATAGAAGTCACGAACAGATACCAGAAGCTTCACGATGCATACGTGAACGATTATGAGATATTCCATCTTCCCAAAAAGGCCGCATACAAACCGGATAACAGAATATCAGTAAATTTTGCAAAATACATCACGGACACCATGAATGGATTCTTCATCGGGATCCCGATTAAAACAACAAATCCAGATGACAAGGTTACGGAGTACATAGACTTTCTGGATCAATACAATGATCAGGATGACAACAACGCAGAGCTGTCCAAGATATGCAGCATATACGGAAAAGGGTACGAGATGTATTATAACGATGTAGAAGGTAACGTGGGGATCACGTACCTAACACCTTTGGAAGCATTCTTTATTTACGATGACAGCATATTAGAGAGACCTCTATACTTCATCAGATATTATCGTGATGCGGACAACGTAGAGCGTGGTAGTTGGTCTAACGAAACAATAGTGCAGCACTTCGTACAGAAAGGATCGTACCGATGGGACGGAGAAGCGGAAACTCATCATTTCGATGGCGTTCCGGCAACGGAATTCATAGAGAATGACGAGAGAGTTGGGATCTTCGAGGGAGCACTACCAATGATCGATGCTTACAATAAGGCGATATCGGAAAAGGCAAATGACGTGGATTATTTTTCGGACGCATACCTAAAGGTATTGGGACAACGTCTCGAAGAAGAGGATATACAACATATACGAGATGACAGAGTAATCAATTTTGATGGAGACGTTAATGGAGTTGTTGTAGACTTCCTGCAGAAGCCAAGTGGTGACGAGACACAGGAACATCTTCTTGATAGACTGGAAAGACTGATCTATCAGATCAGCATGGTGGCTAATATCAGCGATGAGAACTTTGGTACATCTTCTGGTATCGCCATGAAATACAAGATGCAGGCAATGAGCAATCTTGCAAAGACAAAAGAAAGAAAGTTCCGAAGCGGAATGCAGAGAAGGTACAGACTGATCTTTAGCAATCCGATATCTACCGTAAGAGGAATTTCCGGTGATGCTTGGATTAATAACGACTACAAGTTTACACTCAATTTCCCTGCCAACTTAGCGGAAGAGACAGACATTGCATCCAAACTGGAAGGTATCGTCTCAAAAGAGACACAGCTTTCCGTTCTTTCCGTGGTGGAAAATGTGCAGGATGAACTTGACCGCATGGAAGAAGAGGAGAACGCACAGAAAGACGATGCAAGAGACAGAGTCATGCAGATGACGTTTGGGGGTGTAAGCGGTGAACAGCAGAACGTACTGGGCGATACGGGAAACGATGAACAGGAACAAGAATAAGCGAGAAGAGAAGAAGTATGACAAGGAGATCGAAAAAATATATCAGAACATGATAGACGAGATCAACAAGGAGATCAATGGATTCTACAGCCGTTATGCCACAAAAGAGGGCATTACAATGGCAGAAGCGAAGAAACGTGTTTCCGATCTTGACATCGAAGAGTATGAGCGAAAGGCAAAGAAATACGTCAAAGAAAAGAACTTCTCGGAACAGGCGAACACAGAAATGCGGATCTATAATCTGACAATGAAAGTCAACAGGCTGGAAATGCTGAAAGCTAGGATAGGTCTTGAAATGGTATCAGGATTTGACGAATTGCAGAAGTATTTCGAACAGATCTTGACTGACCGGTCATTAGACGAGTTTGAGCGTCAGGCCGGAATCCTCGGAAAAAGCGTCACAAATCCGAAAAAAGAAGCGGGAGTGATCGTGAATGCATCGTTCAAGAACGCCACGTTTTCTGATCGGATCTGGATGTATCAGGGAATGCTGAAATCAGAGCTTGACAGGCTGTTGCAGACCGGACTGATACAAGGACAGAATCCCCGTGTATTGGCTCGACACCTGAAAGAGCGTTTTGGAGTAAGCCAGTACAATGCAGAGCGCCTTATGAGGACAGAAATGGCCAGAGTACAGACGGAATCTGCCAAGAGATCAATGGAAGAGAATGAATTTGACCAATATGAATTCATGGCGGAAGGAGATGCATGTCCTATCTGTCTTGCTATCAATGGAAAACACTACAAAGTCAAGGATATGCTCCCTGGAACCAATGCGGCACCGATGCACCCTTTTGTCGTTGCTCAGTCACTCCTTATATGGATCGCAAAGAATTTGACGAGTGGCTGAGCGAAAAACAAGGAAAATAAAAATGAAAGAAATATGGAAAGATATTAAAGGATACGAGGGTTTGTATCAGATATCAAATAAAGGACGAGTAAAAAGCTTGTCCAGATTTATTTCTTCTGGAAAAGGAAAATACAAAGTTGAAGAAAAAATAAAAAAACCATCTAAAAGAATGAGGAAAGATGGAACTTGTTATATGGCAGTTGTTCTTTACAAAAATAATAAGTACAAGAATTTTTATATTCACAGACTTGTAGCAAATGCATTTTTAGAAAATCAAGATAAGAAAGAAACAGTAAACCACATAAACGGGAACAAGGAAGACAACAGAGTAGAAAATCTTGAATGGAATACTTATTTCGAAAATAACAATCATGCATATATTACAGGATTAAATGATTCCAGCCATAGAAGAAATAACAAAAGTTCTTTTAAAGTTTTTTAATATGATAAAAACATGAATTTAATTGCATCGTATCCAAGCATAAGAGAAGCAGAAAGAAAAACAGGAATAAGGAGTTCTTCCATAAGCCTTGGTATAAAAAACAACTGGAAGTATGGAGGATATATTTGGAAGAAAGGCAATGATATATGATTGCAGTAGAAGTCAGAAAAGACCGAATCACAGTCTGCGGACACGCACAGTACGAAGCATCAGGAAAAGACATCGTGTGTGCTGGCGTGACAGCATTGGTAACAACATTGATCGATTCAATCACAGGATTGACAAACGACAAAATTCAATACGAAATCATGCCCGGATGGGCTGATATACATTTTAGGGATCTATCGGAGGAATCAATGCTTCTGGTCGATTCCTTTTTTCTTGGCGTTTGTAATATCGCCAATGAATTTCCGGATCATGTCCGGATTATGTAATACATGGCAGGCGTGGAACCATTCAAAGCTACGGTTGTGCAGGCGTGGAACACTTGAAAAGCTACGGAATACGGGCAGGCGTGGAATCCCGTTAAAAGCTACGGAAGATAGGCGTGAAATCTTTAAATTACGGAGGTAGAAACAATGAAGAAAAGATTATTTATGGCGTTACAGATGTTTGCGGAAGATCCGGCAAACTCGGATCCGGCAGGTACAGACCCGTCCGGATCTGATCCAAATGGAGGTCAGGATCCGACAGGAACCGAACCAAAGGGGGCGGATCCGAAAAATGATTCCGAAAAAAAGTACACGGATGAAGATGTAAACAGAATTATTGATCGGAAGTTTGCGGAATGGGAGAAAAAGCAGAGCAAAGCGAAAAACGAAGCCGAAAAACTTGCTGGAATGAATGCGGATGAAAAGGAGAAATATGAAAACCAAAAGCTCAGAGAACAGGTAGAGGAGCTTCTCCGGAAAGACGCACTCGGAAAGATGGCAACAGTGGCACGAGGAATGCTTGGTGAAAAGAATATTTCTGTGAGCGATGATCTTATTGAAATGCTGATTTCGGACGATGCAGAAAAGACAAAAAGCTCTGTTGATTCTTTTATAAACGCTTTTCAGGCGGCAGTAGAAAGGGCTGTGAAGGATGCACTGAAGGGAAATCCGCCAAAGAAAACATCCGAACCGGCATCAATCACAAAAGAGCAGATCATGAAAGTGAAAGATCCGTTGGAACGTCAGAAATTAATTGCTGAACACATGGATTTATTCCAGAAATAAAGAAAGGATGAAAAGAATACATGAAAAAGAAACATTTTGATTTGCAGTTATTTGCAGCAGAAACAGGAGCAAGCCTGTCTACAGACCTTGAACCGGCTATCTCTGTCGATTTTACAAGCAGAATCTCCCAGAACATCAGAGAATTAAGGGATCTGCTCGGTGTTACAAACCTGATCCCGATGTCCGCCGGTACAGATATCAAGGTTTACAAATGGACTGTTGAAAACTTAGCAGCTCAAGTCGGAGAAGGAGAAACAATCACACCTACAAAGGTAAAAAGAGCTTTGAATCAGACAATTACACTTGATCTGGACAAATACAGGAGAGTAACAACAGCAGAAGCGATCCAGAAGGTTGGACGTACTATCGCAGTCAACGAGAGTGACGATCAGCTCATCAAAAAGGTGCAGAAAGCGGTTAAAACATCCCTTTACACCATGCTGAAAGCAGGTACTGGATCAGCAAGCGGAGCAAGTTTACAGATCGTGCTCGCAAACCTTTGGGCAAAATTGCAGGAATACTACGAGGACGAGGATGTAACACCGATCTTCTTCATCAATCAGCAGGATGTGGCTGACTACCTCGGTACGGCACAGATTACCATGCAAACAGCATTTGGATTCACTTATATTGAAAACTTCCTCGGACTTGGTACTGCTATCGTATCTCCGCAGATAACAGCAAAACAGCCGATTGCGACAGCAAAAGAAAACCTGAGAGGAGCATATGTTCCGATGTCCGGCGATGTAGCTCGTACTTTTAACCTGACCGCAGATGAGACAGGATTAATCGGTATGACACACTCTACAGCTACTTCTACTGCTACGGTAGACACATTGATTATGTCTTGCGTCAAATTCTTCCCGGAATTTGCAGATGGTGTATTCAAAGGTACAATCGCGGGGGAATAATTAGCTCTGACATCATGACACTGTATTCCGGCGGTCAGAGCTTATTAGGTAAGCGTGTATCTTCATTGGTTGGAAATGACTTAAAAGTACTTGCGGATGGATCTGTAGTAGGAACCATCAAGAAAGTAACTGGATATACACAGTTTTCCAGTAAAAAAGAAGAGCAGAGCGGGTATTATTTTCCGTTTAAGCTTACTAAGACCGGAACAACAATGACACTGAAAAAGAATGGAGTCGCAGGAGAAGGGAAAGAGGATATGCCGTTTGATCCGGAAATTATTCTGCGAGTTTCTAAAGGAGACACCTTTACCATTGAGGTAGATGATACTCCTGCTGTAACTTTGAATTTCAAAAATGTCACATGGGCTTAAGGAGGTGATCGCATGCTGGAAGATGTAAAAGAGCTTCTCGGAATCCAAGAAAATGATACTGCAATGGATACAAGATTGGGGATTATTATCTCGGCTACTACAAAACGTTTGAAAGTGCTTTTGGGCGGACTGGATGTGCCGGATGATCTCAATTATATAGTAACGGACGTTTCCATCATGCGATTTAACCGGATCGGCTCAGAGGGGCTTTCTTCCCATTCAGTTGAGGGAGAGAGCCAATCCTTTTCAAATAACGATTTTGAGCCGTATATGGATGATATCCAGTCCTATCTGAACGCACAGCAGGAAGCGACAAAAGGAAAGGTGAGATTCCTATGAGGTATGACAAGAAAGTATACTTCCAGAAGATCACACCCGGGGAATACGATCCGGCTACCGGGAACTACGGAGAGGACGAAGTAACCGAAACTCTCCGCTTTGCTTCCGTAGTCAATACCGGAACGGATATGATGCAGTTAGTATACGGCCAGTTACGACAGGACAGCCTGACAATTCAGATCCAGAACCACTACAACGAACCGTTTGACCGCATCCGGTACGGTGATAAGACGTATTCTGTTGACCGTGCGAGCAATTTAAGGCTGAAACAGGTATTTGTTGTGTCGGAGGTGCAATAATGAGCGTTAAAGTTAAATTGACAGGCGTGCAAGAATTACAGCACAAACTGAAAAAGAACATGGACATGACAGCTGTAAAAAAAGCCGTGAAGCTGAACGGAAGTGAGATGTCAAAGACTGCAAAAGAGTATGTTCCTGTTGATACTGGAACCCTAAAACGAAGCATACGCCTTGATATTCATAACAGCGGAGCAACTGCTAAAGTAAGTGCAAACACTGATTATGCAGGATACGTAGAATATGGAACACGGTTTCAAACTCCGAAACTATATATGGCAGGAGCGTTTGACAAACAGAAAGAAAAGTTTAAAAAAGACATCGACAGACTTATGAAATGAGGAAGATAAATGGATCCACAGCAAGAATTGTTCAGCACATTGCTGACAGAATTAAAAAAAATGGAATATGACGTGTACGATGGATTCCTTCCACCCAAAAATACGCCATATCCCTTTATCTATCTTGCAGACAGCACGCAAATCGATGAAGAGAACAAGACAGCAGTATTCGGTAGGGTTTCGCAGACAATCCATGTTTGGCATAACTCGCCGAAGCAACGCGGAACGGTATCGAAAATGCTTCTCGATGCAAAGACTATGTGCAGGAAATTAGAGAAAACGGACAATTTTTCTTGGTTTGTACGGGATGTAAACCAAAGAATTTTGTCCGATGACACCACAAAGCAACCACTTCTCCACGGGATTCTTTCCGTGGAGTTTTCGTTTAGTTAGGAGGAATTAGAATGCCAAACACAGATGCATCTATGTTTGATAACACTGGCGTGAACACGATGAGCAATGAATCCGGCGTGATGCCGCTGGCGTCAGGAGAAACGGCGAAAGAAGCGATTCAGGGAAAAAAGATTGTGTACTTATACAGAATCTTCAAGAATGCTGCTACGACAGACGGAGCGGCTCTTGCATTCACGACAGAAAACGAACGTTCCAAGAGTAAGGACGCAGATACCACAGAAACCAAAGACGGCTCTATCAGGACACCGGGAGCATCGGAAATGGAAATCACAGCTACATCAATTCTCAGTAAAGGCGATACATTCATTGATCAGCTTGAAGAAGCAATGGACAGCGATGATTTGATTGAAATATGGGAAGCTAACTTATCCGAACCGGCATCAGCAGGAGCAAACAAATTTAAAGGAAGATATTTCCAGGGATATATCACTGAAATCACAAAGTCTTCTCCGGCAGACGGATATGTAGAAGTATCGCTTACATTTGGTATCAACGGAAGCGGAGCTAAAGGAGACGTTACCGTATCTCAGGAACAGCAGGAAGTAGCAGCATACGTATTTAAAGACACCACAAAAACAGGAGCTTAATGGAGGGAAACATGAACGAGATTGAAATTTATGGAGAAAGATATCCGGTTAATTTTGGGATCGGATTTGTAAGAAACATCAACAAAACAGTAAAGACAAAAATCGAAGGATGGAACGGAGTTACGCAGGATATTGGTTTTCGGTATCACTTAGCCTGTATGATATCCGGTGACTACGATTCGCTCGAAGAAATCATCTTGTATGGAAACGCAGGAAAGTCTCCAAGAATCAAACGGGAAACATTAGATGCTTACATTGATGATGAGAGTACAGATAACGAGGAACTGATCGAAAAAGTACTGGGTTTCTTACAGAATGCGGCTGCTACAAAGAAGATAACGGAAGAAGCAATGGGAGTAATGAATCCGAAGAGCAAGAAGTAGAACAAAAAACGTTCGAGGAACTATACAAGGAAATAGCGATAGAGTGTTTCCGTTTTTACGGATTTACCTCTTTTTCTCAAGTTGATGATCTTACTCCTTACCAGCTCAAAATACTGGAAGAATCGTTTGAACTTCGGAATGTGGATGAAATTATGAAAATCCACTTGCAGTCATTTTTAAACAACAAGGTAAAAGCAAAGCGCAAATCTGGAAAAAACAAAATGAGGTTTGTATATAACGATTTCAAAAAGTTTTTTGATTACGAAAAAGAGCTGAACAAGGTACGAAACAAAGGAAAGAAAAGCGAACTCCTTGAGAAGATCATCGAATATAAGAAAGGAGGTCATTGATGGCTGAAAGCTATGGAGTTGTCGCGGTGCTTTCAGTCGATGGGAAAGAATTTCAATTAGGAATCAAACAAGCGCAAAAAAGCCTAGATGGTTTTTCTGGTAATTTCAGCAAAGGGTTTGCGAAGATACCAAAAGTAATGGCGGCAGTCGGAACCGCCGTTACAGGAGCTTTCGCAGGTGCAATTAAAATAGGTTCAGACTTTGAAGCTCAAATGTCCCGTGTTCAGGCGATTTCTGGAGCCACGGGAGAAGAATTTGAAAAATTAAGACAGCAAGCAATTGATTTGGGTGCTGATACTACATTTTCGGCGTCAGAAGCAGCACAGGGAATGGAAAATCTTGCTGCCGCTGGTTTCACAACTCAGGAAATCATGAACGCAATGCCCGGATTGCTGAACTTGGCAGCAGCATCTGGTGAAGATCTTGCAACAAGTTCTGACATTGCGGCATCCGCTCTTCGAGGATTCGGGCTGAATGCATCAGAAGCCGGACACGTAGCGGACGTACTGGCCGAAAATGCGAACCGGACAAATTCTTCTGTACGCGAGACGGGAGAAGCTCTGAAATACATCGCTCCAGTGGCGAGAGCATCTGGAATATCTCTTGAAGAAACAGCCGCAGCTATCGGTATCATGGCAAACGCCGGTATTCAAGGCTCACAGGCTGGTACGACATTGCGTGGAGCCTTGGCAAGGCTTTCGAAGCCTACGGATGTTATGGCAACGGCGATGGAACAGCTTGGCGTAAGCTTTTATGACTCCAACGGTAAGATGAAGTCGCTGGCCGATCAGGTTGATATGCTCAAAGGCGCCATGAACGGAATGACCGATGAGCAGAAGAACTACTATCTCGCCACTCTGTATGGACAGGAAGCTCTTAGTGGAATGATGGTGCTGATCAACGAAGGCGGTGACAGCCTAAGAGGACTTGCTACGGACTACGAAAACTGCGCTGGATCAGCTGAAAATGCGGCGAAAATCATGCAGGATAATTTCCAGGGCGCAGTTGAACAGTTAAAAGGATCTCTTGAGTCTTTTGGAATCCAAATATTCTCTAAGGTTTCCGCTCCGCTGTCTGATATGGCAAATGTTGCAACTGAAGCAGTAAACAATATGACATCCGCCTTTGAATCCGGAGGAGTGGTGGGAGCTGTCAATTCCTTGATGACGAGTATTGTTACTGGTATTACGACATTCGTTCCGCAGATTTTGCAAAAGGGATACGAACTGGTATCACAGTTCGCCCAAGGATTTGCACAGGGATTTCCGGAGGCTTTATCAAAATTCCTGGAATTTATACAGGGTATCGGAAACAAACTCACAGAATATGCGCCAATTTTTATACAAAAAGGGTTTGAAATTCTGAGCAACCTTGTTTCCGGAATCACTCAGGCGTTGCCTACACTGATCGAAAAAGTGCCTACTATTATTTCAACATTTGCTAATGTGATCAATGATAATTTTCCGATAATTTTGGCTAAAGGCGTTGAATTACTCGGCCAACTCGGAATGGGAATCATTCAGGCAATCCCTACTCTTGTTTCCAACATCCCTCAGATCGTGAGTGCGATCGTTGACGTAATTGAAGCGTTCAACTGGCTAAACCTCGGAAAAAATATCATAAAATTGTTTGCGAGCGGAATTAAAGGCATGGTTTCGACTGTTGCAAATGCAGGGAAGAATGTATACAACGCTGTACACAATGCAATTAAGAATCTCCCGACACTTTTAAGAGATATCGGAAGAACGGCTATGACCGGATTTTCTAACGTGATCAGTACAGCTAGAGTTGCAGCAGGAAATGCGATTAAAAGCGTTGCAAACGCGATCACTAGCGCGATTAAGTCTCTCCCGTCTAAAATGCTTTCTATTGGCAAAAATGTCGTAAAGGGATTGTGGAACGGAATTTCTGGAATGGTGGGCTGGATAACTGGAAAAGTCATGGGATTCGCAAATTCTGTGCTTGGAGGAATCAAAAAAGCCCTCGGAATTCACTCACCATCTCGTGTTATGAGAGATGAAGTTGGAAAATATATGGCGCTTGGTCTTGGGATTGGATTTGAAAAGTACGCACCAATCAAAGAGATTAAAGATTCTATATCCGATATCATAAGCGAAATTGATGATTTCGCAAACTTTAATCCAATATCATTTGCGGATGATTTCAACAGATTATCTCTTGCCGGAATGGATTATTCGTTATCGACAGAATACGATTACGAAAGCAATGAAACTTATGTAATCGAAGTCCCGATCAATCTTGACGGAAAAGAAGTATCAAGGGTTACTGCTCCGTTTATGAGAAAAGATTTGGACAGGATTGACAGTAGAAATAACAGGAAACACGGAATTAAATAAGGAGGGCATATGTACGATTTTATAGACATTACAGAATCACAGACAGGAAGTAACTTGCCCTCCGAGGCAATAAGCATCAACGGAGAGTATATTGAAGACCATCTTCCGGGTTATCGGACTCTTTACACAGAAGGCAGGGAGATGCTTGAGTCCGAAGTGACAGAGTTACAGATAGGAAGCCAAAACGGAACCAGATACCAATATAAAAGGGATGTCCCAAGGGAGATCACGGTTCACTACCAGATTTTAAGCAGTTCACCAGAGGATTACAGGGAGAAGTTTAACGAACTGTGCAGAATCCTCGACCAGGAAGAGATGAAAATTATTTTTGCTGACGAGGATGATAAATATTTTATCGGTACAAAGACGAGCTTTGACGCTCCGGAACCTGGACGGTTAAGCACAACAGGTAGCTTTACCATTTACTGTCCTGATCCGTATAAATACTCTGCGGCAGAAAAGACAGCCAAGAACTACGGATCGTCTCAAATGACATTGGAAAATAATGGATCAAAGCCCGTAGTAGTAAATATCAAGGCTACCATGAAATCGGACAACGGATACATAGGACTTACGCTTGGAGATCGTTTCTATCAGGTCGGAAAGCCGGAAGAAGTAGATGGCAAACAGTATGAAATGACAGAAAAGCTTTTTGATGACCATCTGTATGAAGATAAAGGATGGCTTGTCAATCAGGGCGTTACGCCACCTGTTACTCCGACACGAGACCAGAACGGAACGATCAAATATGTAAAAGAGACTGCAAATGAAGGGTATGCAACTACATCCAACTATGCATCCGGAAGTTACTGGCATGGTGCGTCTCTGACCAAAATCGTGCCGGCGGATGTGAATGGTCATTATGCCGTCAATTGGCGGAGTGATTTCCGTTACGATTTTAATACATACGGCGCATCCAATAAAGGAGTGCAGATCGGTCACAACTCAGTGACATGGTCCGATCAGAATGGTGACATTATCTGTGCTATTGTGTTCGAGGATAATAATCCGTCAACAGAGCAGTCGGATATGTATATCTATGTGGAAAATAAGCGGGTTATGGCCTTAAAAAACATGAACAAAAAATTTTATGACACACAGCGCGGCGGATGGTGCGTCCGGGCAGAAAAGATTGGTAATCAGATTAAAATCGGCTTTTCGAAAAAAGGGATCAACAAGACGTACCTGCTGAATAATCCGGATGCAGAACTGCGGAAAGTAACCTGGTATGGTGCAGCCTACAAGTCCTATACTCCAATCCGAAATAACCTTCTGAGAGCGTTGAACGTCTATAAGCATAACGTGGAGCATTACGATGATATCCCGAATTATTTTGCAGACGGTGATGTGGTAGAAATTGATGGAGAGACAGGGGATACCTATATCAATACAGTATTTAACATGGATGTGGTGGATATCGGGAGTCAGCCGCTTCTTCTGCCGCCGGGACAGCACACACTTGGAATCGTAACCTCTACATTTGCAGAGATCCCGGACGTAGAAGTGACATACAGAGAGAGGTGGATATAAAATGCAGTGGTTTATTATTGGACGGGACATGCATGTACTGTGTGCTCCGTCCACAGATCTTCCAGAAACGCTTCCGATTGATGACAGCGGGGACAGCCTGGGGCAGGAGATTGCAATCACGAATGACTGTGCAGTCGGTGCCTACGACTTTACGACAGATCCGAGACATCCGGATTCCGTGTATATCACAGAGGGCAACTATATTGCCTTCCGGGACAAGTATGGAAAAGACCGGCTGTATACGATCATGTCAGTAGAAGGGGATGACGAATGGACCGTACACTGCGAAGATATTGGTCTGGATCTGATCAATGAGTATGCAGTGCCGTGGAACTATACAGCTCGGTCGATCGCAGACACGTTGAGCGGAGTTCTGCTTGATTCCGGATGGGAAATCGGTATCAATGAAGTAGCAAGTTATAAGAGAGCTACAAAGTTTGAAGGGACCACAGACAGCCAGCTTACCAGGATAGGGGATGTCTGCAATCAGTTTGATGCAGAGTGTGATTTTGCCATCGAGATGAAGGGCGCAAAAGTAACAAAACAGGAAATCAACATTTATAAGACCCTTGGAGAAGATAAGACACAGCAGAGATTTATCGATAATATCAATCTGATTTCTCTGTCCCGGTCCGGCAGCATCGAAGACCTGATCACATGCCTGCGGTGCTACGGAAAAGAAGACGAGAATGGAAATAAACTCACGATTGCCAATATCACCTACGATGATGGCCGGTATTACAGCCCGAAAGGAGATATCCGGATCTATGACCGGGAAGCGAGAAATAAATGGTCCCGGTTCCGGGCGTATGATTATGAGGGGCAAGGAGAATTTGACGGTTATATCAACGGAACCTTTGAGTATGATACTGACAATGCACAGGAGCTTTTGAACCGTGGTCTGACCGAGCTACAGAGCCGGAATGATGTAAAGGTATCCTATGAAGCGAATCTGTATGATCTGCAGGCTGACATCGGGGATACGGTGCAGGTCGCAGATAACCGGTTCCAGGAAAAAGTATATCTGTCAGCCCGGATCCAGTCCGTCAGGAACCATTATACGGTCAGCGGACAGGACACCGGCGTGCTGGCCAATTACAAGATTCTGACATCCAATCCGACCTCACAAGTGACTCAGATCATGAATCAGTTGAAAGATCAGATTGTAAGCGTCAAATCTACAGAAGTTACTTATCAGGTTTCCTCTTCCGGCGTGGATGTACCTACAGGAGTATGGGTTCCGAATCCACCAGAAACAGTTCCGGGGCAGTATCTATGGACACGGACAATCACTACCTATACCAATAACAGCTCAACTGTGGGATATTCCGTTTCCAGAAATGGAGAAAACGGAGAAAAGGGAGAGAAAGGCGATAAGGGAGATAAAGGTGACAAAGGAGACCGTGGAGAACAGGGGTTACAGGGGCTTCAAGGCGAGAAAGGAGATCAAGGTCTTCCCGGTAAAGCAGGTGCAGATGGCAAAAGCAGTTATACCCACATTGCTTATGCGAATAGTGCTGATGGAAAGACAGACTTCTCCGTATCTGACTCCGACAGGGATTATATCGGTATGTATGTAGACAGCTCTACGACAGACAGCACGGATCCTACAAAATACGCTTGGAGCAAGATAAAAGGGGCAGATGGAAGTCAGGGAATTCCAGGAAAAGCTGGAGCTGATGGGAAAACTCCTTATCTACATATCGCATATGCGAATAGTTCGGATGGAAAGACCGGCTTTTCTACGACAGATAGTACCAACAAGCTTTATATTGGACAATATACAGACTATACATCATCCGACAGTACGGATCCTACAAAGTATGCCTGGTCAAAAATCAAGGGCGATAAGGGAGACAAGGGAGACAAAGGTGATACTGGTGCAACAGGCCCAGCCGGACCGCAAGGAAAACCAGGAACAAACGGCACCAACGGTACTGACGGAATCAGCATGATCTTATCCAACGAATCTATTGCATTGCCGTGTGATATCGAAGGAAACCCGCTCGATTACTCACCGGCCACAGGTACAGCGTATGTCTATAAGGGTGCGTCTGATGTAAGTGCAAGCGCAACATGGACAGTATCATGGAGCGGCATGACAGGAACATGGACAGCGTCAAGCAGGACATATAAAGTGACTGGGATGACAGCAGATGTTGGAAAACTTACGATCAAAGCTGTATATTCCGGAGTTACACTTACAAAGGTATTTACAGTCACAAAGGCTTTAAAAAATATCAAAGTCAATGAACTTTCTGCTATTTCAGCAAAACTTGGCGATGTAACAGCAGGAAAAATAACCAATACTTCAGGCGGAAAAAAGGCACTTGTTCTTTCTGATAATAGTGCGGAGTTTTATGATTACACTTCAAACGGAGAATTTTGCGGAAGGATAAGAGGTAGCCAATTTCAGAGCGACGGTGTTCATAAAGCAATGAGGCATGAAGTTGAATACGGGATAGAATTTGTGGGAAAATCTCCATATACAAATGAATATTCGGATTTAATGTATTTATATCCAGATGGGCTTGGGATTGAAGTCCCTATTTATCATTACGGTAAAAATATGACTAGAGTATTTAATAATCTTCCGGGAGATACCAATGGGGAAATAGACATCATAAAAGGAAATATGAAGGATTATGTCAAAATTGTTACTTTAGATCTTGGTTCGTTAACCCTTGCTGCTCACTCCGGGAAATCTTTATCTTATACTGCTCCTACAGTAAGTGGATATAAAAATCTAGGATCATTAGGAGTGAAAGGAAATGGTGATGTGGGACTAATGTCATCTCCTGGATCAACATGGGTATTTAATGCAAGCGCTTCTCAAAAAACCTGGAGTAGCATTACTGTTTACTTCTTATATATCAGAAATTTATAGAGGACAAATATATGAGAGTTTTAAATTTTAAAGTAGATCAGCAGATCATAAAGAAAGATGGAGACTTTTCCAATATTGTAAAAGGATCGTCCGGTTATCTTACCGCGCAGTTCCGTTTCTCTCCTGATTGGAGTGGATTAAAAGTCTGTGCATCGTTTTTTGCAAACGGTCAGGAGTACGCTGTCCCTATTGTTAAAAATCATTCTGTCATTCCTGATCAGGTGACAACAGAGGACTATTTTCGCGTGCAAGTATGTGGGATCAAAAACGGCCAGATTATCAAAACGAATAAAGTATTAGTAAGACAGGAGGGATAACATGACAGCAGAAGAATTGCTTGCCGCAATGGCTGAGCCGCTTCCAGAAGATGATGGATACTGTATTATCGATCCGGAGACCAGAGTAATCACAATCCCTCCGGAGTATCAGCTTCTCGGTGTAGAATCGGATGAAAAAGCAGAACGGATTTATTTTAAATGTCCAAAGATTGTGGGAGACAACATCGATCTTTCTACGCTTGGCTTGAGAATCAATTTTCAAAATGCCAATATGCAGAAAGATCAGTATATTGTTGACGATGTGCAGGTATCCGGGGATACGATTACTTTTTCGTGGCTACTTTCCCGGCGTGTCACGCAGTATCGGGGCGATGTCAGCTTTATTGTTTGCGCGGTCAAAGCCTCAGGAGAGCAGATCACAAACGAATGGAACACCACCCTTGCAACAGCACAGGTATTGGAAGGCTTGGAAGTGGAAACAGAATTACCGGAAGAAGAAACGGATGTAGTAAATCAGCTGATTGCTATTGCGACACAGCGGCTCACAGACGTACAAAATGCAACATCCGCCGCCAACACTGCCGCCAGCAATGCTAACCAGAAAGCGCAGGAAGCGGAAAACGCCGCCGAGGATGCCCGTGGAGTCATCGAACAGATCACCAAAGACAGCTACCTACACACCGCCTTGCAGTCTTTTGTTGATTCGGTAAAGGCAACGCCTACGGCATACGGCAATGCGATCGTCAAAAAGATTGAGGGGTTTATAAGGCAGGAGACGACGAAAGGGCTTAATTTGATGCCTATTGAAATTACCGGAAAATCCTTTGCAAGCGTCACGGTTTCGAATGACGGAAAAGACTACAGAGTTATGGGCGAAAACAACACTGGGGGAAGTGGTTATGTATTTTTCAAGATTCCGTTGCCGCTATCCGAGTTAAAAGGACGTAAGTTATATGTAAGTAATTATTCGGCAGAAACGCACGGAAATGGTGTAAACGGGATGTCAATATTTGAAGCACACGGAACTACTGTGACTACAGGCGTAGGTTTAGGTGCTAATAATTTTGTAACAATACCAGAACAGTTACGTGAGGACACAGAATATATAGCTGTTCTTTTGTATGCGAAATCATACGCCCCAACTACCCCGAACGATGGTTGCACTTATAAAAATCTCTGGCTCTCTCTTGACGAACCGCTTGAAACATGGGAACCATACACAGGCGGACAACCTGCCCCGAATCCTGATTACCCGATGGAGGTACAGGGGACAGGATATAGAGGGTTCTTTGATGGGGAATTGATACAAGGCGTATATAAAGTTTCCGATGGGTCTTTTTCAGGATATGACGAACGATATATATGCAATTCAAATAAGATTCCTTGCAATCCCGGAGATACTGTAACAATGAAGTATGACGGTTCCAATACAAATTTGTACTTGCTGTTTTATAAAAAAGATGGAACTTTCATATCAAATAAGTTAGTTCAAAACGGTCACGAAGTGTCTCAGGTGGCACCGGCAGAAACAGCTTATTGTAATTTCGATATCTACAATGGTGGGACTGCTATTCCGGTTGATTCACCTGGAAATATAACTATTTTAATCAACGGCAAATATGCGGTTTGTGCGAAATCTGAGGGTAAAAATCTAATACCATATCCATATGAGAGTAAAAGCGGAACAGCAAATGAAGTCAATTACAAGTTTGATTCTACTGGACGTGGCATTTTGTATGGGACAGCTACCGCTTCTGGCGTGGTTAGACTAATGCAACGTTACCTAGATAATGATCAATATGACAAAATTATGGAACTAAAAGCTGGTCAGAAATACTATGCGAAAGATGTTCAAATAGCTTTGATTAATAACGGAGTAGAATCCTATATTAATGCAATGGATTCCGCACAGTATTACACAGCAAAGTCAGGAGATAACGTAGCTGGTATTCGTCTTTTAATTAGTGTCGGACAAACCTACACAACCGATCGTATTTTTGAGCCGATGTTTTGCGAGTATGAAGAGGGAGACGATACAACGTTTGTTTCCCCGGCACAATCCAACATCACCTACATCCCAGTAGACTACCCACTCTTTGAGGGTGACAAGATTATCCAGCGGAATGGAGAGTATAAGCTGGTAAGGAAGTGGGGATTTAAGACGTATGACGGTTCTGATGATGAAAATTGGAATATCGTCTACAACGAAGAGAATAATGTTTACAATATTTATATCGCAGATATGATGAACGATGGAAAACGTGGTGTGTTAGTACCGAATAATTATTTTTACAATAACGAATATGGCTATGCATTGCATTCGTCTTATATATCGTCTTCTGGGAATTACAACATTACGATCTCACCAGATATGCATATCGATGCTGTTCAAGAATGGAAAGATTGGTTGAAAACACACACGATGTATTGTGTCTACGAACTCGCCACCCCAACCGAAGAAACTCTCTCACCCGAAGCACAGAAAGCCCTGCACAGCATCATGGCAACGGACGAGGAAACGGAACTGACGATTGTAGGAGTTCCTGCGGATGCTGGCATCCAGAATCAGTTTTTACTGCCGAGGAACGAGGACGGGGCTCTGAATACGACAGCGTATTGCACGGCAGAAAAAAATAAGATCGTCTTGAATGAACTGGTAGCACAGAACCTTGATGCCCGTGTGAACAAGTTGGAAATCAATAATGCGGCTCTTGCAGAACAGACCATTGTGGTAGAATAGGAGGACTTATGTACGAGAAATTAAAACAGGCAATACAGGATCAGATGTACACTGTGACCGAAGCAGTGAATCTCTTAAACACTTTTTTGCAGACTGGGCAGATCACAGCAGAACAGTTTACGGAGTTGTTCGATCTCGCAAAAGATCTTCCGATCAACAGTGAAAAGGAAGAGACAGAGATTGCCGAAGATAACAAAGAGAAAGAATGGCAGGAATACAAAGAAAAAGTGGACAAGATGTGGGAAAAGTTTACCGAAACAGGAGAAGAGGAACCGGAGGAGCCGGAAGATCCAAAACCAGAAGAACCAGATGGAACGAAAGAACATCCGATTCCAGCCACCTATAACATGCAGTATTACAACGGAAAATACTACACTTACAATGATGTGTTATATTTGTGCAATCGGGATACGGGTATTCCAGTATGGGCAACACCAGACCAGCTGGTAGGCATCTACTTCCAGGTTGTCCCGACAGAGGAGGAATAAGAGATGGATTTCAAATCACTTTCCGATCTGTTATCGGGGGGTCTCTCCCATTGAGCAGGTAGATATTACTGGTAATATGAATGTGGAAGAAAAACTATCTGAAATATCGAAATCCATGCCCACTGGGTCTATGTATATCAAACGAATTCGAACGATCGATCTGACCACTGCTGATCCGCATTTGGGACAAAAAGTGTGGTTTATGATCGGGTTTCAGCATTCTGCTGCATCGTCCGATAACGAAGGATTTGGGGTTCATGTGTTTTTCCAATACTCCGGGGACGATATTATGATTCGAAGAATCTATTCTACTGAAAACATATGGGTAAAATTAAGCGGCACCCGGATGGATTAAAAAGGAGGTAACAAACATGGACATCACTTCTATGTCTCCGGTAACAGGAAGACTAGTAAAAGAAGACGGCAGTATCTACAATATTGCGGATGCGCTTTCCAATGGATCAGAACCTGTCACGAGTCAAACAGTCCCTATACATGCCATGTCTCCGAGAACCGGAAGAATGGTTAGGGAAGATGGTACGATAGTAAATGTGGCAGAATTGATTGAAGAATTACTAAGCTCTGGAGGAGGTGGAGGCACTCCTGGGCCAGCTGGTGTGGGCATTTCTAAGATTGAAAAAACCGGAACGGAAGGTCTTGTTGATACATACACCATCACATATACCAACGGTCAGACTACAACTTATACCGTCACCAATGGGGCAGACGGTGAAAAGGGTGATACTGGTCCGCAGGGTCCAAAAGGAGATCCGGAAATCACTACCAAAGTAGACCACAATACTTCTGACACCACCTTCCAGCTCCCACCGAATGAATACCATACCTGGGGTGAGGTCAGCGCTCTGACCCTGACACTGGGAGCGGAAACGGTCGGTCAGGTAAACGGCTATTGGTTCAGTTTTGACAGTGGAGCTACCGCCACAACACTTTCACTCCCAGAATCAATTAAAACGGATATTGTGGTAGAGGAAAACACTCACTATGAATGTATGATTGTGGATAATTACATGACCTTCAGTGAATGGGAGGGATAGCATGAACGTATTAGAAGTACGGCGTAGACTTCTTGAAGGCGGAGTTAAAAAGCGAACGGCGGCAGGAAATCCTATTGTTGTACGGAGTCTGGCGCGAATGTATCCAGGATTAAATATTTACGGCAAGAGCACCCAAGACGGCACACCCAGCCCAGAGAATCCAGTGCCGATTGTAAGTGCGGGGGATGAAGGGGAAATCAATGTAGAAGTATTGGGCGAGAATCTGGCAGATATTTCTCAAGTCGTGAATATTGGCGGAAGTTCTTATGTGCAAATATCTGATACTGGTTTTTCTTTTACTTATTCAGAAAAGGATGATAATACAAGACTGAATCGAATTCCGTGTAAATTAAAAGCGGGTAAACAATATATCTGTACAGCAGAATTAAGCAGTAACTATATACATGTACATTTGCTAGAAACAGAACAATATTTTAAATTTGGACAGACATTTACACCAAACGAAGATGTAAACTATATTGTTGTTTATGTTAATTCTGTAGACCCATATGATACATATACTGTAGAACATTTTATAGTAAATGTTGGGGATACGGCACTTTCTTGGGAACCCTACAAACAGCCTCAATCTCTCACCGTTCAGACACCAAATGGTCTTCCGGGGATCCCGGTAGTCTCAGGAGGAAACTATACCGATGAATCAGGTCAGCAGTGGGTGTGCGATGAGGTGGATTTTCGGCGTGGAAAATATGTGAAGAGAGTGAAGAAAAAGGATCTTACGAGTGATCTTTCTTGGGGGTATCAAAAAACAGTAAACTATGGGAATAATAATTTTCAAATAGTTTTAACGGGTGATGATATAGCTGATATCCGTAAAAACAGCATGAGTAATTTTTTGCCATATGCCGGTCCTGGGTGGGATGAAGCGAACCTAAAGAATCCCAAAATATATGCCTCTGTGGAAGAGATAACAGCTTCTTTTCCGCCAGATAGTGAAATAAATTCGTTACAGGCATGGAAAGATTTATTAGACAGTATTGGAGATTGCTATATTTATTACATCCTCGCCACTCCAATCGAAACCGACTTAACCGAATCTCAGATGCAGTCCTACGAAAACTTACACACGAACCGCCCGACAACGGTGGTATCGGCCACAGAAGGCGCAGGGCTGGAACTGACTTATAAAACGAAAAAATCACTGGAGGTGATCGACTGATGCTTGGAAAAATCATAGATGGAAAACTGACGTATCCACCACATCGGATTGTGCTGAATGGAATGCAGGTCTTTAATCCAACGGAAACACAGCTTCTCTCGGCGGGATACAAAACAATCGTAGAAACCGATATGCCGATGGATGCACCGGAGGGACAGCATTACGAGGCGCAGTACACAGATTCCGGCACTACCATCACACAGAGCTGGGAACTGATGGAAGATGAAACGGAATCGACTGGCAAAACCATTGAACAGCGTGTAACAACACTTGAGCAGGATGTCAGAGGTATCACCACGGCCATTGAAAGGGGGCTAACAACATGATGAAAGATGCGTTGGAAAGTGTGATTCGATACACCAGAACAAAACTCATGGAGGAAATCTCCGAATTAGACGACAAAACAGAAGGAATCGCCTGCAAAGGGTTATTCCCTGTATACGAGCAAAATCACTCTTATTCTGTTGGAGACGTAAGGCTTCACCCGACAACCGGAAATCCAAAGGAGTGTATTTTGGCATATGACGGTTCAACACAGCCGGACTGGACGATTGACACTTCAACACTCTGGAAACCGTGGCATAGCCGGAAGAAAGAATACGCCCTGCCGTGGGAAGCTCCGACCGGGGCACATGATATGTATAAATCCGGTGAATACATGATCTGGACGGATGGTAACACATATCTGTGTAAGCAAGATACCAATTTTAGCCCAGATGAATATGCTCAAGCGTGGGAAACGGTATAGAAATATGGAATAAACAAACATGAAGATTTATGATTTTACCATACCGGAATTAAATTACTTCCGGACATATTGTAATTTCACAGATGACGAGCGGACATTGTTTGAGTATAGAGCCAAGCAGTATCCGCTCGAATACTGTGCGGAACTGATGAATGTCAGTGTATCCACAATTAAGAGATTAAGCAGAAAAGTTAATAACAAAATCATCCGAGTTTGTTGATACTTTTGCGATACTTATATGAACTGTTTGCCTATAGCGAAGAGCGTTATCATTAAATTGTAAAGAAAAGGAGGCAATCAGATGCAGTATTTTAATCCTTACTATCAGCAACCGATGCAACAGCAATATAATCCTTTACAGCCTCAGTATGACAGGCTTGCACAGATGCAGGCTCAGTATAATCAACCTGCTTTTACACAACAGCCAAGCCTTAATGGGGAAATTGTAGACAGTATTGACGTTGTACGCGCAAAAAATGTGGATATGTCTGGCAACCCTACATTTTATCCAAAGTCAGACATGACAGAAATATATGCAAAACAGCTACAGTCAGATGGTACAAGCCGGATTATTACATACAAAGCAGTAATGCCGGAAAGTGGAAATCAGCAAATCCACTCGCAAAATCTGGAAGCAATGCTTTTGCAGCTTAAAAACGACCTGTCAGCAGAGATTACGGGATTGAAAGAAATGATTTCGAGCGAGCCTCCTAAAACGCAAAGAGGAGGATCACAAAAATGATGAATCCTGTACAGTTTGCAAAAATGATGCGTGGTGGTAATCCACAAAAAGTTGTTATGGACATGATGCGCGAGCAGGCAGGAAACAATCCAGTCATGCGGAACGCAATGCAAATGGCAGAAAATGGAGATTCGGAAGGGATTGAAAAACTCGCCAGAAACCTTTGCAAAGAGCAGGGTATAGATGCAGATGAAATGGTAAAAAAGATTAAATCTCAATTTGGTTTATAAAACCGTACAATATAGCAGACAGCCGCGGATGTCTCTAATTGTAAATATATTGCAAAAGGAGACAAAATTATATGATGAATTCAGGTATGAGTGCAGCAGACGTAGCTGTGCTTACAGGTAATGCCGGAAATTCCCGCGGCTGTAATGACGGATTCGGCGGAGATGGATGGGGCTGGATTTGGCTGATCCTTATTTTCGCGATCTTCGGTGGATGGGGAAATGGATTCGGCGGATTCGGCGGGAACAGTGGTGGATTCAATACACCGGGATTCCAGGGATATGCGACACGTAGTGATATTGATGCCGCTCTGTCTACTCAGGGAATTGAAAATGGAATCAATGGTATCACTACTCAGCTCTGCAACGGATTCAATTCTGTAAACAGTAATATCAGTAATCTAGGCTATAATTTACAGAATTGCTGCTGTGACTTGAAACAGGGCTTAGGAGATGTGAATTATAACCTTGCCGCCCAGACAAACATTCTCCAGAATACTGTAAATAACAATGGAACTGCTATTCAGCAGGCTCTTAACACAGGATTCAGAGATGTGATTGACGCACAGAACGCCGGAACACAGAGAATCGTTGATATGATTACTCAGGATAAGATTCAGTCCTTGCAGACAGATCTTCAGTCCGCGCAGCTTCAGCTTTCCAATCAGGCTCAGACGAATAACATTATCAATGCGCTTCGTCCGACACCGACACCTGCATATCCCGTTCTTTCGCCTTATACTTCTATAGTAAACCCGACAGGGTTCACGTTCGGAGTATCTGGCAACGGCTGTGGATGCGGATATAACGCTTGCGGCTGTGGCTGCTAATAGTATCTTCCCTATGGGATGTTCGACATAAGTCGATTTTACTATAAACATTTCAAAGGGATAGATGCTATAAAGGCGCTATCCCTTTTTCGATAATTGAAAAAGGAGAATGAAAATGGCTGAATTTATAAGTACAATACAGCAAGTGACGGCAGGACAGAATGCCACACTTGATACAGAAGTAATTAGAAGTCGGTGCGTGAGCCACAGAACAGGTTCTGGGCTTATCTGTGTAGATAATTCTGGATGTGACTGCAAACCAGCAAGATATAAGGTATTTGTGAAAGCAAATATCTCTATTCCGACAGGCGGTACAGTTGGGGCGATTTCTCTGGCACTTGCCTTAAATGGAGAGGTTGTACAGAGTTCTGTATCAACCGTTACTCCGGCAGCCGTTTCTGATGAGTTCTCAGTTACATTTGAGGAAATCATCAATGCCGGAAGATGTTCCGTGAATATCGCAGTAAGAAACCCGAATACACAGACAATCCAGATTTCAGATTTGGTTGTCATTGTAGAAAGAATTTGTTAAGGAGGTAGGATTTATGCACGAATACTCAAAGAGAATCGGAGAGCATATTAAATCCTGCTATTCCGATTTTAACAAAATGACTCGCGAGGACCTGGATGAGCTGAAAGAATGGGCCTGTGTAATGAAAGATCTCACAGAATACGACATCAATAAACGCGGAATTGAAGCTATGGACGAAGCAGAACAGGAAGAAAAGTTATACGGCCGCATGGGATATCGCGGACGAGCAAGGAACGGAAGATTCGTTCACCGTTCCGGAAGAGGGCGTTCTGCCGGATATATGCCATACTTACACATGCCGGAAGACGATATGGATGAATATGAAATATACGATGATATCCCTTATCCTATGACTGGATATCGCATGGGTTATCCGGACAGATATGGAGACGGAAGAAACAATTCTGGAAGATCTGAAATTAACCGGTCTATGGGGTATACGCCGGAAAGAAACCGGTCACGATACGGGGATGCGTATGATAAGTATGATTCTTATCGCAGGCATTACACCGAAAGCAAGGATCCAGAATCTAAAAAGATGATGGAACAGTCCATGACAGAGATTTTCGGTGATATGGAAAACATGATTGAAAACATCATGAAATATGCGGACGCATCCGAAAAGCCTGCATTGAAACAGAAAATGGTTCAGATGGCACAGAAAGTACAGTCCATGAATTAGTATTACAAGAGCCTTGGCATATCGCCTTGGCTCTTTTTTATGAGGTGAAATCGATGGAATTTTTGATGAATGGGGTACTATGGACTGTCCGATATGTCAGCCCTGATGATCCGGTATTAATTGACAGAACGAATAGCAGAACATGTGCTGTCACTGATCCCGCAACAAGGTCTATTTGCTTATCAAAAGAACTGAGAGGAGCGTTTTTAACTACTGTAGTATTGCATGAATTAGGTCATGTCATGCTGTATAGCTACGGATACTTGGATGATATACACCGGATGTGCAAGAAACGTTATTGGATTGAGATGGAAGAATTTATCTGCAATCTGATTGCGGATCGTGCAAGAGAAATATTCGAAAGAGCATATGAGATTGTAGGAGACGAAGCAATCCACTTCGTTCCGATCTATCTGGAAAGGATGGTGGCTTAGTGATAAGAGATGCACCGTGACAGAAATCAAACCGATAACAGAAAGGAAAGTGAGGATATGAAAAAAATGAATTACGCAGAACCGTTTATCGATGGATACAATGTTGTGGTAGGGACGATTGTTGCAGTTCTGTCTTATGTTTTAGGTGAACATTGGATTCTTTTTGTGGCATTCCTTCTGCTCAATGTGGCAGACTGGATCACTGGCTGGATGAAGAGCAGAATGGCTGGTAAAGAAAATTCTCTCACCGGGTGGAAAGGTGTTCTGAAAAAGCTTGGTTACTGGCTGATGATTATGGTGGCGTTTGGAGCATCTGCTGTATTCATTGAGATTGGCAAGACGATCGGAATTGACCTGGGAATTACGACACTTCTTGGCTGGTTTGTTCTGGCTTCTTTGTTAATCAATGAGATACGGTCCATATTGGAAAATTTTGTGGAGGCCGGATACAATGTGCCGACAATCCTGGTTAAAGGGCTGGAAGTGGCAGATAAAGTGGTGAATCAGGAGCATAAAGAAGAGGAGGAATAAATATGAATATTGTAAAAATGTTAGTTGCTACAAACAAATACGGAATTAAGTGCCCTTATTCTATGAATCCAACGCGGATTGTTGTACACAATACGGCTAATGATGCAAGCGCACGGAATGAAGTACAGTACATGATTGGCAATAATAATCAAGTATCTTTCCATTATGCAGTAGACGACAAAGAAATAGTACAGGGAATACCGGAAAACAGGAACGCATGGCACGCCGGAGATGGGAATGGAAAAGGAAACCGAGAGGGATTATCCGTTGAAATCTGCTATTCTAAATCTGGTGGTGATCGTTTTATCAAAGCCGAACAGAACGCTGCTAAATTTATTGCGGAACTACTGAAAGCTCGTGGATGGGGAATTGATAAGGTAACGAAACATCAGGACTATAGTGGTAAATACTGTCCTCACAGGACGCTTGATATGGGATGGCAGCGATTTTTAAATATGGTCTCTGCTGAATTAAAAGGCGGTTCGGCTTCTAGTGGATCTGAGCAGCCTAAACCTTCAACACCATCCACATCCAAGCCTGTTTCTGATAAAATTAATGTAGTTCATCAGGCGAACGCACAGGGAAAAGGCTGGCAGCCTGAAGTAACAAATTATAATAATATCAATTCTAACGGTTATTCCGGATGGATGGGAAAGCCGATCGTAGCGTTTAGAGCAAAGACAAAGGGTGATGCGGCTGCGGTAGGCTATCTGGAATACAGAGCACATCGAAAAGGCGGCGGCTGGTATGGATGGCGTAGAGATTATAACAAAGACAGTGCGGGAGATACGTTCGCAGGAGATGGTAAGAACCCGATTGATGGTCTACAGTTTAGGCTTGTAGGTATATCAGGTAAAAATGTCCGTTATCGTGTCCATGTAATTGGAAAAGGTTGGCTTGACTGGGTGACGAACTACGGATCCGGTGCTAACGGATATGCAGGATGGTACGGTTATGCGATTGATGCCGTGCAGGTTGAAGTTGTCTGATCCTGTACATAAAATCCCCTCTGGATGTCAAATTCCAGAGGGGGAAAATATTGTATCATCTTCATTTTATTGATGTTTTCTAAGATATTTTGATAGCTCTATTTGTAACGCATTCGGATGGAAAGACTTTGGAAAGATCGATCAGAATACAGTGATCGGAACAGAGGGAGACGGCCTGCGTCTGGAATGCCTCTGCCTGAAAGGAGACTTTGAGTGGCGGGCACATATCCAGGGAACCGGATGGACTCAGTGGACGAAAGCGGACGGTATTGCCACACTTGGAACAGTCGGTCAGTCTCTCAGAATGGAAGCAGTGGAGATGCGGGCAGTTTAAAAGGCCTGAAAAACTGGAATTTCCACTTGAAATTCCAGGCGTTCTTTTTTATAATAAAGATGACACACATAGATGGATGCTCTATGCTGTGGATCCGCCAGCAATCCGGCGGACGAGGATTGAAATAATAATATTTTTTTTAAGAACAAATGGGAAAAAAGTAAAAGGCGGGATTGAATTCCCGCCTTTTACATAGTTTAATTTTCGCCGGCGCAATTATCGAAGCACGATAAGTCGACACCAAGCAGATCCTCTATCGAGCATCCCAAAGATCGAGCAAGCTGCAACAAGGTTTCTCCGGCTGCCTTGTAAAGATCACGGTTTCCAGATTCGTATCCCTGGATCGTTCGGAGGTTGACGCCGGATTTTTTGGCAAGCTCAGATTGAGAGAGACCAGCATTTGTGCGTAAAGCCTTTAAGGTATTTTTGGTTTGCATTTTAAGCCTCCTTTGATTATAATAAAGATGACACACATAGATGGATGCTCTATGCTGTGGATCCGCCAGCAATCCGGCGGACGAGGATTGAAATAATAACATTTTTTTAAGAAATTGACAAAGGTAAAATACAGGGAAACGCCCTGTCTTTTACTTTGCGTTTTTCCCGGCTGAGTAGCAATCATAAAAACGATCCGTAAGCTCTGCTAACTGTTTTGGGGTTAAGGTATCTTTTAATTCTTCCGGTATCCACTTATAACATTCCGAAAAGGTTGACTGCATACTTCCCACTTTCGATGCTTCCTTGACCATCTCAAGTTTGTACATTTCTCCAAGCTCTTCTGTAGTAATGGCGCCAGACTTTACTGCTTCTTTACCATCTCTTGTCAAAATGGACATGGCCTCTTCTTTTTTGATTGTTCCGATTCCGTTTATTTTCATTTTGTTCTCCTTTCTTTCCACCTGTAACGTCCGTGGAGTTGATAATTAAAAATTCAAATCCCATTTTATGGTTTTGGCATAATTTCGTAGTAATTGTTTAATGGCATTTTCTCCACAGATAGCTTTTATTGTGACCTCAATAACTTTTCCTGTTGCCTTATCTACTCCACGAAAACAATAGTAATTGTATCTCCGTCCACGCACGCCGGATTTTTTCATTCGGCCTTCCGGAATGATAACAACAATAGTTTTTGTTGTTTTGTCATACGTGCCTGGTACCGTCTTGCAATCCGCATAAGCAGTTTTGTATCGACGGTACAACATTCTTTCTTCTTTCATTCCATTTTCCTCACTTTCTCCTGGATTTACTCGTCCGATTCGGTACGCATCTTATTATCCAGCGTATGTATAAGTTATTTTACCAGATCTTGTAACTGTTACCCAATAAAAACCATCATTTCTGTTTTCGAGGTATTTTTCTACGATTTCGTCTTCTTCGTTTTCTTTGGATTTTTCTGCGGATTTTTCTTTAATTTCTTCTGCAGATTCTTCTTTGACTTCTTCCTCAACCTGTTCTGGTTCGTCTTCGCTTACGATGTACTTTTTGTAGTAATGAGCGTTCTTTGTAAGCTCTTCTTTAATAAGTTCTGGATCTGCCATCCATACTTTGTCTTCTTTATTCCACTTTGCTTCAAAGTTTCTTTTGATCCAGTCTTTTGCCGGGTATGTTTTTCCGCTGATTACGCCTGTTTCTGTATTTACGATGATGTTGTCATATCCTACTACGTTCATTTTGATTTCTTTTTTCATTTTGTTTTCCTCCTGTCCTTTACCTTATGTCTATATTATACTACCATAATAGTATAAAATCTATAGGAAGAATAGACAAAGATTGGCCAATATTTTTGGTTATTTTGTAACACTACAGTAGTACAACAAAAATCCCTCCAGAGTTTATAACTGGAGGGAGAATATTGTATCATCCTCATTTTATTGATGTTTTATAACATCTACTAACATCTCTATTTGTAACACATTAGTAACAAAAATGCCCGCAAACGGCGTAAATGCGTTGTTTGCTTTTAAAGGAACATTAACATCCGGTGTCATCGATATTTCCACGTTCCTTTCTTTTAAGAGCAAGAGCCATGTTGTGTAATGCTCGGAGTACTGATTCCGTTTTTCCATGAACCGAAAACAGATTGGGCGATTCCTGTATCTTTTGAAACTCTATAAGTAGATAATCCACTTTTTTGTAGTAACTGTTCAAAAACACTATACATATTTTGTCCACCTTTCACAAAAACGCAATACTTCGTAAAAACTCACGAAAATTTATTGACATTCGCAAAGGCGGATGATATACTACACTTGTACTTCGGAAGTACGAAATAAAAATTCGATACGCTTCGTAAAAAATAATGCTTTGTTAAATTGATATACTTCGTTAGGCAAGCTAAGTGTATCATAATTACGAAGTAATTTCAATCGATTTTTAGAGAAAGGAAGTGAAATAGTGTACAAAAAATTTTATGAACTTCTGAACAAGTTTAACAAAACAGCGTATCAAGTATCAAAGGACACAGGAATTGCACAATCCATTCTTTCTGAATGGAAGTCTGGAAGAATCAAGATTTTGGGGGCAGAGAAACTCAAAATTCTCGCTGACTACTTCGATGTTCCTATCGAATACTTCCTCGAATAACATACCAAATCAGGTGTCCAATAAAAAGGACTATGCAAGAAACTGAAATCGAAAGCAGGAGGTCGTGAGACGTCAAGTACCAGTACTGACCGGCTCATTGGATAGAGTCTTCACCTCGTTGTGGCGCGGCTGCGGATAGCTTTTAGATCAGGTGAGCAGATCGGCGAAAAGATGCCGCCGAAAATAAAACCAAAAGGTTATTGCGAAAAGCTAAAAAAGCAAATGGTTTTTCATAAAAGCAAAAAAAGCATTTGGTTATTTTGGTTTTTTAAGAAAAGAAAGAACCAAAGAAAAGAATATATATAAACACTATATATATTTAATTATTTATATATAACTAAAACTTTAGGTTATATAAGACATATAGTTATTGATTATGTAAAAAGAAAAATATAAAAAAGAAAAAGCAAAAAAAGCATTTGGTTTTTGCGAAGGAAAAGCGATGCAAATAAAGGAAACGCAAAGGCATGGCTTAGAGGAGCAGAGACTGGTTTGCGATGGAATTGCACAGAGTGCAATGCAAAGGCATGGTTGGCTAAGGCGAAGAAGAGAGGTGCGAATCAGAGAGTGGCAAGGGAAAGGCGTTGCTGGCAAGGATTCGAGATGGAATAGCGGAGAAGTGATTGGCTAAGGAGTAGCTTGGAACAGAACAGCAATGGCAAGGAAATGCGAAGAGGGCAGACAAGTGCGAAGGAATAGTACCGCCAAGTTAGGAAATGATTGGAAAAAGAAAAGTTTGAAAAGTCGAAAGGAGTAAGTGAAATGAAAGAAATGAAAGTGAGACTGGAATTTTTCGAGGAGGTGCTTGGAACGGCGAGTTCGGATCCTGAGATCCACGAGAAGTATATTGCGAGCAATGCGCCGGATGCACCAAGCCGGAAAGAGGAAGTGGAAGCACTTGGAGCAGAGGAAGTGTTTGAGAAATCAATGACTGTATTTCCAAGATTGGATGATGGAACTCCATTCTTATGGGATTATCAGATCAAGGGATTTTTCAAAGATTCGTGTGGAATGTTACGAAAGGTAAAAGACACAGCATCAAGCAATATCAAAGCATACAAGAAAGAGATTGACGGCCTGATCTTTGTGAAAGAAAGAGAAATCCCGTTTATCTTTGACGGAGAGATGGGTATCTGCCAAAGACCTTTAAGAGCGAGTACAGCACAGGGAGAACGAATTGCTCTTTCAAGCAGTGAGACGGTTCCTGCCGGAGCAAAGATCGAATTTACAATTCAGTATATGGTGGATTCGGACTTGGCGGCGATCTGCGAATGGCTTGATTACGGAGAGATGAGAGGAATCGGACAGTGGAGGAATTCAGGAAAAGGGCGTTTCAAGTGGCATGATATCACGGATTCTCAGGAAAACAAAAAATAGCCCCGGAGTGGTGGCACACTACCGAGGCTGTGTAACTAGCTAAACACACTAGCCAGTTGCAGGATAATAATACCATAATTTTCCTGCAATGGCAAGAACAAACGTTCGAGAAATGGAGGAAAACTATGGACGAGAAAAAGAAAGACTGGAGCGAACTGGAAGACTTTTTGGCAACGCAGGTCATCGAACAGGCAAAAACATCAGCAAAAAGATGGTTCATCGCATGGCTGATCACACTTATGGCACTGATCGGGACAAACGCATACTGGATCTACGTTTTCAACAGCTACGAGTATGTATCGCAGGACGGATCCGGCGTGAACACAATCAATACAGGAGAGCAGGAGGAAATGAACATTGGGACAGAAAATGCGGATTAAGAAGAACGGAAAGTCCAAAGGAATCAAGCGGAAGAGAAAGAAGAGGAAGTAGGATGCAGTATTTCGGAGAGTGTTACAACTGCGCGAGAAAAAGTCGATGCCTGGAATCGCACCGGAACACAAGATGCTGTGATTACGAGGAAAGGAGCAGAAGTGAAACCAATTATCAGGAACGCAGAAGAAGCAGCGTACATACTTCAAATTCCGCCGCAGGCATTCCGAGAGCAGGCAAAGCGAGGGATGAACCATTACAGCAAAGTTGTGAGCGGGAAGAAAAAGAGAACATATGAGTTTTTCCCGTTCGTTGCTGCTGAAGAACTGAAAAATCCTGTAGAGGATCTGGAGAAAAGAGCAGAAGAATATGAGAGGAGGAAAAAGAGTGGAATTAAAGACAGTAAACAAGTATGTGAAGCTGGTTAATAGGCTGATGTGGATCATGGATCACTCAGGGATCAGTTGGAAACCGAAATACGCAGAAGAAGCTGAGCAGATCAGGAAGGAATTACGTGAAATGAGACCTCTCATAGATGAAGAAAGATTTAAAAAATTGCATGGGGAAAGGGGTGATAACGTTGAGAAAAAAGATTAAGCGGTACCGAATGGAAGAGGATGTGTGTGTTCTGATCGGAGGTATGGCGTTTATGACATTGTGTGCCGTTGTCGGAGGATACGAAAGAGGATCATTATCAACCATGATGTTTCTTTCCGAGTTGGTGATCCCGATTGAAACAATGGCATTATCATACATGGCACGTAAGTTGATCAAGTACAGGGAGTACCGGTACATTCAGTCTCAGGGAGAAAAGAGAAAACAGGAAATGAAAAAGAGTGCATAGGGACGGCAATCCCATATATGCACTCAACAAAAAGATCAAGTTAAGTATAGCGCATTTAAGGAGGATTTGCAAATGGCATATAAGAGATTAAAAGACAACTACACCGAGGAAGAATACAATCAATGTGTATCAGCGGTGACGAACTACATGAACAATGCAAAGAATCCACATCTGGATGTTGTCCTGAAAATGATCGGGATTGTGGAGGATGGAGATAAAGAATGATAAAAGGGTATGACAACTGGAAGACAAGCCCTCCAGAAGAACCAGATCCGGTTACACACTGTAACTGCTGCGGATGCCCGATGTGGGAGGGAGATGTAATCTACACAATAGACGGCGGGATCTGTGAGGACTGTCTGAATGATCGGTATAAAGACTTTGTGGAGGTGGAAGAAGAATGACGCTGAAGGAAAAATTGTCAGCAATACAGCAAGAGATGAAAGCTCCTAAAAATCTGTATAACTCGTTTGGAAAATACAGCTACAGAAACGCAGAAGGGATCCTGGAAGCGTTTAAGCCATTCGAAGGAAAATACAAAGTTGGTCTGATAATCCATGATGAAGTACAACAGGCCGGGGAACGAACATACATTAAGGCTGTAGTCACTTTGATGGATTGCGAATCACCTGATGTTATCGTTGCTCAGGCTCTTGCAAGAGAGGCTCAGGAGAAAAAGGGAATGGATGACAGCCAGATCACAGGAGCAACAAGCTCATATGCAAGAAAGTATGCGCTAAACGGACTTTTCCTTTTGGATGACACCAAGGATGCGGATACGGACGAATTTAAAGAAACAGAGAAAAAAGGACAAGAGGACAGCAAAGCAGAAGCAAAGAGAATTACGGTTAAGAAAGAGACTATAAAAAGGATCTGCAAAGAGCATAAACTTGATCCAGAAATGATCTGTTCCATGAATGGATACAAATGGGAGAAGATGACAGAGACACAGCTTGAAAATATGATCGGGTCTCTTGAAAAGAAATTCGGAGGCGGTAAGTAATGAGATTTACCGGAAGGCTGAAAGAACCGGTTATCGATTTCATAACAGGTCGCACAACCGTTCTGATCGAAGTATACGAGGACTTTAGACAAGCCTACGAGGAATTAAAGGGATGCGATAAATTAAGCGTTGAAATTAAGCGATACAGAGCGAAGCGCAGTTTAGACGCTAATGCTTATCACTGGGTACTTGTAAGCAAACTTGCAAAGGTTATTGGATTAACCAATGCAGAAGTACATAACATGGCGCTACGGTTATACGGACAGCCAGAAATTTATGAAGGCAAGGGAGTTTATATGACGATCCCTGACACGGACGATGCAAGGGAAAAGGCAGACAATGCTATGGACTATCACTTGAGCCCGACATCTCAAGTAAGAGAGGGAAACGATGGAGTGATATACAGAACATACAAACTCCTTAGAGGGTCCCATACTTACAATACGGAGGAAATGGCAAGGCTGATTGATGGAATGATCACCATGTGTAAAGAGTCTGGTATCCCGGATTCAGAGATTGCAACACCGGATGAAAAGAGGATATTGGAAGAGAAATACGGGGTGAAGCTATGAAAAGACTAAGAAGTATATTTACGGACGACATGGATCACTGTTATTTCACAAAATCTGCACTGGTTGATAGACATCATATATTCGGTGGAGCGTTGCGTAAGAAGTCAGAGAAGTATGGTTTTGTGATTCCACTGCATCCTACCCTGCATCCAAACGGCGTGCATTTTAAACCTACACCAGAAAACAAAGAGATTGACCGCATATTAAAGCAGCGCTGCCAGCAATGGTATGAAGATAACATAGGCAGCAGGGAAGACTGGATGAGGGAGTTTTACAAGAACTATCTATAACAACAGCTATTAATAATATATCACACAGTAACCCGTAAACAATCACGCAAAGAGAAGTGGATGCCTTCCGGGGAAACCCGGAGGGAGAAAGGAGGACGGGTGGAAACAGAAAAAATATTGGAATGTATTCCGATTGGTAGTCAGAATCCGATTAAAAGATCAGAGCTTGCGGATCGGATCGGACTGACAGACCGAGATACAAGAGACTTACTGCATCAAGCGAAAAGGATCATGCCTATCATCAATATGCAGGATGGCAAAGGATATTACATACCGGACATGAACGTACCAAGGGACAGGAGATTGTTATTGCTCTGGACAAAACAGGAATTGAGCCGGGCAAAAGAGATTATCGAGTGCATTAAGCCGGCAGTCACAACGCTGAATCACTGCGGTATATGGGTAAGCATACCGAAAGAGGTGAACATATGGCAAGATACACGTTGGTAATTCGGGGAAGGCTTGATAATCTGAACGATTATATTTCCGCCTGTAGGACTAATCAGTACAAGGGATCGAAAGTTAAGGCATCGAATGAGCATAAGGTTCTGGCTGCGATTTACGAACAGCTTGGAAGACTTCGGATCAGAAATCCGGTACAGATGAAATACAGGTGGTACGAGAAGAACAGGAGACGCGACCTCGATAATATCAGTTCTTTTGGACGGAAAGTAATACAGGATGCGCTGGTACAGGCAAAGATCCTTGAGAATGATGGGTGGAAAAATATTATCCGGTTTTCGGACGAGTTTTATCTGGATCCGGACAACCCAAGAATCGAGGTGGAGATAGAAGAAGTATGAGAGACAGCTTTATACTCTATACCTCATACATGGAACAGATCGAAAGCATGAGTATAGAGCAGAGAGGAATCCTTTTCACTGCGCTATTCCGGTATGCCGGAGGAATGGAACTCCCGGAAATGGATGGAGTGACAAAAATGGCTTTTGGATTCATACGAGCGCAAGTTGATCGGCACTGGGAGAAGTATGACGAGGTTTGTCGAAAACGATCAGAAGCAGGAAAAAAAGGAGGACGTCCGAAAAAAGAAGAGCCTGAGATTCGGGAAGAAGAACCGGATATACCATATCAGGAAATCATCGATTACCTGAATCAGAAGACAGGGAAGAGTTACAAGAGCACATCTGTGGAGACCAGAAAGCACATCCGTGCAAGATTCCGAGAGGGAGCCACTCTGGAAGACTTTAAGAAAGTAGTCGACAACAAGGTATCCGAATGGCAAGGAACGAAAATGGATGGGTTCCTCCGGCCGATCACACTCTTCGGGACGAAATTTGAAAGCTATTTGCAACAAAATCCAGGGACAGGGAAGAAAACGGATTTTAACAATTTCCAAGAACGTAATTACGACATGAACGACCTGGAACGGCAGTTATTAGAAAGTTAGGTGAACTATGAGCTGGGTAGATAAAGCACATCGGAAACATAAGGTAGATAAATTGGTCAAGGAAGTTCTGAGCAATCCAGAATACAAAAAAATGCAGCAACAGGAAGATTTAAAATGCTTCTCATGCATGGCGCTGATCTCAGTAGATTTTATGATGCGAAAGCACAATTACGGAAAGAAGAGAATCAAAGAATATGTAGACTTTCTGGAAAAGTGCATGGGATACGTCATGGAAGATGAAGAATACTTTAAGTTGCTGAATCAGGAGATCGAAAGAGACACGGGGATCAATGTACTGGACCAGCTTGGAATACAGGTGAAATGATTTGAAAGACAGAAGAACACCATACGGACTGCTGAAACCGTATGAAAAATGTAAAACGTGCCAGTACCGTGCACAGAAATCGATGCAGAACAATTGTGATTACATACTCATTACCGGACATATGAGAGGATGCGATCCATCCAGATGCAAGAAATATGTTAAAGGAGATCGGCTGCCTTGGAAAGACGATGCAGAAGGAGACAATCCGAGAGGATGGAATCACAGAGTGCCGTACTTGCAGTTAGGAGTAAAACATGGGAGAAAATAAAGGCTCCGCCTTTAAAGACGGAGAATACAGGGAATTTTGTTGGCAGTGGTGCCTTGTTATGGTCATGCTCAACCCTAAGAAGAGCAATCCGAACAGGGACTACGCAAAGAAATTATGGAAGGGAGAACGAGAATGAGCGAAGTAATCAAGTCTTACAAAGGTTTTAACAGATATCTTACATGCAGAGGTAAACAGTATGAGGTAGGAAAAGAATATGAAGAGAAAGATGCAGAAGCATGCGAATGTGGAATGCACGCATGCGAGTATCCACTTGATTGTTTTGAATATTACGATCCTGCACATTCTGTTTATCACGAAGTAGAACAAAGCGGAAAATTATCAAGAAGAAGTGAGGACAGCAAAGTAGCGTCATCGAAAATGAAGATTGGAGCAGAGATCAGCATTGCAGGACTGGTAAAGGCAGCTATTGAGTACACAAGGGAGCGGATTAAGGAAGAAAATGGATCTGATGATGACTGCGGAGCATCGTCAGCGACCGGAAGCTACGGAGCATCGTCAGCGACCGGATACAAGGGAGCATCGTCAGCGACCGGA
>ERZ1090860.142-NODE-143-length-43255-cov-6.545556_pt1 | contig 43255 bp, 43 predicted proteins | sample MGYA00478483_ERZ1090860 | MGnify/ENA primary metagenome ERZ1090860 (study PRJEB33644, sample SAMEA5815741) | chicken gut metagenome | biome: Chicken; feature: Gastrointestinal Tract; material: Caecum | place: Ireland | collected 2019-01-01 | study: A study of the...
GAACAGCTGATAGTTGGTGCCCAGCTTGGCGTTGACCTTGCCCATGTACTCCTCAACGATTTCCGGAACCGCTTCGTAGTACTTGTTGCAAGCCTCACGATGCTGGAAGAATACGTCGCCGTTCTCGTGCGAGCCGCGCATCATGGCGTGCTCCGGATTCAGAGCGCGCTTGCGGAACGCTTCCACAGCGTCCATGTCGCACATTTCCTTCAGATCCTCGTAATCCCAAACCTCGATCTTCTGGATCTCGTGGGAAGTACGGAAGCCGTCGAAGAAGTTGATGAACGGAACGCGTGACTTGAGGGTTGCCAGATGTGCAACCGCAGCCAAATCCATTACTTCCTGCGGATTGGTCTCAGCCAGCATAGCGAAACCGGTCTGGCGGCAAGCCATAACGTCAGAATGGTCACCGAAGATGTTCAGCGCATGGGATGCAACCGTACGCGCGGAAACATGGAACACACAGGGAAGCAGTTCGCCTGCGATCTTGTACATATTCGGGATCATCAGCAGCAGGCCCTGAGATGCGGTGTAGGTCGTGGTCAGCGCGCCGGCTGCCAGAGAGCCGTGAACCGTACCTGCGGCACCCGCCTCGGACTGCATTTCGATCACCTTAACGGTAGTACCGAAAATGTTCTTCTGACCTGCGGCTGCCCACTGGTCTACGCTGTCTGCCATGGGGCTGGACGGGGTAATCGGATAGATACCCGCGACCTCGGTAAACGCATACGACACATGTGCCGCCGCGGTATTACCGTCCATGGACTTCATCTTTCTTGCCATGTTTATATCCTCCTATTCAGTTATAACATGCTGAAGGGGTGAAAAGTCTTTTCGCCCGTTTTTTGACACGGGAAAAAGCCGTCTCCACCGGCCGTTTTTATTCTATCACTCCTTACCAAAAATGTAAACACTTAATATGACAAATTCGTAACAATTCCCCGATTTCTCACAATAATTTCGCATTATGAAACAACAATCTCACACTGTTCCAAAATGTTACAATTCCTTTGCAGTTATTGTTTTGCATTGCGGAATCGACAGAATTGTAGTATATTTATAAGGTAAGTCTTGGGGCATCACTGGAGGGAGTGCAATGGTTTCGCGCGTTTTTTCCGCAGGTCTGAGCGGAATCGACGGTTATATTGTCACCGTCGAATGCCTGCCATCGAACGGTCTGCCCCGTCTGGATGTCGTCGGACTGCCGACCGGCGCGGTGGCGGAAGCCGGAGAGCGTGTGCGCGCCGCCGTCAAGTCCTGTGCTTTTGACTGGCCGGTTTCCCGCATCACGGTCAACCTTGCTCCGGCAGATACCCGCAAGGCGGGTACGGCCTACGACCTCCCGATCTTGCTTTCCATTCTTGCGGCTACCGGTCAGATCAACCCTTTGCCGCAGGACGCGGTGTTTCTCGGCGAGCTTTCGCTGTCCGGTCTGCTGCGTCCGGTCTGCGGCGCGCTTTCCATGGCGCTTGCCGCACGAGATGCCGGCTTCCACACGGTCTATGTGCCCATGCAAAACGCGCAGGAAGCCTCTTACGCCACCGGCATCACGGTCCTTCCTATCGAAAGCCTGCCGGCCCTGATCGATCATCTGTCCGGTCGCGCACCGCTATCGCCCTGTCCCCCGCCCGAGCCGCCTCCGCCGCAGGATGACGCGCTTGATTTTGCGCACGTGATGGGGCAACATGCGGTCAAGCGTGCACTAGAAATCGCCGCAGCCGGCGGACATAATGTTCTGCTTTCCGGCCCGCCCGGTTCGGGCAAAAGCATGATGGCCAAGCGGTTTGCCACCATCCTGCCTCCGCTGTCGGACAGCGAGCGGCTGGAGGTCATTCGCGTCTGGTCAGCCGTCGGACGCGGACAGGAAGCCGTCAGCCGCGCTTCCCGTCCCTTCCGCGCACCACATCACACCACCTCTGCCGCGGCTTTGGCAGGCGGTGCGGGTGCAGGAAACCGCCTGCCCACACCGGGTGAAATCTCTTTGGCGCATCACGGCGTTCTGTTTTTGGACGAACTTCCTGAATTTCACCGCGACGCGCTTGAGGCGCTGCGCCAGCCGTTGGAGGACGGCCGCGTCACCATCTCCCGTGTCGCAGGGCAGGTTACTTATCCCGCGCGCTTTCAGCTCATTGCAGCCATGAACCCCTGCCGCTGCGGCTGGTACGGCACCGATCGCTGCACCTGCTCCAAAGCATCCGTGCAGCAATATCTGCGCCGCTTGTCCGGACCATTACTGGACCGGATCGATCTACAGGTTGCTGTGCAGCCGGTGGAATATGCAGCGCTTGCCGCGCGCGGGCAAGCTGCCGAAGAACCATCGGCCGCCATTCGTTCTCGCGTTATGGCTGCGCGTGCAACGCAGTACCGGCGGCAGGGCGCGGATGTCTGCAACGCAGCTTTACCCCCCGCCCGGCTGGCCGAATGCTGCCCGTTAACAGAAGACGCATCCCAGATGTTCCGCGCGGCCTTTGAACGGCTTGGGCTGACCGCGCGTGCGCATGACCGTGTGCTGCGCATGGCGCGCACCATTGCTGATTTGGCAGATAGTCCTGTTATCGGCCCGGAGCATCTTGCCGAAGCGCTGCAATATCGCACGCTCGACCGCACGATCGGCAGCTGACTATCCACAGCTTCTGTGGAAAAAGCTGTGGATATTGTGAATAAGTTTCTTTTTTTCTTAATTCTTACAAAAACCTACACGGTCACATCCACAAAAATACGCTACTCAATATCTATAATCCCCAAGGAGGCCCCTTTAGTTATGAAACATCCGATTTTTCGCCGCGCCGGCACGCTCGCTTTGCTTGGCGCGCTGCTCATCCCGCAGGCTGGCGCCCTGTCCGACGTTTCCAATTGGGCGCAGGAAGGCGTTGCTGCCGCACAGGAAGCCGGTCTGATCCCCAGCACTCTGGAAACGCGCAGCGCAACAGGCGCCATTACTCGCGCCGAATTCTGCGGCATCGCTGTCAATGCCTATAAAGCTGTCAGCGGCAAGGCAGTTTTTGCTTCCGGCAAAAAGCCCTTCCGCGATTGTGACGATCCCAATGTGGTGGCCGCTTATGAACTTGGACTGATCAGCGGACGCGGCGACGGCGTTTTTGATCCGGATGCTGAAATTGAACGGCAGGACCTTTGCATGATGTTGTACAACATCCTCAATACTGCCGGCATTGATGCTCCCGCAATCGCTGGTGATGCATGCGTAGAGGATTATCCTGATGTTTCTGAAATCAACGACTATGCAGTTGATGCCATGATCACCATGGTAGACTACACCGTGGTCAACGGCATCACCATTGCCGGGCAGCCGGCCACCCTCTCCCCCTCCAGCACTGCGACGCGGGAACAGGCCCTCATCATGGCAACGCGGTTTTGCTCCGCTTTCGAGGATGCCTCGGATCACGCATCCGACACCTCCTCGGACACCACCTCCGACACTGGGGAGGAACCGGATCTGACGATGCCGCTCACCGACGAGGAAAAGATGGAGCTGGTCTATGGCGTAGGCGGTGAAAAGTACCAGACTGCCGAGGAAGCCGAAGCCAATATGGTGGAAATCTCTGTCCCGGTCTGGCGTTTGCAGGAGGACGGCACCAAAACCTCCGGCACGGCTTACTTACAGGTAAACAGCAACCTCGCCTCCATCTATGAAGCGATATTTGAAGAGATCTACAACGGGGACGAGCAGTTCCCGATCAAGGATGTCGGCTGCTACTCTTGGCGCACGGGCGAACATTCGCAAGGCACCGCAGTGGACATCAACTGGGAGGAGAACATGGAGGCGACCATCAACGAGGATGGTTCGCTCACGCCGACCACCGGCTCCTACTGGCTGCCGGGCGAAGATCCCTATTCTATCCCCGAGGGCGGCGATGTGTACAACGCATTCATCAATCACGGCTTCCTGTGGGGCGGCAACGCATGGCGCAGCAAGCGAGATTATATGCATTTCAGCTTTTTCGGCACCTAATACGAAAGGTCCTGCCAAATTGGCAGGACCTTTTTTCATGCTTCCCTATGCAGCAAATGCGTTTGATTTTTCCAATAATATCCCACGCCCGCAAGATCGGCCAACGCCCAGCCAATTGGGACCGCAGCCCAGATACCAGTCACACCCACCGCAGGCACCGCGGACAACGCATAAGCGAGCGCCACGCGCGTTCCGAGCGAAATCACCGTAAGCACCACCGACATGCCAGGTCGCTTGACCGCACGGTAAAAGCCATACAGCAGGAACAAAAGGCCAATTCCAAAATAGCACGACGCCTCAATCCGCAGATAACCGACGCCAACCGCGATGATTTCCGTTTCCTCCGGCTGAATAAACAGCCCCATCAGCGGCCGCGCAAAGACGCATACCACCACGCTGATGACGACGCAGAACACAAACGCGGTGCTCACTGCGCTTTTGATTCCGCGACGGATGCGTTCCTCATTCTGGGCGCCATAGTTCTGTGCAATAAAGGTAGAAAACGCATTGCCGAAATCCTGCACCGGCATATAAGCAAAGGAATCGATCTTGACCGCCGCAGCAAACGCAGCCATCACGGTTTTACCAAAGCTGTTGACCAGTCCCTGCACCATCAAAATACCAAAATTCATGACCGACTGCTGCACGCAGGTCAAAACAGACAAACCGGCGATCTCTCGGATGATCGTGCGATCCCAGCGCATATGCCGACGCTTCACCCGCAGTTCCGGAAACCGCAGCAGGCAATACACAGCAATACCGATGCCGGAAACAAACTGTGCAATGACCGTAGCGACTGCCGCACCCGTTACTCCCCAACGACACACCAACACAAACAACAAGTCCAGTGCAATGTTAAGCACCGCTGACGCCGCGAGGAATACCAGCGGCACCAGCGAATTTCCTACCGCGCGGAGCAGATTGGCAAATAATATATAAAAAAACGTCGCCAGTATCCCAAAGAATATATAGAACAGATATTGCCGCATGAGCGGCGCCACCGTATCCGGCGCATGCAGCACCCGGACAATCCAGTCCAGCCCGATAAAGACCAATGCATTCATCACAACCGCAATCGCACCGATCAGCAGAAATGACAAAAACAAGCTGTTTTTCAGCCGTTCCATATCCCGTTTGCCAAACTGCATGGCGAAAAACGCACTGCTTCCCATGCACAGGCCGAGCAGAATGGATGTCAGGAACACCATCAGCGTATAAGCGGAACCGACTGCCGCCAGCGCATCCGCGCCCAGAAACCGCCCGACAATCAGCGTATCCGCTACATTATATAATTGCTGCAACAGGTTGCCAATCATCAGCGGCAGCGCAAACAGCCAAAGCCGCCGGGTGATATTTCCTTCTGTTAAATCAAGCGACACGGCGCTCTTCCCCCTTTTCCCACTTCGATATCCTAACAGAATCCGGCAGCAGCGTCAACTATACGCCGCTTCACTCAACCAGCGGTTGAAAAATCCAACCGCCGGTTAAACTTTGCCTCCATTGTGCACATCTCCACAACATGGTAAGATAAACTCACAAAAGGTCCTTTTGAATCGGAAGCACCATCCTTGCTGCGCGCTGCGATTCCACCCGAAACATAAAAAATGCCCGAAACGGTTTTCCGTTTCGGGCATTACCCTTTTGTGAGACATTTTTTCATATTCAGAATGGAACTCCCTTTTTCTATTTTCCGGGAAATAAATATAAAAAACCACGCGGCCGCATTTCTTTCCAGCATGCGCTCCCTGCGTGGACATATCCGTAAGCGTTTTACTTATCGCTATGCGTCTCATGTTCATCTCCGAAAATCAGATCATCGATATCCGGGCGATCGGGCTGCTGGGGAAGATTCAGATGTCTCATGTGTCTGTGCACCTCCTTTTTTATGCTCTCTTTGTATCATTATATCATCTTATGCCAAAAAAGCAAATAAAATTCCTGTAAAGTTACACAAATGTAACAAATTTTTTATCAGTCAAACAGTTACCTGTCACCGCAGTCAGACTTTTGGGCATAATAATACCCCGCCCTGCCGATGCAGCCCAATTAGTAACCTGCACGACTCATGCAGGTGGGTTTTCTGTTTGGCATGTCTGCGCTTCCAACGTCCGTGTATACCCGGGAGGCCTGCTGCTCAATGCCAAAACTTTCCGAAATCCCGTACTAAAAATGTGGGTTAAAAAAGGGCTGCTGTCGTACAGGGCAGGGATTTGACGAATCCATGCCGTATGCGATCGTGAAGTTATTCTTCCTCTTCCGCCTCGGCGCGTTCCATTACGATATTAAACACTGCATCAGCGATCTCGTCATCCTCAACCGCCTCCAGCATTTCCTCGCCGTCTTCTTCTACAATCTGCATGATGACAACCTCTGCATCCTCCTCAACGGAAAGCTCCGCCGGGATAAAAGCCAGATACGTTGTTCCCTGATATTCCACGGTGTCGATGTGCTCAAACTCAACTTCGTTTCCGTCCTCATCAATCAACGTAACAAAATCGTTGCCGTATTCCTCGCTCACGATCCGGCACCTCCTTATGTTCAAATTCGGGCTGTGCAAGAAGAAACATTCTCCTTGCAATAAGCATAACAAATCAAGTCCCTTTTGTAAAGCCCTATTATCGAGCGCCGTACTGTCATAGTATGCTGCCTGTGCGAAATATCATACCAGTTAAAATAACGGAAATAAAGCCTTGACTTTGTAATTCATTTCTGATATAGTATTTCAGGTAACAAGGAAGAAGGCAATGTCCTCACCCGCAGCGTTGGAGCAAACGGGTTAATAAAGCAAAAATCCGTTTGGGTACGGGTTTGCGTTTTATGCATGGAGGACGGTCGCTTGTTGATCGGTCCTTTTTCTTTTTGTCTTAACCCATTTATCGTTTGGAGGTGCTTACCAATCAGCAGCATGGAACATCAAATCAATGAAGAGATCCGCGACAAAGAAGTCCGTCTGATCGGCGACGACGGCCAGCAGCTCGGCATTGTTCCCATCCAGCAGGCACAGGATGCCGCCGTGGAAAAGGGTATGGATCTGGTGAAAATTGCCCCGCAGGCGAAGCCGCCGGTCTGCAAAATTATGGACTATGGCAAGTTCCGTTTTGAACAGGCCAAGCGTGAAAAGGAAGCGCGCAAGAACCAGCGCGTCGTGGAGATCAAAGAGATTCGCCTGACCCCCAATATCGACGTCGGCGACCTGAACACCAAGGTGAAAAACGCCTGCCGTTTCCTCAAGGACGGCGACAAGGTCAAGGTTTCGGTTCGTTTCCGCGGCCGTGAAGTTACACACGCGTCGCTCGGTCAGGATCTGCTCCATCGCTTCGCGGAGCTGTGCTCGGAATGCAGCACGGTAGAAAAGCAGCCCAAGCTCGAAGGCCGTCAGATGCTGATGTTTCTGGCGCCCGCTAAGGACAAGTAAACCAAAACGCGCCTTGCGCGCAAATTCAGAGAGGAGCAAACCTTATGCCTAAGATCAAAACGCACAGCGGTGCAAAGAAGAGATTCTCCGTTACCAAGAACGGCAAGTTCAAGCGCGGCCATGTTGGCAAGCGTCACCTGCTCAACGGCCATGGTAAGACGACCAAGCTCAAGCGCCACCTCCGCAAGGAAGGCTTCGCGGATTCCACGAACGTAGCGCAGCTCAAGCGTCTGCTGCCGTATAAATAAGTAACAACATCTTTCATATAGGAGGCAATTACAATGGCAAGAGTTAAGGGCGCAATGATGACGCGCAAAAGAAGAAAGAAGATCCTCAAGCGTGCAAAGGGCTACTGGGGTGCCAAGTCTACCCACTATCGTGTAGCCAACCAGGCTGTCATGAAGAGCCTGAAGTACGCTTATATCGGCCGCAAGCACAAGAAGCGTGACTTCCGCCGCCTGTGGATTACCCGTATTTCGGCTGCTGCCAAGTCCTGCGACATGAATTACAGCCGCTTCATGAACGGTCTGAAGAAGGCCGGCATCGATCTGAACCGCAAGATGCTTGCGGATCTGGCTGTCAACGACAAGGCTGCTTTCGCAGCGCTCGCTGAAAAGGCTAAGGCTGCGCTTTAATCTTTCGCTTTCCAACCCTGCTGCTTCATGCGGCAGGGTTTTTTTGTCATTATTCACAAACACCGCTTCGCTTTTTCTTGCCCTGCTGATAAAATTGCGCTATAATAGGCTTGTGATTTTCTAACGGACAAAGAAAGGTGGTCATTTATGCAGCAGCCGATCCGTATCATTTCCCGTTCCAACAAGCGTCTGTATGCAGATGCGATTCCGGGGCATTTTGCAACCAACCATTCCCATATCAATTATTATATCGACATGTCCGAAATCAAGCACAACATGTCTATGGCGCTTGAGGCTGCGCGTAGCATTGCGTTCCGCTTCTCCGCTGTCAGCATTGATACGCTGCTCTGTCTGGAGGGTACGGAGTACATCGGCGCATACGTTGCCAGAGAACTTGCCAACTCCGGCATCGGCAGCCTGAACACCAACAAAGTCATTTATCTCGTCGAGCCGGACAGCAATGTCAACGGTCAATTTATGTTCGCGGACAACCTGCGCCCCATGATCGAGCACCGCAATGTGCTGGTGTTGGTCAACACGGCTTCCACTGGTCAGACCCTTTCGCAGACCCGCGAGTGCATTGAATACTATGGCGGTCGTGTAGCAGGCTACTCAGCGCTGTTCTCCAACATTTCCGAACTGGATGGCAAACCGGTTTGCAGCCTGTTTTCCGGCGAGGACTTCCCGCACTATCATAACTTTGTGCGCGGCAAAAACTGCCCTGCCTGCGCGGCTGGCGTGCCGCTGGATGCCATCGTCACTCCACGCGGCTACACCAAACTGTAAACAAAAAACCGGAAGGCTCAGCCTTCCGGTTTTTGTTTTCCGCAGCCTCGATGCCCACAGCAGCCGCCACGCTTACAATGCGCGCGTTTTTCGCACACTTCCACGTCGCCGCCCTCAATGCGCAGCGCCCTGCCGTTTACCAGGGCGTCCGCCATCTTGCGCCGCGCTGCGTTGTAGATCGACTGCACGGTTGTACGTGCGACCCCCATCTGCGCCGCCGCTTGCTCCTGCTGCATCCCTTCCAGATCAATCAGCCGGATGACCTCATATTCATCCAGCCCTAATGTGACCGGCTCACCCATACAACCCGTGCCACGCGGGCCGAACTCGCGGCAAACCGGCAGGCCGCACACACGGCGGCATTTTTTCGGTCTGGGCATGATTTATCCGTGGCAATGGCCGCCGCAGTGGTGATTGCCATGCGAAGAGCAGTCATGGCCTTCCCCGTGATGCTCATGATGGCTGCACTTGACATCCGGATTGTATTGCAGCGAACCGGATAAAAACGCCTCGACAGCTGCGTCTGCGCTGCCCTGCACACCGCCCAGCAGGCGGATATTCGCTTCTGCAAGTGCGGCCTGCGCACCGCCGCCGATACCGCCACAAATCAGCGTATCCACGCCTTGCGCCGCGAGAAAGCCTGCAAGCGCGCCATGGCCGCTGCCGTTGGTGTCCACAACCTGAGACGAAAGGATTTTCCCATCCTTGGCTTCATATACTTTGAACTGGGCGGTATGACCAAAATGCTGGAATACCTGACCGTCCTCATAAGTGACTGCAATTTTCATGCAACTGCGCCTCCGTATTTTGTTTCCGGCATATGCCGGTTATGCATCTATCATAGCACATTTCCGGCATATGTCAAGAATTAAAAAAGCGGCCCGCAGGCCGCTTTTCCCATTTTCACTTTCTCAGAAACTCCGGCAGGCGGCGTCTTGCCTCCAACCGGTAAATGCGTGCACCCTCGGACGAAAACTTCTCCTCGTATTCGGTCATTACGTTGCCCTCAAAGTCCGAATGGTGCAGATCAAGCGAGATATTTTGCAGCAGCCAGCCAAACTGGCAAATTTCCTGCAACGTCCACTCGAAAAAGCGCTGGTTGTCGGTCTTAAAACAGATATCGCCCTGCTGTTTTAAGATCTCGTCGTACACCTCGAGATAGGCGCGCCATGTCAGGCGGCGCTTACGCTGCCGGTTGGGCGGCCACGGATCGGAAAAATTCAGATAGATGCGGTCCACTTCGCCGGGGGCAAACACATCACGCAATTCTGCTGCGTCAAACGATACAAACCGCAGATTAGGCAGCGGATTTTGCTGGCAGCGCTCAGCCGCCATAATGAGCGCGCCCTCCTCCCGCTCGACCGCTATGAAGTTCACGTCCGGATGCTGCTCAGCCATGCCGATGGCAAAACGCCCCTTACCACAGCCGATTTCAACATGCAGCGGATGGTCATTTCCGAACAGCGCCCGCCATTTGCCGCGCTTTTCCTTCGGCTCAAACGCCATTACATCCGCGCAGGCCGCAAAGCGAATATCAAGATTTTTCTTTTTGCGCATTCTCATGCGTCAAATTCCCCTTTTTCCTGTTTATTTTTCAGCCTTTTCATTATATCCTGCGTCCGCACACTTGGCAAGCAAAATTGACAAATTTCCATAAAACACGCTATAATACAACTATATCTAATTGGGGGATGTATTTATGTTTCACCGTTCCAGCGGCGTGCTTGCGCACGTCACTTCCCTGCCCTCGCCGCACGGTGTGGGCACCATAGGAAAAACCGCCTATGAATTCATTGACTTTCTGGCTGCGGCGCACCAGACCTACTGGCAGGTGCTTCCGCTTGGCCACACCGGTTTTGGCGATTCGCCCTACCAGTGTTTTTCTGCTGCGGCAGGCAATCCGTATCTGATTGACCTGGATCTGCTGGTGGAGGACTGATTGCTGACCGAGGCTGAAATCAAAGCGGGCGACTTTGAAGCCTCACCGGACACTGCGGATTTTGAGCAATTGGCCGACACCCGCTGGCCGCTGTTCCGCAAGGCCTATTCGCGTGTAGATGACGAGCTGCGCGAGAAAATCGACGCCTTCACCGAAGAGAATGCCGAATGGCTGCCGGATTATGCGCTGTTCATGTCGCTCAAAGAGGAAAAATACCACCACATGCCGGTCTACATGTGGCCAGATAAGGCAGTGCGCGACCGCAAGCCGGAAGCGCTGAAAAAAGTGACCGAGGAACTGCGGGACGAGATCGACTTCCGCATCTTCCTGCAATATATCTTCTTTACCCAGTGGAAGGCGCTGCGCGAATACGCCAACGAGCACGGCATCCAGATCATTGGCGACATCCCGATCTATGTCTCGGCCGACTCGGCGGATGTGTGGACACATCCCAAGCTGTTCAAACTGAAAACCGACCTCAGCCCGAAGCTGGTGGCGGGTGTGCCGCCCGATTACTATTCGGCCACTGGCCAGCTGTGGGGCAACCCGGTTTATGACTGGGATGCGCACCGCGCGGAAAACTTTGCTTGGTGGATTTGGCGCATGAAGAGCAACATGGCTCTGTTTGATGTGATCCGGCTCGATCATTTCCGTGGTTTTGCCGCTTACTGGGAAGTGCAAGCCGACGAAGAAACCGCCATTAACGGTCACTGGAGCAAGGGGCCGGGCATGGAGCTGTTCCACGCCATGGAAAAGGCGCTGGGTTCTCTGCCGCTGATTGCGGAGGATTTGGGATCAATGACCGATGAAGTCCGCGACCTGCTGGCGGAAAGCGGTTTTCCCGGCATGAAAGTGCTGATTTTCGGCCTCACGCCCGACTGTGATAGCGAACATCTGCCGCACAATTATGTGCCCAACAGCATTGTTTATACCTCCACGCATGACTCGCAGACCGTTTGCGAGCAGATCATGGACATCTGCACCGAGCCGGAAAAGCAATTTGCTTACCGGTATCTGCGCACCTCACACAGCGAAGCGATGGGCTGGAGCGCCATCAAGAGCGTATGGGCTTCTTCCGCGCATATTGCCATGACAACCTTGCAGGATGTGCTCTCTCTGGGCGCGGATTCCCGCATGAATACCCCAGCCACCATCGGCGGCAAAAACTGGCGTTGGCGCGTGCGTAAGGAAGCGCTCAACCCCACTGTCTCGGCCATGCTCGGCGAGATCACACAGACCTACATGCGCGGCTGACAACAGCCCTGTAACAAGAAAAAGGATAGCGATAGCATGAAAATTACCACCGCAATTTTTGATTTGGACGGCACGCTGCTCAACACACTGGGCGATCTGACCGACAGCGTCAACTGCGCCATCGTGCGCCGCGGCTTTACCGCTGTGACGGAAGAAGATACCCGTGTGCGCGTCGGCAACGGCGTGCGCAAACTGATCGAGCGCTGTATTCCTGAAGACAAGCGCACGGAAACCATGATCGACACTTGTCTGGATGAATTCCGTACAGCGTACAACCAGCGTATGATGAACCGCACGCAACCGTATGACGGCATTCTGCCCTTGCTGCGGCAGCTGAAAAAAGCAGGGGTTTCGGTTGGCGTATTGTCCAACAAATACGATCTGGCGGCCAAAAGCCTGATCCGACACTTTTTCGGCGATCTGGTGCAGATCACCTACGGCGAGCGTCCGGATGTTCCGCGCAAACCCGATCCGACCAGCGTGCTGCAATTGCTGCGCGAGCTGGGCGGTGACGCTGCCACAACGCTGTACATTGGCGACAGCGCGACCGATATGCAGACGGCCAAAAACGCCGGTCTGTTGGCTGTCGGCGTCACATGGGGCTTCCGCTCGGCCGAAGAATTGACCAACGCTGGCGCAGATGCGCTTGTCAACACCCCCGCCGACCTGCTGCCGCTGTTCGAGCGCGGTCTGCTGGCCGTGGATGCCATCTGCAAAGCATTCACCAAGCGCGGCTTCGGTTTTACTTATTTCCCGACGGTAGCGGATGCCCTGCCGTATCTGACCGACACCTGTGCAGGCAAATCCGTGTCCCTCGGCGGTTCGATGACGCTCAAGGAGCTTGGCTTCCCGGAAGCCTTCTCCAACAGCACCGCCGTGCATTGGCACTGGGTGCGCACCGGAGAGTTCTTCCAGACGCCGGATATCTATCTCAGCTCGGCGAACGCATTGAGCGAAACCGGCGAGGTCGTCAACATCGACGGCGCCTGCAACCGCATTGCAGGCACGCTGTTCGGCCCCAAGCGCTGCATCTTTGTCTGCGGCATCAACAAATTGTGCCCCGATCTGGAAAGCGCGATCGACCGCGCTCGTAATGTCGCGGCTCCCCTTAACGCCAAGCGTCTGGAAAAGAAAACCCCTTGCGCCGTGGACGGCAAATGCCACGACTGTCAAAGCCCCGATCGTATCTGCCGCGCGATGGCCATTCATATGGGTCCGCCGCAGAGCATGGAGCGCTGCGAAATCGTTCTGATCGGTCAGCCTCTTGGCTATTGATTTTGTCTCGCCACCCTGACGCTGAATCCGCGCGTTTTGAAATCAAACGCGCGGATTTTTTCGTATGCAACCCGAAGTTGCGGCTTTTCCAGCCAAACATGGTGATGTGCAACCGGGTTTTTCGATAAAATGGCCTCACCAACCAAGGAGGTAACCAAACATGACACTGGGAGAAAAAATCACCGACCTGCGTAAAAAGCGTGGCCTGTCGCAGGAAGATCTGGCGATCACACTGGGCGTCTCGCGGCAGGCGGTCAGCAAATGGGAACTTGGCGACGCAACGCCGGACACGGACAAAATCATTGCGCTGGCGGACTATTTCGATGTGACAACCGACTGGCTGCTGCGTGATATTGCGCCGCAGAATAATGCGTCAGGCGGCACGGACGCACATATTTCGCCTGCGCAGGCGCGGGCAGGCGCGCCGCTGCTGCTCTGCATGACACTGGGCGGCAGCGCATGCGGGCTGTTTCTGTTGTTCTACGGCCGCTTCGTATCTGCCAGCACGATCCCTTCTGTCATCGGCGTAATCTTGCAGATTTGTGCCATCGCCTTGGCAATGGGCTTCGGACTGTATCTGAAAAGCAGTATGGATACCCAGCAAGGCTTGGATTTTATCCGCGCATTCTGGCGTGTTGAAATCTGGATGGTCGCGCTGCTGCCCACGCGGGTGCTCTATTTCTCGTTTACACCGCTGCTAAACCTCATCCCCGAAACAACATTGTCACGTCTTTGGAACAGCCTGCCACAGCCGCTTTGGACGCTTGGACGGGTGTTGCTGTTTGCCGGCATTCCGGTTGTGCTGTACCTCGCTGTCTGCCTGTTTGTCACGCTTGTACTGTGCCGACGGCCCAGCAAAAAGGGGTAAAAAATTTTTACCTAATTTTTTATTTTTTGCTTGACAGTTTGTCCACTCCCTGCTATAATGAATATCGCGCCGAAGAGTTCGGCGCGATACAAAATGCGGCTGTAGCTCATCTGGTAGAGCGCCACCTTGCCAAGGTGGAGGTAGCGAGTTCGAGCCTCGTCAGCCGCTCCAGAAATAAAAGCACTGTCTGAACGACAGTGCTTTTTTGTTATTTCACGCAAAAACAACAGCCCTGTCAATCGACAAGGCTGTTGTTTCCCATATTCTTAATTTGATAAAAACCGTCGATCAGTCGCGGCAACAGTTTTTCAAACTGTACGCCGTGCATCGGATCGGTCTTCTGCTTCAAGGTATAAGCAATGCAATCCTTGACATATTCTCCCGCCAGTTCACAAGCCCCCTCCAACGACTCGCCGTTAAGCAGCGCCGCCAGCATGGCCGAGGCAAACAGATCACCCGTGCCGGGATAGTACCGATCGATGCGCCGATGCAGACTGAGCGCGCCGTTCCGCTCCGACAAGCAGCCTGATCCAACCTTCCCTTTCTCGAAATCCAGTCCAGTCAGCACGACCTGCGCGCCGTAGCGTGCACGCAACGCCCGCAGCCACTCCCACGCTTCATCCGCGCTGCACGGCTTACTGCACGGATCTCGATCCAACAAAATCGCAGCTTCCGTTGTGTTTGGCGTAATGATATCCGCAATTGCACACAGCTCACGCATACGTGTACACATTTCCGGCGTATAGGTGTCATACACCTTGCCGTTATCCCCCATTACCGGATCAATCAAAGTCACGCCGTCCGCTTTTTTCAATCGTTTTACCGCTTCACTGACACAATCGATCTGACCTACGGAACCCAAAAATCCGGCATAGATCGCTTCAAAGCGCAGTTCCAGCGCATCATATTGGTCTATCGTGCCCTGCATTGCACCGGTTAGATCGGTGGTTACCCAGCCAGGAATCGCAGTATGTGTGGAAAACACCGCCGTCGGCAGCGGCACACACTGATGCCCTCCCGCGGAAATCACCGCAATGATCGGCACCAGCGACGATCTACCGTAGCCCGATAAATCATGCAGCGCCAGAACCTTCTTTTGCATGGCCATTCACATCCTTTTTCTGTCCGTGTTCCATCATACGATGAATCCGTGTCCATGTCAATCATTCTTGCTTTCTCCTGCCCGCAATGGTAAAATAATTATATATTTACGCTAACTGTCAAAGGAGTCTTTCCATGCTCAAGCAACGCATTTTTTCCATTGTTCTGGTGCTTACTCTGATTTTCTCCAGCGCCGGTGCCGTTCAGACCGCGCAGGACGGCATGCACGGCGTGTGGGTTTCGACCATATACAATATCGATTATCCCTCCGCACAGGGACTGTCCGCAGATGAACTCAAAAGCGAAGCGGACACCATGCTCGACAACATTGCATCAATGGGACTGAATACGATTTTCCTACAGGTGCGTCCTTCCGCAGACGCACTCTATCCGTCCGAAATTTTCCCGTGGAGCCGCTATGTCAGCGGTACCGTCGGACAAGCGCCGGACGGCGATTTTGACGTTCTGGCCTACTGGGTCGAGGGCGCACACAGCCGTGGCTTGCAGCTGCACGCCTGGATTAATCCCTATCGCATCACCAAGGACGGCCAAAGCGAATGGGATGCGCTGCCTGAGAGCAGTCCCGCCAAGCAGCATCCGGAATGGGTTGTAGAATACGAGGATAACTATTATTTCAATCCCGGCTTGCCGGCTGTACAGCAGCTGGTTGTGGATGGCGCGTCCGAAATCGTGGAAAACTATGATGTGGACGGTATCCATCTGGACGACTACTTCTATCCGGGCACGGATTTTAATGACTCCGCCACCTTTGCGCGCTACGGAGAGGATTTCAGCGACATCGGGGATTGGCGGCGCAACAATGTCAACACTTTAATCGCTGCACTTGACGAAACGCTGCACGAAATCAACCCTGCTTTATCGTTCGGCGTCAGCCCCGCCGGTATTTGGGATAACAAAGCCGACAATCCCAAGGGCAGCGAAACCAACGGCCGCTCCTCCTATCGGGAGATCTACTGCGATTCGGTCGAATGGATCAAAAAGGGAACAGTGGATTACATCTGTCCGCAGCTTTACTGGTCAATCGGCTATGAAATCGCCGATTTTGAGGTGCTGGTAAATTGGTGGCAGCAGGTGGTCTCCACCAGTGATGTTGCCCTGTACATCGGTATCGGCGCTTACCGTGCGGCGGAAGCGCAGCCGGGTGATGTCTGGTATGGCACGGATGAGCTACAGCGTCAGCTCACCCTGTTGGATGACAGCATTGATATTCAAGGCGAGGTATTCTTCAGCTATTCCTCCCTGCAAAATGTAGACGGCTGCGCTGCAATGCTGTCCCAGCACTACACATCGGATGAAAGCACACCGGATACCACGCCGGATACTTCCGTGCAGCAATCCTCTCTGCTTGAGCTTGTTTCCCGATTCATTGCCAGCCTGTTTCATTGATCAAAAGGAGGCGTTTTCCTTTGGCAGATCTTCTTTCCCGTGAATATGAAGTCAACTACGGTCATATCGATAACCGCGGCATTGCAAAACCGTCCTTTCTCTGGCTGGTTATGCAGGACGCCGCCACAGTGCACGCAGAATCGCTGCACCTCGCGCAGGACGAGCTGAATATCCTCTGGGTCCTCTCACGCATGAAAGCGCGTCTGACGCGCCCTCTGCGCCCGTATGAGCGTATCCGCTGCGAAACCTGGTGTCCCGGCATCCGGGGCGCAAGCTGGTATCGCTGCTTTGCATTCTTTGCGGACGAACAGCAGATCGGGGATGCACAATCCATGTGGGTCACGCTTGATCCCGTATCGCATCGCATTCTGCGCCCCAGCGCCTTCCCCGCCGCAGACAGCTATCTGCATACCGCGCGTGGCGAGCTGTTTGATCCGTTGCCCAAGCTGTCCTGCGATACAGTCCGACAGCACCATATCCATACCGTGCAGTATTCCGATCTGGATATCAACAACCATGTCAACAACGTGCGTATCGTGGAGCTGATTTCGGACGCGCTCGATTTGCAGCGACAGCCTGGCTTTGTCTCGTCTTTGCAGGTCAACTACACTGCGGAAACCGCCTTCGGTGAACAGCTCTCCCTGCTCTGCGGCACGGTAGACGGTGCGCGATATGTACGCGGCGAGGCCAATGGCAAAGCGCATTTTGAAGCGCTTGCCACTCTGTCGCCATTTGACATGCAGGAGGCTTAACGATATGACTGGGCTGGTTGAACAAGCGACAAAGGATATTCTCCACGTGTGTGAGCCGCACCGCATCATTCTCTTTGCGGAGAAGCGCACCATGGCCACTGGTAAACTCAAAGCGCTCAGCTTGTGCGTGATTGTACCGGACGGCACGGATTGCCGTCATCTGCGTACCAAACTGCATCTGGCGCTTTCCGCTGATATTCCGGTCAATTTAAGTGTATACACCGCCGAGGAATGGGACGATCTGCTGGAGGATGAGACTTCTTATGCTGCATGGATCGCCCGGAAAGGGCAGGTGATTTATGAGCAGAAGACGTAAAGGCGCATCCGACAGCCATTTCTATTACAAATGGCTGGACAAGGCGTTATGCGACCTGCAATGCGCGCGCCTGCTATTGACCTACGGTGGCGACCATTACAACATTGCTTTCCACTGCCAGCAAGCGATAGAAAAGGCGCTCAAGGGATATTTGTTATTCCGCACCGGCCGGCATTATGATGGTCACAACCTGACCTATCTCTGCCGACAGGCCATCCAGCAGGATGCCGATGCTTTTTCGGAATATCTGGACGAAAGTGCTGCGCTCAATGATCTGTATATTGAAACGAGATATCCGACCGACCTTCCATTTGAGATTGACGAAATGGAAATCCGGCGGTATCTGGATATGGCGGAACGCATGTTTGCCGCCATCCGCCGGGAATTATATGCCAGTGGCAGACCGCATTATGTTGAATAGCAAAAAAACTGCTGCAACATGAAGTTGCAGCAGTTTTTTATTGGCATCTGATGTATCAAGCGCGCTCGTTTTCGTTCTGCGCCTTCGCTGCCAGTCCGTGGTGGATCGGTTTCCACTCTACCTTTCCAATCAACGCGGCCAACGAAATCGGAATGTACGTCAACATAAACAGCGGGAACGTGAACACATAAAAAATCTTTTTCCAAACGCTTCCCTTGATCTGCTTCCATTCGGTTGCCATCGTAAAAGCGCCAAACATAAACAAGCTAAACGAAATGCCCTTAACCGTGGTCAGAATAATCCGGCCCAGCATACGCAGTACGCGATAAGTAATGAATGCCGGCTGTGACAGACTGCTCAGGCAGGCAAACAGAGCCAGTCCAAGCACGCCAATTGTCACCAGATTGCATGGCGCTACCGTCATAAGCATGTCATAGCAGGACATACCCTTTCTACCACCGCGCAGACAGCCGCGCAGCAGCGGAGCCGTATATTTCGCATCCACCTGATAAAAGCCCTTGCTCCAGCGCAAACGCTGGTCCCACGACTGACGGAACTGAATCGGCTGCTCATCATAAATAATGGCCGTACCACAATAACCGATCTTTCGGCCGTGTGTCGCACAGGCGATGGAAAACTCAATATCCTCCGTCAGCAGATGGTAGGGCCAGCCGCCCTCTTCACGGATCGTGTCTGCCGCAACAAGAAAGCCCGTACCGGAAACAGCACAGTTCACGCCAAGCTGTGTACGCGGACGATTGAGAAAACGCGCCTCACGCAGGAACCAAAGCGCATAGCCCGCCGAGATCCAGTTGTCGCAAAAGTTTTTGGAATTGCGATAGCTGGTCAGCGCGGCATACTCACCGGTATCAAACATTTTATTCATCTCGCGTACAAATTGCGGGTCTACCAGATTATCTGCGTCGAATACAAAAAAGCCGTCATATGTTGCTTCGCCGTAGTCGTCAAAGATATGGTGGAACAGATAATCGAGCGCATATCCCTTGCCGACCTGCACCTTATTGAACCGCTCATACACGATAGCTCCCGCCTGACGGGAAACTTCCGCCGTGTTGTCCGTGCAGTTGTCCGCAATGACAAAGACATCCAGCAGTTCCTCTGGATAGTCCTGTTTTTTTAGGGTTCCTATCAGATCCCCAATCACGCCCGCTTCATTACGCGCTGCGATGATCGCCGCATACCGGTGCAGTTTTGCGTCCTGCTTTCCTCCGCGGCCTTTTCCAAACAGACCAATCACCAGATACACGATCTGATATGCATAAGCTGCTGTGAAAAATATAAATAAAACGAATTGCAGACTTTCTAAAAACCGAAGCATAAAAATCCTTCGCTCCTTCATGTTTGTCCGATATTTTTCATCCCATTTTTTCCTTGTAATATCATAGCACTATTCAAGTTTAATGCAACTACTTTTTGTGCTTTTTCATATGTTTCCCCTCATTTTTCTCTGTTCGCACAAAAAATCAGCGATTTTTTCTGCAATTTTCATCACTGTTTTTTGTCACATTTTATCGTTATGCCAATTGCAGTATAGCATATACCGCTATCGGATTCCGAAAGAAATTGTGAAGATGAAAAATTATCTGTCCATTTGTCACACAACAAAGCGCCCAATCGTTATCATAGTGAAAGGGGATGATCCAGATGCCGGTCTGGCAAGACACAGCAGATGCAGCAGTCTTTGTGCGCTTATACTCCGGCATGATCCTGCGCGTATGCTTTACGTATTCGCTCGGCCGAGCGGACGCGCAGGATGTGTGCCAGAATATATTCCTCAAGCTGCTGCAGCTCGATCGAAAATTTGACAATGAAGGCGAAACACGCGCTTTCATTCTCCGTATGGCAATCAATGAGTGCAAGGACATTCTCAAGAGCGGCTGGCGCCGCCGCTCTGTCCCATTGGACGAATTGATCGAGCATGAGATTCCCTTTCTCCCCGCAGAAGATTCCGGCGTGCTGACCGCGGTACAGCGTCTGCCGGTCAAATACCGCGAGGTCATCTATCTGTATTATTATGAAGGCTACAACGCCGAAGAAATTGCAGCAATGGTCGGGGCGAAGCCCGCCGCCATCCGGCAGCGTCTCGCCCGCGCCCGTGCCAAACTTAAACAAGAACTGGAGGGCAGCGAATATGAGACAGTATAAGGATGCGCTCGATGCGCTGCGCTTTACCGAGGAGGAACAGAATATGTTGATTCAACGACTAAAGCAAGCGGCACAAACCGCCCAAAAGCCGAAAAAGCGGCGGCATCCGCGCAAGGTAATTTGTATTGCAGCCGTAGCTGCCTGTGTGCTTACCTTTACCGCAGCAGCAGGCGCAGTCGTCGGATTTTTCGCCGACCCGGAAGCGGGCCGCACACATCTTGCAGAATTTTTCCAGATGTCCGGCGGCGACGTTGAAACAGACACCGGCTTTGTCGCCAGCGGTGCCAGCGATACCAATCACGGCGTTACCGTCACACTTGATGGTATCTACGCTGATGAACAGACTGTATACGCCATCTTCTCGGTTGCCAAGGAGAATGGCACGCCGTTTGTCGATTTGCAGGAGCAACCACAGACCGACTTTCTCACCTTTGAGCAGGTCGAACCCCGCCTTGACGGACAGATCATCACCGGCAGCTGGGGACCGTGCTACGATACCGACATGACGCAGTTTTTCTTCCAGATCGAAATGGACATGAGCGATATCGACCAATGGCAGGGCAAGACAGCGCGCTTCACCTTCTCCGATATCATTAGCTACATGCAGGAAGGCAACTACGCAGGGCCGGATCAGACGCTTGTCAGAGGCGATTGGGTGCTCGAAGTACCGCTCGAAAGCACGGATACCGCTGTATATGCACAGGCCGGTCAAGTCATCCCCTACGGCAATCTAAACGTCACGATCGACAGCATCGCGTTTACGCCTGCCTTTTATCATTTGGAATGGCACTACGACAAAGAAATGACCTTTGACGATGATCTGAACCTGTACTTGGACGGCGTGCCGGACGAATACGACAACCAACATTATACTGAAGGCAGTTCCCCCATCCTGACACTAAAGGACGGCACAACCTACGACCTATGGCAGATCGGCCACTCCAATATCGGTCTGCTGCCGAAAATCATCCCGCTGGAAGAGATGGAATCCATCACCATTTTCGGTCAAACCATTCCCCTTGTGTGGGAGAACTAACAAAAAGAACAGGGTGCGCAGCTGCGCACCCTGTTTCTATTTCCCCGGAAAATAGAAAGCGCCGCAAACGCGGCGCTGAAACTCAGTCCAGATTTTTCTTTTTGAGCATGAACCATGCAAAAAAGCACGCGGCGACCGAAATCAGCAGCGGAATCCACCAGACAAAATCGCCTGGCAAGCCGCCACCCTCGATATTCATGCCATAAAAACCAAAGATGATATTGGGAATCGTCATGATGATGGTCAAAACCGTGAGCACCTTCATGATGATATTGAGGTTATTCGACACGACCGAAGCATAGGCATCCATCGTGCCGGACAAAATGCTCGAATAAATGCCGGCCATCTCGATAGCCTGCCGAATCTCGATCAGCGCATCCTCCAGAATGTCACGATCGTCCTCGTACAGCTTGAGCACGCGCCCGCGCAGCACCTTTTCCATCGTCACTTCGTTACCCTTTAGCGATGCAGAGAAGTAAACCAGTGATTTGGAAAGTCCCAGCAACTGGATCAGCTCTTCATTCTTGAGAGAATCATACAAGCGCTTTTCGATGCGGGTAAAGTCGCGCTCGATCATGCGCAGGTTTTTGAGGAAGCGTCCTGCCACGCGCAGCAAAATCTGAAACACAAACCGCGTGCGCAGCGCCGTGTGTACGCCCTTGACCGCTCCCTCCGCGATCGACCGCAGGATGATGCTGTCCTCCAAGCAGACCGTAATAACCGCATTCTGCGCCACCACAATGCCCATTGGCAGCGTGCTGAACATCTGGCCGCCATCCTCAACCGAGCTTTTCTCCACCATCGGGATGTCAACAATCATCAAAAGCTGATCGTCCTCAGTCTCGACACGCGAGCTTTCCTCCGGGTCGAGCGCTGCACGGATGAATTCCTCTTCCACATGCGCCGCACGTGCAATTTCCTCCAGCTCATCCGAGCTGGGATGCACCATATTCACCCAGCAACCCTCAGCAAAGCCGCTGATTTCCGTGATTCTTCCGTCAACAGTCTTGTAAAATTCTACCATATCTTACCGCCTTTCCGCGGCTTCACATAGCTGTGCCACCGCGAGTTTGTTTATTTCTTTTACTTCGAGGGTCTGCACTCACGGTGATCACACTCCTTTTTTGCATGAATTTTACAATGTTTTTTCACACCAAAACAGCCCTAAACAGGGCTGTTTTTTGACACTATTATTTTGCTGCACTCAGCGATGATCCTTATCGAAAATGCGCATCAGAACATCAAAAGCTGCATCATCCGAACCCAGATCGCTGGATTTGGACTGCGTCGAAGCGGGCTTCTCCTCTGCTGCCGCAGTGGATGCCTCGGTAAACAAACCGGAGCCGGAAGCCTGTTCGGACTGCTTGCCATCCATATTCATTTTTGCGGAGTTCGGAATATTGTCAAAGCCAGTTGCAATAACTACGACGCGAATCTCGTCATCCATCGTGTCGTCGATGAACGCACCGAAGATGATATGCGCATCCGGATGTGCCGCCTGCTGCACCATGGTAGCCGCGGTCTCAACTTCATCCAGACCGATGTCATCCGAACCGATAACGGAAACGATAACGCCGTGCGCCATATCGATCGAGGTTTCCAGCAGCGGGCTGGAAATCGCCATGCGTGCTGCTTCCGCAGCCTTATCTTTCCCAGCAGCGCGGCCGGTACCGATATGTGCATAACCTGCATCCTTCATAACCGATGTAACATCCGCGAAGTCCAGATTGATAAAGCCCGGAACAGTAATCAGCTCAGATATATTCGCAACCGCCTGACGGAGTACACCGTCCGCGATCTCAAATGCATTCTTAAAGGTGATCTTCTGCTCGGATACGTACTTAAGACGCTCGTTCGGGATGATAACCAACGAGTCAACATTCTTGTTGAGTTCGTCGATACCGCCGAGCGCCTGTTCCAAACGCTTCTTGCCCTCAAATGCAAACGGACGAGTCACAACGCCAACCGTCAGGATGCCCATTTCACGAGCAATCTGCGCCACCACCGGCGCCGCGCCGGTACCGGTGCCGCCGCCCATGCCGGCAGTGATAAACACCATATGTGTATTGGCAAGCGCCGCAGCGATCTGATCCTTGCTTTCCTCCGCCGCCTTGCGGCCGATCTCCGGGTTTGCGCCTGCGCCCTGACCCTTTGTCAGCTTTTCGCCAATCTGGATCTTGGTGCCGGCCTGAGAATAGTTCAGCGCCTGCATATCCGTGTTGATCGAAACAAACTCAACACCCTGCACACCACTTTCGACCATGCGGTTGACCGCGTTGCCGCCGCCACCGCCTACGCCGATTACTTTAATGTTCACTACATTATCCAAGCCCTGTTCAAACTCGAAACCCATTATTGCCATCCTCCGTTTTATGATAAAGAATCGTTCAGATTATCTTATACGTTCTCTTGTTCGGACGCCGCTGTCTATTGCAAGCGAGCTGTCCCTATTGTTTTAATTTTACCTCTAATTGTTCCATTTTGCAACAGAAATTAGTGAATTACTCAAAAAAAACTGAAAGTTTTCTGTATCTTTCCACCAAATTTATGCCAAATGCCCTTGCAAATCCATGCTGCAAAAGCTATTCCGGCCTTCTTTTGTCCCTTTTTCCTCCTTTTCCCTCACGCATCCTCATCGGCATTCTCTTCGTCTGCCGTACTCGCGTCTTCCCCGGAAAGGTCGTCCGCATCCTGCGTCTCCTCCACGCTTTCCCCGGACGAATCGGACGACGATGGATCGACCGCATCCGTTTGCTCCGCAGAATCTTTCGTCGTTGTATCCGTCACGACAGGAGAGGAAGCCAGCCCTAAGCCGGCTTTTTCGATATTTTCCGCTGTATCCGGCACATAATGCAAGCGGTTCTGCGAATCCCAGTACAGCTGTCCGATATCGGACGGCGACAGGCGATCCTCAATGACCGTTTGCGCAAAACGCAGATAGTATGCCAAATTATCCACCGAATCCACACGAATATCAAACCGCTTTAGATATCCGATATGAATATCATGCAAATCAGACAAATTGATAAAAGCAAGATCTTTAAGCATGTCGGCCGCATCCAGCGTCTGCAAGATGGTCAACAGATCATCCGCTGCCTCGCTCGAATCGCTCGACAAAATTTTTCCGAGCGGAACATCCGTTAAGGTCATACCCGTGACCACCGGCAAACCGTTACTGTTCGCGCTCTGTTCCAGCGCCTTCCCTTCCTTACTCAGCAGGAGATATCCGCCGTTCGATGCAATCGCTACGGACGCCGAGCATTCTGTCACGGTGACCACCAGTGCATTAGGCAAATGCCGACGAATCTGCACACTTTGGAGATACGGGAACTTTTCCAGCATCGCATCGCTGACTTTTACTTTATTCCATAAATAGAGGTTGTCCCCCTGTTTGACATCCATGCCTGCAACGATTTCTTCCGCGCGATATTTCTGCGCGCCTTCCACCGTTATGGTGTCCACCTTAAAAAAAACCGTCAGCGCCAATGTCGCCGCCGCCAGCAAAATTCCGAGAAACAATATGCGCCCAATCATATGGAAAAAGCGTTGCCGTCGGCTGACCCGCCGGCGTACCTGTTCGGGCGTTTTCTGTCTTCGCCTTCTGCGTCTCATCTTGGCGCCCCTTCGTTTCTTTATTTCCCGTGATGCTCAATCGCCCACAGGATTTCACGATAAATCTTTTCGCTCGCGTCATGTGCCGCCAGCGTAGTTGCGGCCTGTCCCATCTGCCGCAGTCGGTCCCGGTCTGCCAACATCAGCTGTATCTCATCATACAGCTTTTGCGGCGATGCGTCCTTTTCCAACAATACACGACAGCCGCCCGCCTTTTCCAGCGCGCGGGCGTTCTTCTCCTGATGGTTTTCCGCCACAAACGGCGACGGCACCAGAAGCGCAGGCCGTCCCAGCATGCACAGTTCGCCCATCGTCGCCGCACCTGCGCGGCAGACGACCAGATCAGCAGCCGCCAGTCGGTCAGCCATATCATAAATATATTCCGTCACTTCGATATTGGGATGCTGCGACAAATCCGCGCCCTGCTCTTTCGCCATGCGCGGCAGCCACTCGCGTGCCGCTGCGCCTGTAGCGTGCACATGATGATACGGCACGTTATTCTTGCATTCCAGCGCAATCGTGCCCGCCATGTGCTCATTCATATACTTTGCACCCATCGAGCCCCAGAAGGAAACCACTAACTGATCCTGCTCGGTCAGTCCAAAGCGAGCACGCGCTTTTTGACGGTCGGCCGCAAGGATTTCTCCACGCACAGGCGCGCCGGTCAGGACAATCTTATCTCCGCCGCCAAGGATCTCCTTGGCCTGCTCAAAGCAAACCAGTACACGATCCGCCTTTTTGGAGAGCATCTTCGTCACCTTGCCGGGCAGTGCGTTGACCTCCAGCAGCACAGTCGGAATCCCCATTTGCTGCGCGGCCCGCACCACGGCAAACGACGCATACCCGCCGCAGCCGATGACGCAGTCCGGCCGCGCCTGACGCAGCAGTTTTTTCGCCTTGCCAACGGCCGACACCGCCAGCTTCGCCGCCTTCACGTTATGCGCCAAACCCTTCGGGCTGAGCGAACGCGACATACCGATAATTTCAATCGCATCCAGCGGATAGCCTTCGCGCGGCACCAGTTTGTTTTCAATTCCGCGTGCCGAACCCGCAAAACGCACCACCGTATCCGGATGTTTGTGTTCAAAATAACGTGCAATCGCCAGCCCGGGCGTCACATGACCACCCGTACCGCCGCCGGTGATATACAGTCTCAAGTCAGTTCCCCCTTCTCCGAAAGCCCTTTACCTTATTATATAGGACTGTTTCTCCTTATTCTTCTGTGCGGGCATCCACACGCGCATAGCGGGAAATATTCAGCAGTATGCCCATTTCTCCCATTTGCATCAGCAGCGCCGTACCGCCATAGCTGAAAAACGGCAGACTTGCGCCGGTAACCGGGATGATGCCCGTGATAACGAACAGATTCATAAGCGTCTGAATCGCCAGCTTCGCTGTAATACCGGTTGCCACCAAACAACTGAACTTATCCGGCGCCATCCGCGCAATACGAAAGCCGCGGAAGATCAGGTAGGCAAACAGCAACAGCACCAACATTGCGCCCACAAATCCCATTTCCTCACACCAAGAGGAAAAGATAAAATCGTTCTGCGGTTCAGGCAAATACAGGTGCTTTTGCATTCCCTTGCCCAGACCGCGACCCAGCAGGCCGCCCGAGCCAATGGCAATCTGGCTCATCGCACCCTGCCAGCCCTCGCCCTGCATGTTGGAAAACGGGTCCAGCCAAACGGAGAAGCGCTCCCGCACATGCTCAAATGCGAAATAGAATCCGGTCAATATGCCTGCAGCGGCCACAAGAATCGGCCCAAAATACCACAGGCGCATGCCACCTGCAACCAAAATCACAACACCCAGACCGCAAATAATCATCATCGCCGAGGTATGCGGCTCGAAGAACAGCAGCACAATATAAGACACCAAAAGAAAGCCATACGGCTTAATCAGGCCCTTAAAAGTCCGAATTCCCTGCGTATCGTGCGCAATCCAATAGGAAAAGCAAATGATAACCGTAATTTTGGCCAGCTCGGACGGCTGAAAGCCGAACAGCCAGCGCTGCGCACCTTTGGATGCCGTGCCGAGCGGCGTAATGACCAAAACCAGCAAGATAAGCGAGACGATCATCAATTCCTTGTAGAATCTCGCATACAACTTGTAGCTGATTTTGGAAATCACAATCATTGCGACGACGCCTGCCGCCGCGTTGACACCCTGACGGGAGATAAAATAGGTTGCGCTGCCCTGATAAAACAACGCATTGGAATAGCTTGCGGAAAACAGTGCGATCAGGCCGATCACCAGCAGCAGCAGCACCGAACCAAACACACCTACATCCCACACATGCGCACGTACCCGCGCCCGTACATGTGTCCGTGCAGGAGGTTTTGCATGCGTTCGCATCATAGCTGCATCGCGCGGTACGGGCGCACGATCCGGCCGAAGCGCTAGACGGGTCGTAGTGACCCGCCGTCGTGGATCCGGTCGGCGCGGCGAACGCGCCTGTCTGGTTGTTGAAGCCATGAGGACACCTCCGAAGGGTTAAAGATTAGGGCAGCACCGGAGCCAGTGCCACAAAATAAGCCAGAAGGCAGAGCACAACCGTGATGCCCGAGAAGGTCAGCACGATTTTTTTCTCGCCCCACCCGCACATTTCAAAATGATGATGGATCGGCGCCATTTTAAACAGGCGCTTGCCATGAGTAGCCTTGAAGTAAGTTACCTGAAGGATAACCGACAGGGTTTCAATAATATAAATCAGGCCGACGATCAGCAGAATGAGCGGCATATCGCATGCGAATGCCAAACCTGCCACCGCGCCGCCGAGGAACAGCGAACCTGTGTCGCCCATAAACACTTTCGCGGGATTGAAATTATAAATCAGAAATGCCGCGAGGCCGCCCGCCAAAGCCGCTGCGAAAATCACAACACCCGCGTCGTCGCGCGCAATGCCCACAAAGACAAAAAACAGCGCCACCGGCAGCGTTACACCGGCTGCAAGGCCGTCAATACCGTCGGTCAGATTGACCGCGTTATCCGCACCAACAATAACAAATGCCGCGAAAATAATGTACAGTGGCCACGGCCAGATAAAAACGATATCGGTAAACGGAATCCACAAACCCGGCGCGCTGTCCGCTCCGAGGAAGAGCACCAGAATAAAGGCACCCGCCACAAGAATCTGAAGCACCAGCTTCTGCTTGGGCGTCAGGCCCGCGTTTTCCTTTTTGCGGATCTTTGCGTAGTCATCTACCATGCCGACCGCGCCGTATGCCACGGCAAGGCCAAGCACCGCCAGCGAGGACATGCAAATCTGCCCTGCAAAGCTGTTGCCCGCCGCCACGGCAACGGCAATGCCGATGATGAACATAAAACCGCCCATCGTCGGGATGTTCTGTTTGTTCATGTGCCATTTCGGCCCGATCTCCAAGATCTTCTGACCGAATTTCATCTTGCGCAGATAACGGATCACAGCAGGCCCGATCGCTGCGGTCAACACAAACGCAACCGCGCAGGCCACCAGTGCCGTATAAAGATTTGCTGGTGTCATTCTTCCACGTCCTCCCCTAAGAACATCGCAAGCGCGCGCTCCATCTGCATGCCGCGGCTGCCCTTAAATAGTAAGGCGTCGCCCTTGGCTGCGTCCTGCCGCAGCGCTGCGACCAGTTCTGTCTGATCGTCAAACGCAAACGCCCGTTCCATTCCATTTTCCTTTGCCCCTGCGACCATCGCTTTCGCATCCGGCCCATAGGCATACAGCGCATCCGCATGTTTAGCCACCGCACGGCCCGCTCTGCGGTGCCCTTCCTCTGCATAGTCGCCCAGCTCCAGCATCGAACCGAGTACCGCAAAGCGGCGGCCTTCCGGCGCCATGGTGCCGAGCACTGCCAGCGTCGCTTCCATCGCGTCCGGGCTGGCGTTATAGCAGTCGGCATAAATCTGGTAGCCGTCCTGCTCGTAAATGTTCTGCCGCATGCCGCTGGCTTCGTAAGCCGCAAGGCCCTGCGCAATCTGTGCAGGCGTTTCACCCAGCAGCAAGCCGACCGCCGTTGCCGCCAGCGCATTGAGCACATTGTGCACGCCCGGAATGGCGAGTTTTGCGGTAAAGCTCTCGCCGCAAGGCAGAGCAACCTCGGACAGTTTGTTGTTTATAATATCAAATGTACCGTCTTTATGCAAGCATGCCGTCAAATCGCATGCGGAATTTTCAATGCCATAGGTGACTACCCGGCAGCCAAGACTTTCCCGCTTTTCCCACAAAAGCGGCTCGTCGCCGCACAGCACGGCGCAGCCGTCCGGCTGCAAGCCCTCCAGGATTTCGAGCTTTGCCTTGCAGATGCCCTCACGCGAACCAAGAAACTCAATATGGGAAGTGCCGATATTGGTGATGACCGCGATATTCGGCTGCGCCGCCGCTGTCATGCGCGACAATTCGCCAAAGTGGTTCATCCCCATCTCAGCCACCATCACCTCGGTGTCCCGCGTCATGCGGAACAGAGTCAGCGGCAGACCGATCTCATTATTCAGGTTGCCTTCGGTCTTTTGCGCACGCAGCCCTTGCGACAGCACCGCGTACAGCAGTTCTTTGGTGGTGGTCTTGCCGACCGAGCCGGTCACGCCGACCACCTTACCGCCGCACAAGCGACGATAACCGCCCGCCAGATCGAGCAGCGCCTGCGAGGTGTTTTCCACATACAGCGTCGGCACCGGATATTCCTCGTTTTGCCGGTGGGACACCACCGCGGCCGCTCCGTTTCCAATCGCCTTTTCAATAAAGTCGTGCGCATCAAAGCGCTCACCCTTGATCGGCAGGAACAGCGCATCGGCTGGAATCTGCCGGGAATCGGTCGAAACAGCCGTTAAAACCGCCTCGCCCGTTGTTCCCCCTCCGGTCCACTCCGCCGCCTGCGCCAGCGTAAATTGTTCCATGCACCCGTTCCCCCATTGTTTTTGAATTTGCGCGCGATTCGCGCTTTGCCTCATCCTTTATTATTGAAATAAGCCGCAATGATCTCGCGTTCATCCATGTGATGCTTGACATGATTGACCTCCTGATAGGTCTCATGCCCCTTGCCCATCAGCACGATTACATCATCCTTTTTGGCATGTGCCAGCGCCCAGTGAATCGCCTCCGACCGGTCCACGATGACCTGCATCGGGGTTTTCGTATCCTTCATGCCTTCCAGAATATCATCAATGATCGCCTTCGGGTCCTCAGTGCGCGGATTATCGCTCGTGACCACGCAAAAATCCGCCAGATCAGCTGCGATTTTGCCCATCTTGGGGCGTTTGGTACGGTCGCGGTCACCGCCGCAGCCGAACAGAGCAATCACACGACCTTTGGCAAAGCCGCATACCGCGCGCAGCACATTTTCCACACCGTCCGGCGTGTGCGCGTAGTCGATCAGCACGGTATAATCCGTATCGGTCGGCACAACCTCCACACGCCCCTTGACACCGGTCGCCGTCGCCAACGAATGCGCCGCATCACTCAGCGACATACCGATTTGCAGCACCATACCCAGCGCAGCCAATGCGTTTTCGACCGAAAAATGTCCGGGAATCGGCAGCTTGACGCGCGCCAACTCGCCTTTTGTTGTGGCGACGAACTCCACGCCATCCGCGTGCAGGTGGATGTTTTTTGCCGTCAGGTCTGCTGCATCCTTCTCGCACGAGAAGGTCAGGCACGGGCATTTTGCATCCGCCAGCATCGCCTGTGCTGCGTTGTCATCCAGATTGATGACGCCCTTATCGCTGATGGAAAACAGCATTGCTTTTGCCTTGCGGTATTCCTCCATCGTCTTATGGAAATCCAGATGGTCCTGTGTCAGATTGGTAAACGCACCGACCACGAAGGGAATGCCATGCACACGGTCAAGCACGAGCGAATGCGAGGATACCTCCATGATTACATGGGTGCAGCCCGCATCGCGCATCCGCGCGAACAGCGCGTGCAGTTCGTAGCTTTCCGGCGTAGTGCGCTCGGTTTCGATTACTTCCTCGCCAATCAGGTTCTGATTGGTGCCGATCAGACCGACCTTGTGTCCTGCATCCTCCAGCATGTGTTTGACCAGATAGGTGGTCGTGGTCTTGCCGTTGGTGCCGGTCACACCCAGCATAACCATACTGTCGGCCGGATGACCGAAGCGGTTTGCCGCAATCTCAGCCAGCGCCTGACGCGCATTTTCCACCACAACCGCCGGCACACCGGCTGGCGCTTCCTCGCACACTACCGCAACCGCGCCCTGCTCAAGCGCTTTGTCAATATATTGATGTCCGTCTGTTGCAAAACCACGAATGGCGACAAACAGGTCGCCCGCCTGCACAGCACGCGAATCATACCGCACCTCGCGGATCTCCAGATCCTCCGCTGCCGTGCTGCTTTTCACCGCAACCCCGCGGAGCAGTTCCTGTAATTTCATGTTTCTCCTCCTATCGGTCGTTGACGTTCGTGGTATCCGAGAATTCAACCGTTACCACCGCGCCGATATTCACCTTTGTACCGGATGCCGGACTTTGTTTGCTTGCCGTTGTATTGCCCGTGACCTGCGAAGAGGCAACGCCCTTCTGCTTCAAGTACAGGCCATATTTTTCCAATGTACTACGACATTGATCCGGTGTCAAGCCCGTCAGGTCGGGCACCGTGATCTGCTCGGTCGGTTTGCTCTCGCCCATATACAGAATCACCTTACCGCTTGCCGGGATACGAACGCCGCCCGACGGCACCTGATCGGTGACCGTGTCGCCGTCGCCCACCACGCGATATGCAAAGCCTGCCTGCTCCAGTGCACTTGCAGCCGCTTCTTCTGTCGAACCGATCACACTGGGCACGGTCAGCTCGCGGCGGTCGTTTTCTTCATCCGTGTAAACCGGTGTTACGCCAACATACGGCAGCACATCTTCCATGATACGACCAACCACCGGCGCGGCAATCGCGCCGCCGCCGTGTGCAGCCGACTCGGGCAGGTCGTTGATTGCAACCAGCACCGCAATCTGCGGATCGTCCATCGGCGCCACGCCGATGAAAGATGCAGTATAACGGTTCTCAGTATCAATTTCCTTTCCGTCACTGTCGCGCAGCTTTTCAATTTCCGAGGTTGCCGTCTTGCCGCCGACGCGGTAACCGGGTACATAAGCGTTTTTACCGGTACCGCCCGATACGACCGCTTCCATCGCTTCACGCATGTAAGCCGAAGTTTCCTCCGAGATGACCTGACGCACGATCGTTGTCTCGGTTGTGGATTTGACCGAGCCGTCCGAACCAAGGATCTCCTTGACCACATAGGGCTGCTTGAGCTTACCGTCATCCACAATCGCACAAACCATGTTGATCATCTGAAGCGGAGTGACGGTGAAACGCTGACCGAACGACGCAACCGCAAGCGATACTTCATTCCACTCGCTGGTCACATTGATGTCGTGGAACTGGCCCTTGCTTTCGCTGGGCAGGTCAATACCGGTTGGCTCGGTCAGGCCGAACGCCTTGTAAAATTCATAAAAACGATCCTTGCCTGTCTTGGCGACGATTTGCATCATCGCCACGTTGCACGAATTCATCAGTGCTTCGGTCAGCGTCTGCGTGCCGTGACCGCTGGTGTTCGAGCATTGAATCGGCTTGGACCAGTCGCCGACCATCATCGAGCCGCCGCAGTAATAAGTGTCCTCTTCATGCGCCAAGCCCAACTCATAAGCCGTTGCAACATTCATCAGCTTGAAAGTGGAACCCGGCTCGTAGTTATCCGTCACTACCGGATTATACCACATTTTATAGAGCTGCTGTGAGCGAATTTCGGTTAATGTGTCGACCAGTTCATCATTTTTCTGCACGCTCTCCGGCAGATTGGCAAGCCCGCCTTCCTGATAATACTTATCGCTGATTTCCGCCGAAACGCCAGCCTCCGTCAAGGCTGCCTGCACGTTGGTTTTCAGCTCCTCGATATAACGCTCATCTGTAATCGTATAGGAATTATTCGGATCATAGTCCGGCAGCGCCGCCATCGCCAGCACCTCGCCGGTCTTGACGTTCATTACGATACCGGATACGCCGTCACGCGCCTGCGGGTTATCCGCCAGCGCGGTTTCCAGATGCCTCTCCAAGAAATTCTGGATATCGCTGTCAATGGTCAGTTCCAGTTAATCGCCATCCTGCGCCGGAATATATTGCTCGGTATCGGGCGTCATATCCTTATTCTGCGCATTCTGCACGCGCACGATACGCCCTGCCGTGCCGGAAAGCACATCATTGTACTGCGATTCCAAACCATATGCGCCGTTATTGTCGCTGCCGACATAGCCGAGCACGGCGGACAAAAACGCGCCCTGCTGATAATACCGCTTGGTATCCGGCTCGGAATACACGCCCGTGCAGCCTGCCTGGTTCAGCTTCTCGTACAATTCCTTGGAAACGTCTTTATCTACCTTTTGGGCAATGATTTCATATTCCGAATCGGTTTTCTGAATTTTCTTCAGCACCGTATCATAATCCAAGCTCAGTTCGTCGGCCAGAATCTGCGCCAGCGTCTGCTGCTGTGTCTGCGCGGACTTGCCGTCGCTTACCTTCGACTCGTCCACCACACCCTTCGGCGAAACAACAATACGCTCTACCTCGGCCGATTCCGCCAAAACCTGCATGTTTGCATCATAGATTTTGCCGCGGTTCGGCGTGATGAATGTATCGCGCGTTTGCAGCGAAGCCGCCTGCTGCACATAAAAGTCATGATGGAACACCTGCATATACAGCAGGCGAACACCAACCAATCCAAATCCAAACACCACAAACGCCAAGGTCATAACACCGATTCGTGCGCGCATTTGATTGTTCGGTCCCTTTGCTGCCATGGTATTTCCTTTCCTCCATAATCTCGTTATAAAAAGCGTAAGGAGTCAGAAGTTTCCACCTCTCACTCCCCTGTACGCATCCTATTCATTTACTTACCGAATATATTCCACAATTGCGGAAAAGCTACGCGCCAAACCCGCAAATAGCGTTCCGAGCGATACGCCGCTGTCCGCTACCGTTACGGTATCCGGATTGGTCAGCTCCACATATTCAATCTGGGAGTTGTCCATCTTGACCATCCCCAGATTATTCACCGCATATTCCTCTACCTCGTCCAAATTGATGCTGTTGATTTGCTTGGTCGTCAGCGATACGTTTTCCGCCGTCAGCTCATTGAGTGTGTCATTCTGCTCGCCAACTTCGGCGCTCAGCTGTGTCAGCTGCATCTGGCAAAACAAGATGTACACCGCGGCAATCGCCACCACAGCAAAGCAGCCCATCAAGCTGGGTCTTACGCGCACCTTCTTCCGCCGACGCGGTGTCGGCGCTACGCGCAAGTTGCGTTTCTGCTCCTGTGACACCGGGAAACGTTCTTCATATTGTTCATAGGCCACGCTTTCCCTGCTGGCAGTCATCATTGCATTTCCTTTCTCCTGCGGTTGTTTATATCTTTTCGCAGACGCGCAGCTTGGCGCTGCGTGCTCTGGGATTCTCGCCGATCTCTCTTTCGTCTGGAAGGATGGGCTTACGCGGAGTCAGCCGCACCTTCGGTTTTTTACCGCACACACAAACCGGAAATTCCTTCGGGCAGGTGCAACCCTGCGCCGCCTGTTGAAACGCTGCCTTTACGATACGATCCTCCAAACTATGGAACGTGATTACCGCAAGCCGTCCGCCCGGATTGAGGCAATCAATCGCTTTGTCCATTGCTTCCCGCACCGCACCCAGTTCATCGTTTACCGCAATACGAATCGCCTGAAAACTGCGCTTTGCCGGATGCTGTTTTTCGCGCTTTGCCTTGCCCGGCATTGCGCCTTTGATCACATCGACCAGCTCCAGTGTGGTTTCAATCGGTTTTTTCGCCCGCTCGCGTTCAATCGCCGCAGCAATCAGTGGCGCATACCGTTCTTCGCCATACTCAAACAAAATCCGCCGGATCTCCTCCCGGCCCCATTCGTTTACCACCTCGTAGGCGGTCAACTTTTGTGTCCGATCCATGCGCATATCCAGCGGCGCATCCTGCATATAGGAAAAGCCGCGCTCTGCGTGATCGAGCTGCGGAGAGGAAACACCCAAGTCAAACAGGATACCATCCGCTCCCGGCAAGCCAAGCGATTCCAGCACACGATCGATTTCACGAAAATCACTTTTGACCGTCGTCACGCGCTGCCACACATCGCGCAGCCGTGTTTTTGCGTTTTCCAGCGCTTCATCATCCCGGTCAATGCAGATTAAACGACCGGTATCATGCAAACGCTCCGCAATGCGGAGCGAATGTCCGGCGCCGCCGGTGGTTGCATCGACATAAACGCCATCCGGTTTAATCTGAAGCGCTTCCAAGCAAGGTTCGAGCAGAATGGATACGTGATGAAATTCCATGTTTCCCTCCTGCCTGTCCGGTTAAAAATCCATATCTTCCACATCAGCGGCGACGCTCTCCGCATCGATTGCTTCGTTGTAAACGCGCCACTTTTCACTGTTCCAAATTTCCGCATGATCCAGCTGACCGATGACAACAACGTCTTTTTGCAGATCGGCGAACTCACGCAAATTTGCGGGGATGAGAATACGGCCCTGCGCATCGAGCTGCGCATCAAACGCATTAGCGAAGTAATACCGCTTTACGCGACGTGCCTTTTCACCATTGCCCAGACTGCGAATGCGATCCTCCAAGGCTTCCCATTCCTTTTCGGGATAAACCGCAAGGCATCCATCTAGACCCTTGGTGACGGTGAAGTGCTCGCCCAATTCCTCGCGCAACTTGGCCGGCATTGCCAGCCGCCCTTTTGCGTCAACGGAATGTTTGTATTCGCCCTTCACCGGATTCACACCACACTTTCGTTTTGGTGGAATCTGTGACACTTTACCCCACTTCTCACCACCTTGTCTCCATTATACCGGTACGCCGAATAGATTGCAAGATTTTTTTCGCATTATTTTGCAGAACATTATGGCTATAAATTCGTTGTTTCGACTATTTTTGCAATTTTCAAACACTTGTTCGATAGTTTTGTCATTTCCCTGTCAGGCCTCTCCAGTGGGGGAAAATCCCACCAGTCCACCACTCTTTTGCCATACTCTCTACCCTTGCGTGGTGGGGGACTCTCCCACGTTTCCCCTATGTGGGTTAAAGTGGGAAAGCCGGGTGCAGCGCATATTTCCATCCCATCTTTTTCGCGGCACAAAAAAACAGCCGCCCTTTTGGCAGCTGTTTTTCTTACATTTTTTTACTTGGCGATACTCTTAAAGCGCTGACGCGCCTTGCGCACTTCCTCCAGAGAAAGCGCCACCGCTTCCTCCGTTCGCTTGAGCGTATCTTCGCAATACTCATTGGCCACGCGGCGCAGTTCACGCGCCTGAATTTCGGCGTTGCCCTGCACTTCCTTGGCTTTGCGGCGCGCCGCAACCACGATTTCGGTTTCCGAAACCATCTGGCGGGCATCTTCCTCCGCCTGACGGCGGATCGCTTCCGCTTCCCGCTTTCCGGAAGCCAGCATCTCGCTGCGCTTGGCTACGATATCCTGCGCGGCCTGCAAATCATTCGGCAGCGTCGCGCGCAGCTCATCGAGCAGATCGAGCAGATGGTCACGTTCAATGATGCATTTTTCGCCTGCCAGCGGGATTCCCTTGGCATCCTGCACCATATCGTACATGCTGTTGATCAGTTCGTCCAAAGTTGCCATCGTTTAGCCTTCCTTTCTTGTGCGGCGCACAATATCCTGCATGATCCCGTCGGGGACAAAGCCGGCGACACTGCCGCCGTGTACTGCAATGTCCTTCACCACAGAGGACGACAGGTACATATATTCCGCGCTCGTCATCAGGAACACCGTATCCAGCTGAGGATTCAGCTTCCGATTCGCCAGCGCCATCTGAAATTCATATTCAAAATCCGAAACCGCGCGCAGACCCTTGACCACCGCACAGGCTTCCTGCTGTCTGGCATAATCCGCAAGCAGACCGCCGAAGGACGCAATCTCCACATTCGGCAGCTCATCCGTTGTCCGCCGGAGAAATTCCATCCGTTTCTCCACTGAAAACATCGGTTTTTTGTTCTGATTATGCATCACCGCAACAATCAACCGGTCAAACATGACCGAAGCGCGGCGTATGATATCCAAATGACCTAAAGTGACCGGGTCAAAGCTGCCCGGATAAATCGCAGTTCTCATGTTCTTCATCCGTTCCGCCGTCCCGCCGACGCAGAACGGTAATCATAGTTGCACCATAGCGACGCTCACGAACGGTCTCAAACCCATGCGTGAACCGATCCTCTGCTGCACTTTCGCATATTATTATACCATCCGCAGACAGAATGTCAAACGTTTCTATGCTTGCCAGCGCATTTTCCAATATCCTACCGCCGTACGGAGGATCGAGAAAAATCAGGTCATAGCCCTGTTTTTTCGCGTGCGAAAGGAACGTTTCCGACTCTGTCCGATGGACCTCTGCACGATCGGACACACGCGCCGTTTCTGTATTTTTACACACGATGTTGTATGCCGTTTTGTTATGCTCCACAAAATCGCAGTGCTGCGCGCCGCGCGAAAGCGCCTCAATGCCGAGCTGTCCCGTGCCCGCAAACAAATCGAGTACCTGCGCGCCGCGCACATGATCCTGAATCAGATTGAACACGTTTTCCTTGACACGATCGGTTGTTGGCCGGGTGTTCATCCCGGGAACAGGCTGTAATCTGCACCCCCGTGCCGTACCGGATACCACACGCATCACTCAGTCCTCCTTGTGGAAATAGTCAAACACTGCCTGCGCAGCATTGCGCGGCAAAATGTGCGCCAGCTCCTGCTCGCTCGCCTTACGGATATTGTCAATACTGCCGAAATGCCGCAGCAAATCCGCACGCCGCTTGTCGCCCACGCCCGGGATTTTATCCAGTGTCGATCCGCGCACCTTTTTCCCGCCCAGCTTGCGGTTGTACTCAATGGCAAAGCGGTGTACTTCCTCCTGAATACGCCCGATCAAGGCGAACAGCGCAGGCGTAGCCGAGATGCCGAACTCACGTCCATCCGGCGCAACCAGTGCGCGTGTGCGGTGCTTGTCATCCTTGACCATGCCGAAACACGGCGTTTGCAGGCCAAACGAATCGAGCACCTCTTTGCACACACGGACATGTCCCAAACCGCCGTCAATCAGGAATGCATTCGGCAGCGGCGCAAATTTTTCGTCGCCGTCCACATAACGCTGCACGCGGCGCGTGAGCATTTCCCGCATGGCGGCATAGTCGTCCTGCCCATTGGCGGCACAGGCAATTTTAAACTTGCGATAGGCGCTTTTTTTCGGCTGCCCTTCGACAAATACCACCATCGAACCGACCGTATCCTGCCCAGCAAAGTTGGATATATCATACGCTTCCAAGCGCAGCGGCAGCGCCAGCATGCCGGTCACATTTTGCAATAATTCCAGCGATTTATGTCGTCTTTCCGACTGTTTTTCGCGCCGTTCAATCTCTTCTCGCGCATTTTTCTCCGCCAGCCGCGTCAGCACACGGCGCTCGCCGCGCTGCGGCACCGCCAATTCGACCTTACGCTCCGCAATCGAGGACAAATATTCCCCGACCGCGTCCTGCTCCTCAATTTCATGCGACAGCAGCACGGTTTTCGGCACTGCGCCGCGCTGCGCATAATATTGCTTAACAAAGGAGGACAACACCTCTGCCGGATCGCTTCCAGCCAGGTGAAACAGCGTATATTCCTTGTCCTGCAAGGCGCCGCCCGCATAGTGCAGCACACATACGCACGCGCGCGTTTGTCCCTGCACGAATGCGATCACGTCCAATTCCGCAAACGCACCCGCGACCACATGCTGCCGAGTGCCCAGCTTTTGCACGGCGCGCAGCCGGTCACGCAGCATCGCCGCACGCTCAAACTGCAATTCTTCCGCCGCTTCGTTCATCTTTTCGGCCAGTTCTTTTTCCAGCTGCTTTGCATTGCCTTCAAACAACGCAATCGCCTGATCGATCAGCGCATGGTACTCCTCCGGGCTGACCTTGCCCGTGCAGGGCGCACAGCAGCGCCCCAAATGCAGATTGAGGCACGGGCGGTCTTTGCCGATGTCACGCGGAAAGACTCTCGAACAGGTTTTGAGCAGCAACGCTTCGCTGATCGTATCAATTGCACGACGCGCCGCCACGCGGCCCGGATAGGGGCCGAAATAACGCGCCCCATCGTGTCCGGGGCGGGACACAACAGTAAACGCCGGATACGGTGCATCCGTATTCAGTCGGATGTAGGGATAGCCCTTGTCATCCTTCAGGAGGATATTATACTTGGGCTTGTACTTTTTTATCATCGAGTTTTCCAAAACCAATGCTTCAAACTCGCTTTCGGTCACGATGATGTCAAAATCGTCGATATGGCTGACGAGTTGTCTGGTTTTGGCGTTGAGCCGCTCGGGCGGCTGGAAGTAGTTGGATACGCGATTGCGCAGCAGCTTGGCTTTGCCGACATAAATGACCTTGCCGGTTTTGTCCTTGTGCAGATACACGCCCGGCTGCATCGGCAGACGACGCACGCGCTCCTTGAGCTGTTCTCTTGTCACGGCAAGCCGCCTCCTTTTCGCTGCCAACTCCTCCGATAAAAAAAGCGCCGATCAATTCGGCGCTTTTTCTCAGGATGCGATAACTTAGTCGGTAAAATTGGACGTAATCAGCTCAACCAGAGCAGAAACAGCCTCTTCCTCATCCGGGCCGTCCGCGATCAGGTTGATGGTAGTGCCCTTGGTGATGCCCAAGGACAGAATGCCGAGCAAGCTCTTCGCATTGACGCGGCGCTCTTCCTTCTCTACCAGAATCGTCGACTTGAACTCATTTGCCTTCTGAATAAAAAAAGTTGCGGGACGGGCATATAAGCCTACCTGATTGGTAACCTGTACCTCTTTCGAATACATAATCTGCATCGCTCCTATTTCTTCAAATCCGATATATATAGTCTATCCTCTTTTGTCGATTTCGTCAAGGCCCTTTTCCCTTCGTGTCCTTTGCGTTTTTGATGAAATTTTTCTTGCATTTCGTCAGAATATATGGCATTTTGCCCTGTATGACGGTTTTACGCGAAAGGATGTTCAAATTTTTATGCAATAACCGAAACCGGTTTCATCGAAGCTCTACGATGGTTACACCCTGCTCTCCTTCGCCGTACACGCCGCTGCGCACGCTTTTGACACGCTTATTGCTTCTGAGATGCTGCTGCACAGCGTTACGCAACACGCCCGTTCCCTTGCCATGAATGACCGTAACCGACGGCAGGCCCGCCATGATCGCGCGCGACAGGAAATTATCCACCTCAAAAAGCGCTTCCTCTGCGCTCATGCCGCGCACATCGACCTCACTGGCCGCCGAACGCAGGTTCAGTTCGCGCGCAGGCGCAGACCGCCGCGGCTGCGGTGACGGCTTATTCTTCGGTTTATTCTCCTCTACCAGCCGCAGCTCATTTTCCTTGACCGTCATTTTCATCGGACCGGCTTGCACCTGCACATTGCCACTCTTGTCCGCCGGCGCAAGTACATCCGCCAGCACGCCGCCGACGTTCAGCAGTCGCACACGGTCGCCCTTTTTGACCGGGCGCTGCTCATCCGCCTCGACCACCCGTTTCTGCACGCCGCGACGCTGTTCGTTCTCGGTCTGTGTGATGACGCCGCGCAGCGCCGCCTTGGCCGCCGCGAGGTTCTGGTCGGCATTTTTCTTCTGCGACTTCTTTTTCAGGTCTTCCAACTCGTCAAATACGGTTTCCGCCGTCATGCGCGCATCTTTCAGGATGCGATCCGCCTGACTGCGTGCACTTTCAAGCAGTTTGTCCGCGCGCTGCTCTGCTGCATCGCGTTCCGCACGCATCTTGTCACGCTCGGACTGCGCCGCCGAACGCATTTTCGCCGCCTCATCCCGCATCTGCTCCACACGGCGGCGCTCGCGCTCGAGTTCCGCCAATACATCCTCAAAGCGCGCATCCTCGGTCGAGACCTGCTCCTTTGCCCGCTCGATGATGGTCGGCTGAAGCCCCAGCCGTGCAGCAATCGCAAATGCATTGGATTTGCCCGGGATGCCGGTCAGCAAACGATACGTCGGCTGCAAGGACTGCACGTTGAACTCACAGGAGGCGTTTTCCACGCCGTCAGTCGTGAGTGCAAATGTTTTCAGCTCCGCATAGTGGGTCGTCGCCGCCACACACGCACCCATCTGGCGTGCATAGCCGATGACCGCAACGGCAAGCGCCGCACCCTCGACCGGGTCGGTGCCTGCGCCCAACTCGTCGAACAGCACCAGATCGCCCTGACCGCAGCAATCCATGATGGACACAATGGTTTTCATGTGTGCGGAGAACGTGGACAGCGACTGTTCAATGCTCTGCTCGTCGCCAATATCGGCATACACATGCTCAAATAGCGCGATTTCAGACTGCTCGTTTGCCGGAATATGCAGGCCGGAGGCCGCCATCAGCGACAACAGGCCCAGCGTTTTAAGCGATACCGTCTTGCCGCCCGTGTTCGGGCCGGTAATAACCAGCGTATCATATTCCCCACCGATGGCGATATCAATCGGTACTGCCTTGTCCTTATCCAGCAGCGGATGACGTGCGCGCAGCAAACGGCAGCGGCCGTTCCCCTCCGCGAGCACAGGCGCGGCAGCATTCATCTCAAACGACAGCTTGGCGCGCGCAAAGACAAAATCGAGCGACACCAGCGCATCAAAGTCCTGCTCGATCGCATTTTTGTAGCCCGCAACTTCATTGGACAGTTCTGCGAGGATACGCTCGATCTCGGCCTCCTCGCGGCCCTCCAGCACCTTGATCTGGTTGTTGATCTCCACCACCTGCTGCGGCTCAATGAACACTGTCGCGCCTGTGGACGAAGTGTCATGCACAAGGCCCGGAATATCCCCGCGATGCTCGGCCTTGACCGGTACAACAAAACGCCCGTTTCGCTGGGTGACAATGGTTTCCTGCAAATACTTCGACCGCTCCCCCGAAATCAAACGGTTGAGCGTTTCGCGCACCTTGCCCGAAATGCGCCGCAGTTCGCGGCGGATGGACAGCAGTTCAGGAGATGCGCCGTCCGCGATCTCCTCCTCGGACACGATCGCGGTCGTAATCGCTTCTTCCAGCGCGCAGTTGCCGGACAACAGGCCGAAAATCGGTGTCAGCGCGGTCTTTTCCTCCTGCTCCGCGTCGTACACGAGCGCGCGCCGCGCGGTTTGCAGCAGGCTTGCCACATCCAACAGTTCGCGCGGATTCAGTGTGCCGCCACGGTCGGCGCGCTGCAAAATCGCACCCACTGCACGGATGCCGCCAAACGACGGGCTGCCGTGCCGAATCATGCGGTTTTTCGCGTCCGTGGTCTGATCCATCCAGACCTGCGCCTGCTCATGGTCATCGAGCGGGCGCAGCGCGCGGCATTTCTCCTTCGCCGCATCCGATGCAGCCTGCGCGGCCAACCGCTCGAGAATTTCATAATATTCCAGTGTTTTTAAGGATTTTTCGCCTAAACGATTCATCTCAAACTCCCAAAATACAAATTATAATGCGATAGATTTATAAAATTGCAAACTGTCAAACCCACGACCGAGATGGTATTGCACATAACGCTCCCCCAACCGGCAGAACTGCTCTTTTGCTGCGCCGGACATTGCAAAGGCGTACACTTTCTGCGGCTCAGCTGACAGCGCATGCAGAATCGCGCGCAGCGTACCGTCCGCAAGGCGTTCATACCCGCCGACGCGCGCGGCACACTTGTCATCCGCCGCTGTGCCCGCATGCACGGAAAAGCATACCGGCGGCTGCGTGATCGGCTGCCCGCACACGCCGCACTCGGTAAAGTCAGGTGCGTAGCCGCTCTCCGCGAGTACGCGCCACTCCAGCGCGGCTTTGACCAGCGCCGGGTCGCGTTTTTTCCCTTCCAGCGCATACAGCGCATGCAGCAGCAGGCGGCATATCGCCGGGCTGTCCTCGTCCGGTCCGGTCACCGCACCGGCGAGTTCCGCCAGATAGCACGCCAGCGCGTACCGCTCGATATCCTCGGCAAGCGAGAAAAACGAATGCACCAGATCAGCGTCCCGCAAAGCATATTTCCCGCCCCGCTCACTCAGGATCAGCTCGGAAAAGCAAAACTGCCGCGCGGCAGGGTTTTGCTTTTTGCCCCGCCGTGCATTTTTGTATAAGATCTCACTTTTGCGGCCGTATTCGGTCAGCACGGTCAGATAGCGGTCAAAGTCACCGAAATCCACCTCGCGCAGGATGAGCGCGCGCAGTCTGACCTCTGCCATTTATTGATCCTCGTAGCCGAAATTGCGCATCTGGTACTGATTGTTGCGCCAGCCTTCCTTGACCTTGACCCACAGCTC
>ERZ1090860.146-NODE-147-length-42716-cov-7.780666_pt1 | contig 42716 bp, 41 predicted proteins | sample MGYA00478483_ERZ1090860 | MGnify/ENA primary metagenome ERZ1090860 (study PRJEB33644, sample SAMEA5815741) | chicken gut metagenome | biome: Chicken; feature: Gastrointestinal Tract; material: Caecum | place: Ireland | collected 2019-01-01 | study: A study of the...
ACCTTACCTAAATGAAAAAGCCCAGCAATAGCTGGACTTTTTCGACAGACTGAAGCACGCTGGTTTTCCAGCGTGCTTTTTTGTTCTCTGATTGCGTTAGCCCAGCATACGGTATGCCGTTGCGATTGCCTGTTCGCGGGTGAACATGCCCTTCGGATTGAACTGATTGTCGCCCGTGCCGTTCATGATGCCTTCCGAGACCACGTAGTTGATGCCCTCGACCGCCCACGACGAAATATTGGATGCATCTGTGAACGAAGTGGAGCCTGTACCACTTGCCGTGTTGCCGATCCGCTGGTCGGTGCCCATCAGGATCTTGGCCGCCTGCTCGCGGGTCAGGCTCTGGTTCGGGCTGAATTTGTTGTTGCCTACGCCGTCAATGATGCCGAAGCGATAGCAGGCAAGGACGCTGGCGTCCCAGGTGTCGGTCAGTGCCGCGCGTGCATCGTTATACGAAATGCCGGTCAAATACAGTTCCTTATCATAATCGGTCAGCTTCTGATGCAGCAGCGCGTCGATGATCTGGCAGAACTCCTTGCGGGTGATGTTTTTCTGATAGCCGCTTTGCAGCGCGTCCGGTACGATGCCTGCGCTTGCCGCATCGGCTACCGTTTGCGTCGCCCATGCGGAGGGTGTGTCAAAATCGCGCGGCTGGATGCCCTTGGGCAGCGTGCCCGAAGAATAATCCACAATATGCAGCACGTTGGTCAGGTTGCGGCCTGCGCTCTGCACGGTCGAACCGCCGATGCTCAGGAATGTGGATGCACCGCCGTCGAGCGCCATCGCATCAACTGCGCCCAGCCCCTTGAGGTACTGCGCAATGCTGCGCATGGACGAGCTGCTCGCGCTGCCGAGTACCAGACGGCCGTCGCCCATGATAGCGGCGAACGAACGGGAGGAAACATAATCCGGGGACTGCTTGGGGTCAGTAAAGTCGCTGTTCTGGTCGCAAACGTCCACGCCGTCCTTGAGCAGCAGCGGGCCTGCGCCGACACCGTTGACGATATCCGTCCATTCGGAAGCGCTGTCATGCTGCGGCGTGTATACCGTCTTGCGCACCGCGTCGTTGCCGACCTGCGGCTCAAGCGTATAGGTGGCCAGATTGTTCCACGCGCTCTGGTTGATGACCAGCACGGTCGTGCCCCACGAAAGCGCAGGCACCGTACCGCCAACCTGAATGTTCGTGACAACGCTGTCCTTGATGGTGACGATGCGTGCACCGGAGCCAACATTCACCGCTTTGCCGTACACCGGCGTCAGCAGGTAGCTTGCCCATGCATTGTTTGCGTCGTAAGCGTTGACTGCATATGCCGTGACCGTAGCGCTGTCCTCGCCGCGGAAGGCGATTTTGGTCTCGATCTTGACGCGGTCGATCAACGGCTTACCGGAAGAAGTGAAAACCAGTGTCGGCTTTTCGCCACCGCCGTTGACCACTTCACCGCCCTGAATCACGGTCGCGTATACGGTTGCGCCGCCGCTGTAAGCGTCAAAATAGCCGCCGTTGATGGAAGCCACTACCGATTTGCCGCCCTCGGCTGCCTTGGCGCTGACATGGCCGGAAGCCGACTGCGTCTGGAACAGACGGTTGTTGGCCAGTGTGACCTCGCCGGTGCGGCCCGCGCCCATCTCCAGATAGACCATCGTGCCGCCCATCGGCAGGCTGGCGCGCTGTGTGCCGCCCGCTGCACCGGCCGTCACCGGCAGCAGCATCAGTCCGGCGCACACAAGGCTCAGAACTCGTTTATATAAGGTTCGCATGGTATTCCCCCTTTTGGAATTTTCAATCTCAGTTTAACATATTTTTGTTATTTGCACAATAGGATTGGGATTTTCTTTCTGTTTTTGTCCTATTTCACCAGAGAATTGCTCTTTTTTCCGTTTGCTCGTAATTTTTTAAATTTTTCTCTTGACAGATTTTCGCTTTTTCGATATAATATATGAGCTTGGTCAAAGACAGCAGGCAGCCGCAAGGCTTTAAAGGCGTTTTTCGCCGCCCGCCGAGGTCAACACGGAATGGATTTATGCCATCTTTTATGAGGTTTTCTGTGTACCCTCCCTGTGTCTTTGCACCGGGAGGGTACTTTTATTTTTATAGGAGGTGAAAAAGATGCCGAATGCAAAGGTTCTGGAAGAGAAGAAGGCTCTGGTTGCGTCTCTGGTAGAGAAGATCAAGAATTCTCCGGCCGGCGTGCTGGTCGATTACAAGGGCATCAACGTTGAGGATGATACCAAGCTCCGCCGTCAGCTGCGTGAAGCAGGCGTTGAGTATATGGTCATCAAGAACACCCTGATCCGCTTTGCGGCGAAGGAGTTGGGCTTTGAAGGTCTGGAAGAGCACCTGAACGGCACTTCCGCTCTGGCAATTTCGACCACGGATGACGTGATCGCGCCCGCTAAGATTCTGGGTGACTTTGCCAAGACCCACGAGAATTTCAAGATCAAGGCTGGTTACCTGGAAGGCAAGGTAATCGACGAGGCCGAGGTCAAGAAGCTGGCCAACATGCCGAGCAAGGAAGTTCTTATCGCTCAGGTACTGTACAGCTTCAACTTCCCCATTATGCAGCTTGCTATTGCCTGCGATGCTATCGTTAAGAAGGCAGAGGGCAACGAGGACATGAAGGTAGCCGATCTGGTTGCTGCGAATGTTCCGGCTGCGGAGGGAGCTCCCGCTGAAGAGGCTCCCGCTGCGGAGTAATCAAACAAAACTTTAAAAATAACTTATAATGGAGGTTTAATCCCATGACTGTTGCTGAGATTATGGAAGCTGTAAAAGAGCTCAAGGTTATGGAGCTCTCTGAGCTGGTAAAGGCTCTGGAAGAAGAATTTGGCGTATCCGCTACCCCGGTTGCCGTTGCAGGTGCTGCTGCTGGCGCTGGCGACGCTGCTGCTGCTGATGCTAAGACCGATTTCGACGTTGTTCTGGTTGACGCTGGTTCCTCCAAGATCAACGTTATCAAGGTTGTTCGTGAGATCACCGGCCTGGGCCTGAAGGAAGCTAAGGAGAAGGTTGACTCCGCTCCGCAGACCATCAAGGAAGCTGCTCCGGAAGCAGAAGCCAACGAGATCAAGGAGAAGCTCGAGGCTGCTGGCGCTAAGGTTGAGCTCAAGTAATTTTCCGATTGCTCCGCCGGCCCTTTCCGGGCTGCAAGCTGTCTGAAACCCGGCAGGTATTGCTTTGGCAATACCTGCCGTTTGTTTTGTCCTTTTGCATAGTATTACGGATCTTTTCGGAAATGAGGCCCTGTCATGCAACCCTTTCTGAACAAACTGGGCGGCTTTGTCCGCCGTGAAGCCGTTCTGGTGATTTCGCTTGTCTGCGCGCTGCTGTCCATGCTGGCGGTGCCGCCCGATGCGGCCTACGCCGGTTACATTGACCTGCGCGTGTTGTGTCTGCTGTTCTGCCTGATGGCGGTGGTCGCGGGCTTGCAGCAGTGCGGCCTGCTCACCGTGCTGGCCCAGCGCCTGCTGACCGGACGCAAGCAGCTGCGACTGCTGTATCTTGCGCTGGTGCTGCTGCCGTTTTTCTGCTCCATGCTGATTACCAATGATGTCGCGCTCATCACCTTTGTGCCGTTCACCGTGCTGGTGCTCGGCCATATCGGCCGCATGGAGGCGCTTATTCGCGTGGTTGTGCTGCAAACGCTGGCCGCGAACCTTGGCAGCATGGCGACGCCGGTCGGCAACCCGCAAAACCTGTTCCTCTGCTCGTATTACGGACTGAGCTTCGGTGCATTCCTGCGCGTGGTGCTGCCGCTGACGCTGGTCAGTCTGGTCGCGCTGTCTGTCGCCGCGCTGTGGACGCGGGGCGAGACCATCGAGATCACCTTCCCCCAGCGCGAGCACATTGCGCAGCCACGCCTGTTTGCCCTGCTGTGCCTGCTGTTCGTGCTGTGCCTGCTGTCGGTTGTGCATGTGCTGCACTACGGCATCACGACCGCAGTGGTCGCCCTGTGCCTGCTGCTGTGCGCACGCGGACTGTTTGCGCGTGTGGACTACGCGCTGCTGTTCACCTTTGTCTGCTTTTTCATTTTCGCCGGCAATATTGGCCGTATTGACACGGTACGCGCGGTGCTCGAGCGCCTGCTGAGCGCCAACGCCTACTGGACGAGCGTGCTCGCCAGTCAGGTCATCAGCAACGTCCCCGCGGCGGTGCTGCTTTCCGGCTTTACCGATCAATGGCGCGCGCTGCTCGCGGGCGTGGACGTCGGCGGACTGGGCACACCGATCGCGTCGCTGGCAAGCCTGATCTCGCTCAAGCTGTACTTACGCGCGGAAAACGCCTCGCTGCCGCGCTATCTGCTGGTGTTTACACTTGCTAATATCGTGGGGCTGGTTCTGCTGTCGGCAGCAGCCTTCCTGTTCGGCTGCGTCGGTTGAGTGAAGCGTTCCTCTGCGCTGCGAGTACAGCGACATCAAACAGAAAAAAGCCTGCATTTGCAGGCTTTTTCTCGTTTTTGACGTATCTGCGCAGCGCGCGGTGCGTCCTCAATGGAACTTGTATGGCTTGACAGTAGTTAGTTGAACGCCTCGTCGTCCCGTTCTTCAAACATGCGTCGCACACGCGCGCGCAGCTCAGGGTAGCCTGCGAGCGTAGGGTCAGCCTGCAAAATCTGCTCGGCCTCCTCGCGTGCGCTCTGCATGAGCGCAAGGTCGGCAATCGGATCGGCAACGTGCAGCGCGGGCAAACCGTGCTGCCGTCTGCCGAAAAAGTCGCCCGGACCGCGCTGTGACAGGTCGGCGCGGGCCACCTCAAAGCCGTCGTTCGTTTTGCACAGGATTTTCAGCCGTTCGCGGGCGGTCTGTCCCTTGTCCGCGCCGAAAAAGATGCAGTAGGATTGCCGCGTGCCGCGTCCCACGCGCCCGCGCAGCTGGTGCAGCTGGGACAGGCCGAAACGGTCGGCGTCCTCGACGACCATCAGGTTGGCGTTTGGCACATCCACGCCTACCTCAATGACGGTCGTGGCGACCAGAATATCGTACTCCTGCGCGGCGAATGCCTGCATGACGCGCTCTTTTTCCGCGCTTTTCATGCGCCCGTGCAGTACAGCGACGCGCCGCTGCGGCAGCGCTTTTTGCAGATCGACCGCGTGCTGCTCCGCGCTTTTCAGGTTCATTTCACCCTCTTCGACCAGCGGGCACACGACGTAGACCTGCCCGCCCTCACGAATTTGCTTGTCGATGAAGGCGGTGATACGGCGGCGCATGTTTTCGCCCACAGCGTAGGTTTCGACCGGCTGACGGCCGGGCGGCACCTCGTCGAGTACAGACACATCGAGGTCGCCGTACAGAATGAGCGCAAGCGTGCGCGGGATGGGTGTTGCGGACATCACCAGCACATGGGGCGTTTGCCCTTTGGCGGACAGTGCGGCGCGCTGCGCCACGCCGAAGCGGTGCTGTTCGTCCGCTACGACCGCGCCCAGCCGATGAAAAGTCACGCTTTGCTGGATAAGCGCGTGCGTGCCGATGACGACCTGTGCGGCGCCGCTTTCGATGGCGGCGAGGGCCGCGCGCTTTTGCGCGGCGTTCATCGAGCCGGTCAGAAGTGTGCAGGAAATGCCGAGCTTTTCCAGCAACGGCGCGAGCGTTTCCGCATGCTGCGCCGCAAGAATTTCCGTCGGGGCCATGAAGGCGGCCTGATAGCCGCTTTTGGCGGCCAGCGCGCACAGCGCAGCGGCCACGATGGTTTTACCCGAGCCAACGTCGCCCTGCACCAGCCGGTTCATCGGGCGGCCGGAGGCACAGTCCGCCGCGATTTCTGCAATCGCGCGGTGCTGTGCGCCTGTGGGCGAAAAGGGGAGCGCTGTGAAAAAGTCCGCAAGCGACGTATCGGAAAACACCAGACCTGCATCAGCTTTTCGGCGCTCTTTCAGCTGCTGTAAGCCGCAGCACAGCAGAAACAACTCTTCGAACACCATGCGGCGGCGCGCCTCCGTTACATCCTGCGCCGACTGCGGCCGGTGGATGGCGGCAAGGGCATCCGTTGCGTCCGGCAGGTTGTACCGCGCGCGCAGCACTTCGGGCAGCGGGTCGGGCCAGTCACCCGGCACCGCGTCTAGCGCCGCCTCGGTCACGCGCGCCATGTCGCGCTGGGTCAGGCCCGCGGTCAGCGGGTAGACCGGCACGATGCGGCCGGGGTGTTCTGCGTCGGGCGAGACCTTTTCCGACTGCGGTGAAACCAGCATGTGCGTATGTCCATTTGCCTGCACACGCCCGTAAAACACATATTCCTGCCCGACGCGCAGCAGCGCCGCAGCGTATGGATTATTGAAATAGGTGACGGGCAGCGAGCCGGACTCGTCAAAGATCGTGCATTTGATCAGCGTCATGCCCTTGCGGATGTGGGTGGTTTTCGGCTCGGTGCCGACGACCGCACGGACGGCATACTTGCCATCCTCCGCGATGTCCGCAATGGAGGTGATCGCCGTGCGGTCCTCATAATCGCGCGGATAGGTCTCCAGCGCGTCGCGCAGCGTGCGGATATGCAGTTTTTCAAATAAAGCCGCTTTTTTCGGGCCGATGCCTTTGACAAAGCGGATGCTGTCCTCCAGTGCGGGCATAGCAGCCTCCTTAGAAATAGACGCAAGGCCGCCCGTAGGGGCGGCCGGAGCCGAATGCGATAAAAACCGGGGTTTCGATCGAATATGTTTAATATTCGCGGTAAACCGCTTTGACTACGCCGAGAATCTGACAGCCGTTGCCGTCGATCGGGGGATAGGCAGGGTTTTCCGGCATCAGCCACACACCGTCGGGCGTAATGTTGAGCGTTTTACAGGTGGCCTCGTCCTCCAAAAGGGCGATGACGATATCGCCGCTGCGGGCCTGGATATCCTGCCGGACGATGACTAAATCGTCGTCCATGATGCCTACGCCGATCATCGAGTCGCCGCGGATGCGCAAGGCATAGTATTCCCCGCCGTTTGCCGCAGGTTCAAACGGGACGTAGCCCACATGCTCTTCGACCGCGAGGATCGGCATACCGGCAGTGACGCGGCCGAGAATGGGCACGCGCGTGACCATGGACGGGCCGCTGACCGGGGTCAGCGCGCGGGATTTGTGCTCGCTCGGCTCGAGGTAGCCTGCCTCCTGCAATTTTTTCAGGTGGGCGTGCACGGTCGAGGGCGAGCGCAGGTTCATTTCCGCGCAGATCTCGCGCACCGAGGGAGGATAGCCGTGTTCAAGCGAAAATTCACTGATATAATCCAAAATCCGTTGCTGTTTGGCGGAGATTTTTTTCATAGGGACGCACTCCTTGCTATTACTGTTCGGAACATACGTTCGTATTTTTCTCTATTATACCCTAAAATGTGCAATAAAGCAAACATTTGTTTGTGAAAATTCGGAAAGAATTGCAAAAAACAGAAATGATGTACATTTCGCCGCTGATTGTTCGGATTTTTGTCAGGCCATCCGCAAAAAAATCACCGGTTTGCTTGTATTTGGCGTGGTTTTGTTATATCATATAAGCAGAAACGGTTCGGACGGCGCTGCGCCCGGCAGCGCGTTTTGACTCAAAAAGCATCAAACGATCGCAGGGAGGGTTTTTCTATGACGATCAAGACCGATCTTGGATATATCGAAATCACAAACGAGGTGATGGCGGGAATCGCGGGTTATGCAGCTTCTTCGTGTTTTGGCGTGAAGGGCATGACCATCCGTTCGATGTCGGACGGGCTGGCGCATCTGCTCGGACGCGATAACCAGTCGCGCGGCGTCAAGGTAGAGGAAGCGCCGGACGGCGGCGTGAATATTGACCTGCACATCGCGGTTGAGCATGGCGTGAACATTGCGACCGTCTGCCGCTCGATCATCAGCGAGGTGCGCTACCATGTCGAACGCCTGACCGGCGTGGACGTAAAGAACGTGGATATCTATGTCGAGAGCATCCGTGCGGACTGACGCGCGGCCAAAAAGAATGCGGGGAGAGTTAAGTAAATGGCAGATCAGAGAATAGACGGCGCGCTGTTTCAGTCCATGGTGATCGAGGGCGCGCTTGCCATTGCCGAAAAAAAGGAACAGGTCAACGAACTGAACGTTTTCCCTGTGCCGGACGGCGATACGGGTACGAATATGTCCATGACCATGGCCTCGGCCATGACCGAGATGGAAAAACTGACCGAGCCGATGCTGGCAAAAGCAGTCGATACGACGGCATCTGCCCTGCTGCGCGGGGCGCGCGGCAACTCGGGCGTGATTTTGTCGCTGCTGTTCCGTGGCGTGGCAAAAAAGCTGCGCGAAACCGATGCGGCGGGTGGCCGTGAGCTGGCGCTGGCGCTGCGCGAGGGCGTGGAAACCGCCTATAAGGCGGTTATGAAGCCGGCAGAAGGCACGATTTTGACCGTGTCGCGCGTTTCGGCACAGCAGGCGGTCGAAGCCTGTCAGGCCGACCCTGCGCTGTCCGCTGAGCAGGTGCTGGAAACCGTGCTGACCTGCGGACAGAAGGCGCTGGAGGAAACCGTGCATCAGAACCCTGTGCTGGAAAAGGCGGGTGTCGTGGATGCGGGCGGCTTTGGCTACCTGACCATTCTCGAAGGCATGCTGGACGCGCTGCGCGGTATCCACAAGGAGCGAACCGTGGCTGAGCCGACCAAGGCAGCCGCGGACTTCGGCGCGATTGCAGATGAGGATATCACCTTCACCTACTGCACCGAGTTCATTGCCGAGCGCAAGGACAAAGCCCGCAACGTCGGCCGTCTGCGCGCGATTCTGAACGAAATCGGTGACAGTCTGGTAGTGGTCGAGGACGATGATATCGTCAAGGTGCATGTGCACACCGACCAGCCTAACAAGGCGCTCGAGGAGGGCCTCAAGTTCGGCCCGCTGCTCACGGTCAAGATCGAGAACATGCGTGAGCAGCACACCGCCAAGGTGATCGAAGGAACGGCGGACGCACCGGCGGAGCGTGTGATCGTTCCGGCGGAGAAGAAATACGGCTTTGTTGCAGTCACCGCGGGCGACGGCTTGAAAAGCGTATTTACCGATCTGGGCGTGGATGTGGTCGTGCAGGGCGGCCAGACCATGAACCCCTCGACTGACGATCTGGTGCGCGCAGTGGATGCGGTTCCGGCAGAGATCGTGTTTGTGCTGCCGAACAACAAGAATATCATTCTGGCGGCGGAACAGGCCGTGCATCTGTCGGAGGAGAAAAAGATCGTCGTTGTGCCGACCAAGACCATCCCGCAGGGCATTTCTGCGATGCTGGCTGTCGATCCGGACGAGGAGGACGAAAAGCTGCTGGTGCAGGCGATGCGCGACGCAGCGGCGCATGTGCGCAGCGGTCAGGTGACCTACGCCGCGCGCGACAGCGAGTTTGACGGCAAGAAGATCAAGCAGGGCGAGTATCTGTCGCTCAGCGAGGGCAAGCTGTGCGCGAGCGGGCGCGAGGCTTCGGTCATCAAAAAGCTGGTGCGCGAGATGGTAAGCGACGACAGCGCGTTTGCGACCGTCATTTATGGCGAAGGCGTCAGCGCCGAGCAGGCCGCCGAGGTGGAAGCGCTGCTGCGCAAAGAGAACAAGGAACTCGAAATCTCGGTGATCGACGGCGGACAGCCGGTGTACTATTATATTATTTCCGTGGAATAAACAAAAAGAAAAAGCGCCTCCCTGCGGGGGAGGCGCTTTGTTTTGGAGTGGAATCATGTCAGTATTCGATATTTTCAAAAAGCTGGACGAGCAGAAGGCCGCTGCGGCTGCGCAGCCGATTGAGTGGCTAATCGTCGGGCTGGGCAATCCGGGCAGCAAGTACGACAATACCCGTCACAATGCGGGTTTTCGCGCGTTGGAAAGCTACTGTGCGCGCAGTGGCTGCAAGATTGACAAAATGAAGTTCAAGGCCCTCGTTGGAGAGACGACGCTCGGCGGCGCGCGCGTGCTGCTGATGAAGCCGCAGACCTTTATGAACCTGTCGGGGGAGACGGTGCGTGACGCGGCGGCGTTTTACAAGATCGCGCCCGCACACATCATCGTGCTGTCGGACGACGTTTCGCTCGACGTGGGCACGCTGCGTGTGCGTCCCAAGGGCTCGGCAGGCGGGCAGAACGGCCTGAAAAACATCATTTACCACCTCGGCAGCGAGGAGTTTCCGCGCGTCAAGATCGGCGTAGGCAAGAAGCCGCACCCGGACTACGATCTGGCGGCGTGGGTGCTGAGCAAGTTCACCGCCGACGAGCAGAAGGGCATCGACAAGGCTTGTGCGGATGCGGTGGACGCGGCCGCTTGCATCATTGCCGAGGGTTGTCCGGCGGCGGCGCAGAAATTCAACGGCAAGCGTCTGTGAACGGGAAAAAAGCAGCCTGTCGGGCTGCTTTTTCTTTTGTTGTGTTCTCGATTCGCGTAGCCAAAAAGACCGGCTGCGTCAAAACCTTTGCATAGGCAAAATTGTGATTTGTATGAGGTGCACAAAAAGTGGACGAATTTTCTGGCAGTTTGCGCGGGGGATAGTGACTTGAAAAAGCGCGTCCCGTTTGTTACAATGTTAACAACAAGTGAACATCGCCTTCGTTGTGATTGGATTGTTACCGTGTTGGCGGGCAAAACCAAATTTCTCGCGGCCGGCCCGAAAAAGGAATACCCGGCGGCGGAGGAGTTTGGTTCTTTTTATTTTCCGGTCAGCATGCCGGGTTTTTCCTGCTTTAGCCTGATGATGCGTATTTTCGTATGGTTTGACGGCGGGAAGGGCATACTTTGCCGGGGAAATAAGACGACGGCAGCGGTTTGCTGGCTCAACAAAAAGTGTAATGAGTCATTCTTAAAATGAACGCGATAGAAAGGAAAATGCAATTATGAAAACCGTAGAGTACACCATCAAGGACGAACTCGGCATCCACGCGCGTCCGGCAGGCATGCTGGTCAAGGAGGCGGCACAGTTTAAGTCCTCCATCAAGATCGCAGGCCCGAAGAAGGAAGTTGACGCAAAGCGCATCATGGGCGTGATGAGCATGGGCGTGAAGCAGGGCGACACGGTCAAGCTGACCATCGAGGGCGAGGACGAGGAAGCGGCAGCAGCTGCACTCGAGAAGTTCCTGCAGGAAAACCTGTAAGAGAAACGGTGCCATTATCCGATACCGGCGCTGCCGTATGCGCCGCAGCTGTGCTGGATGCGCTCGGCGGCCGGGATAACGTGCTTTCCATCGGACACTGCATGACACGTTTGCGTCTGCGCCTGCGCGACCCCGCAGCGGTGGACGAGGCGGGTCTGCGTGCGGCGGGCGCCGCGGGTGTGCTGCGCCGGGCGGACGGAGAAGTGCATATTGTCATCGGGCCGTCCGTGCGACCGCTGGCACGCGAGATGGAAACGCTGGTTAAATAAAACAGCCTGCCTTTCTGCCACGGCGGGAGGTGCGGGTATTCCTCAAGCAGCTGAGGCGGGCGAACGCCCGCCTTTGTTTTTTGACGGCTAATGTTAGGACAAAAGGGAGAGGTAATGAATATGAAAATCATTCGCGCAAAGGATTATAACGATATGAGCCGCAAGGCAGCCAACATCATTTCGGCACAGGTTATCCTCAAGCCGGATTCCGTGCTGGGCCTTGCTACCGGTTCGTCCCCGATCGGCATTTATGAGCAGCTGATCAAGTGGTATAACAAGGGCGATGTGGACTTCGGCGGCTGCACGACGTTCAATCTGGACGAGTATCGCGGCCTGACTGCCGACCATGACCAGAGCTACCACTACTTCATGCATAAGAACTTCTTTGACGCCATCAATGTGCCGGCAGAGCGCATCAACCTGCCGGACGGCGCGCAGATGGACGCGGAGCGCGAGTGCGCTCGCTACGACGAGGCGATCAAGGCAGCTGGCGGCATCGACCTGCAGCTGCTCGGCATGGGCCTGAACGGTCACATTGGCTTCAACGAGCCGGACGACTATTTCTCCAAGGGCACGCATTGCGTCGATCTGACCGAGTCCACCATCGAGGCGAACAAGCGCTTCTTTGCGTCTGCGGACGACGTGCCGCGTCAGGCGTATACCATGGGCGTGCAGACCATCATGCTCGCGCGCCGCATCGTAATCGTCGTTTCGGGTGAGAACAAGGCGGATATCGTGCGTCAGGCGTTCTTCGGCCCGGTTACCCCGCGTGTACCGGCTTCCATTCTGCAGCTGCACACCGATGTGTCCGTTGTAGCGGACGAAGCCGCGCTTTCCAAGAGTCTGGACCTGCTGTAAGCTGCGTGCGGGCGTATGGAGTTTAAAAATCTCAGGATCTATCAACCGGACGGTACATTCCGCTCGGGCGGGCTGGCGCTTTCGGGCGATCGGATTGCCAGCACGCCCGTGTCGGCAGACGCCTGCGATATGGATGGGCTGTATGCCATTCCCGGCCTGATCGACATCCACTTTCACGGCTGCGCGGGCTACGACTTCTGCGACGCAACCGAGCAGGCAATTTCAGCCATCGCGCGGTATCAGGCCGAGCACGGCATCTGTGCCATTTGCCCCGCGACCATGACCTACCCGGAGGAAAAACTTTCCGCCGTGATGCAGGCAGCCGCAGCTTACCGCACGGAACGGTGCGGCGCGGCGCTGGTGGGCGTTAATCTGGAGGGGCCGTTTCTGTCCCCTGCGCGGCGGGGTGCGCAAAACGGCTTATGGCTGCAAAATCCGGATGCCGGACTGTTCCGCCGCTTGCAGGAGCAGGCGCAGGGCCTGATTCGCCTGTGCGAGATCGCGCCCGAGCTGCCCGGCGGTCTGGATGTGATCGGGGAGCTGGCGGGCGAGGTGCGCCTGTCGCTGGCGCACACCGAGGCGGATTACGATACCGCGTGTGAGGCGTTCCGGCGCGGCGCGCGCGAGGTCACGCATCTATTCAACGCTATGCCGCCGCTGACTCACCATGAACCGGGTGTGATCGGTGCGGCGCTGGACAACGACGAAGTCGGTGTAGAGCTGATTTCGGACGGCTGCCATGTGCATCCGTCGGCTGTGCGCGTGGCGTTCCGCCTGTTTGAAAACCGGATGATCCTGATTTCGGACAGCATGTCCGCAACCGGACTGGACGACGGGGACTATACCCTTGGCGGGCAGGAGGTATCTGTGCGGGGCGGTCGCGCGACCCTGCACGGCGGCACAACGCTGGCCGGGTCAGTCGTTGACCTATTTGAGTGCATGAAGCGTGCGGTGCAAATGGGTATTCCGCTCGGACAGGCGGTGCGTTCGGCATCGACCAATCCGGCGCGCGCCATCGGCATTCAGCACGACTACGGCACGCTCGAGCCGGGCAAGCTGGCCAACATCATTCTGCTGGATGAGGATTTGAATATCAATACCATCATCCTGCGCGGGCAGATTATGTGAAAAAGAAAGGGCTTCGGGATATCCCGAAGCCCTTTTTGCACGCTTTTTGCTTTATCAGATCGTAAAGAGGTGGAACACCTTGGTGGCAAGCTCGGTGCCGAGGATGACCAGCAGCAGGATCGGCGCGATCCAGCGTACCATGACGCGGTGTAGCGCTTCACGGTGGAACGAGCCTGCGCCCTCCTTGACTTCGTCCGCGATGACCTTGGTGCCAACCACATGGCCGATCAGGATGCAGGTCAGGAACGCGACGATCGGCATAAGCACCGAGTTGGAGATGAAGTCGAAGAAGTCGAGGAACTGCATGCCGATGATCTTGACGCTCGCCCACGGGCCGTAGCCCAGGCAGGACGGCACGCCGAACAACAGCACGACCACGGTCACAAGCAGCGTGGCAGGCGTGCGCTTCAGCGGGGTCTTGTCCATGACGACCGAGACGATGGTTTCCATCAGCGAGATCGAGGAGGTCAGCGCTGCAAACAGCACCAGCAGGAAAAATACTGTGCCGATGATTGTGCCGAAGTGCATGGAATCAAACACCATCGGCAGTGTAATGAACATCAGGCCGGGGCCGTTGTTGATCTGGGACGGATCGCCGCCGTTGAAGGCGACTACCGCCGGAATAATCATCAGGCCCGCGATGAACGCGAACAGGGTATCGAATATTTCGATCTGCGTGACCGAATGCTCAAGCAGGTTTTCCTTCTGCATATACGAGCCGTAGGTAATCATAATACCCATGGCCAGCGACATCGAGTAAAACAGCTGGCCGAGCGCGCCGAGCACGGTCGAGGCCGAGAACTGCGAAAAGTCGGGCAGCAGATAGTATTTCAGGCCGGACATTGCGCCGTCGATCGTCAGCGAGTAGACCGCGACAACCACGCTCAGCACGGCAAGCACGGGCATCATGACGCGGCTGGCCTTTTCAATGCCCTTTTCCACACCGAAGATAACGACCAGCGCGGTTAGCAGCACATAAATCAAAAACCACGGGGTCGGGCCGCTGAAGTCCAGCATGGTAGCCGGGATGGAGCCTGCGTCAAAGCCGATGAAATCGTTAAAAAATCCGCCGTTGTCGGCCGCAGCCAGACCGTTGCCGGAAAGGAAGGTGGCCAGATATTTCATCACCCAGCCGCCGATGACGCAGTAATACGGCGTGATGATGACCGGCACAAACGCCGCGATCCAGCCGAGGAAGCCGAACCGGCGGTCGAGCGCCTTATATGCCCCGATGCAGGACAGACGGGTTTTGCGGCCGATGGCGATCTCGGTAATCATCAGCGCAAAGCCGAAGGTAACGGCCAGAATGATATACACCAGCAGGAAAATGCCGCCGCCGTACTGTGCGGCCAGATAGGGGAATCGCCAGAGGTTGCCAAGACCTACCGCAGAACCGGCCGCTGCCAGCACAAAGCCGATGCGGCTGGAAAAGCTGCTTCTTGATTTCTGTTCCATTTTTTGCAAACTACTCCCTTACATATTTCTCTTTCTTCATTGCCGCTGGGCGGCAGGGAACGCTATTCCGTGAGGCCAAATTCGCCGAGAAACTGCCATGTGCGCAGCAGGTTGTCCAGATGATAGTTGGCGACCACATCCGCCGTCCGGGCTTTGCAGCCCCAGTTCGGTCAGCTGCTCTGCGTTTTCCGCCGACAGATGCCCCTTTTCATCCATCGCGCACAGCACGGAAAGCGCCTGTCAGACGCTTTGCGCCAGCCTTTCGCAGCCGCGTAGGTCGGCGAAAAACAGCGTCAGCGCCACCGCAAGACCGGTCTTGACCGTTCGCAGTCCGATGTGCGGGACTGACCGCGCCAACGTTTCTTTCCCCTCCGGAATAAAATAATGAAGTTATTGTATCACAAAACCCGCTTTTTCACAAGATATTTGCAGGGAAAAGCCGGATATGCTATAATGATTTCAACAGCCTATCAGAATGGAGAGGTGAACTTTCATGAAAGCATACCGTTTTGGCGTGCTGGGCGCCGGCAACATGGGCATGGCGATCGCGGAAGGCGCGGTGCGTGCCGGTCTGTTGACGCGCGATCAGGTGCTGCTGTTCAACCGCAGCGAGGAAAAACGCGCGGCAAATCGCGCCCGCGGCTACGCCGTCACGGGGAATTATACTGAAGTCTATACCGGATGCGAAACCGTACTGCTGGCAGTCAAACCGCAGAATTTTGACGAAATTCTGCCGGTGCTGGGCAAGTGCGAGGGGGAAAAGCCGCTGGTCGTGTCGATCGCAGCGGGCGTGATCTTTGCCAAGATCGAGCGGGCGCTCGGCGCGGATACGCCGATCATCCGTGTGATGCCCAACACGCCGCTGATGCTGGGCGAGGGCGCGACCGAGCTGGTCAAAAACGCGGCGGCGACCGATGCGCAGCTCGAGCAAATCCGCGCACTGTTCGATACCATGGGCATGACCGTTGTATTTGACCGTGAGGATATGCTCAACGAGGTCATCCCGTATGCAGGCTCGGCGCCGGCCTATATCTATGCCTTTGCCGATGCAATGGTCAAAAGCGCGCAGTCGCACGGTATCGGACAGGAGGACGCGCTCAAGTTGTTCTGCCAGACCATGATCGGCTCGGCAAAAATGCTGCTGGAGGGCGGCAAAACGCCCGCGGAGCTGATCCGCGCGGTCTGCTCGCCGGGCGGCACGACGATCGAGGCCATGCGGGTGCTCGAAGTGTGCGGCCTTGCCGACATGCTGGCGCAGGCAAACGATAAATGCATTGCGCGTGCCTATGAACTGGGCAAATAACCGAATGCCGCCATTGACTTTGTCACAAGGGTGTGATAAAGTTAAGTAAATATTCCGCATCACTTTGAGAGGAAGTGGATTCTTTGAAAAATTCGACGAAAATCAAAGCGACTCTGCTGCTGACCAGTCTTGCATGTGCAGCCGGTGCAACGGCGGCGCTTGTACTGCTTCAGAAGAAGCGTGAAGAGGAAGTGTACCACGAAGCGGAGCTCAAAGCCATGGATGAGCTGGAGGAAATGATGCGCGACGATTCTGATTGCGCTTCCTGCGCCTGTGCAGAGGAGTGCGCGGCGGTAGACGACGCTTATCAGGATTCGTTTGACGAGCAGGCATCGGAAGCGGATGAGGAAGCCGGGGAAGAAAAGCCCGAGGAAAAGGCTTCTGAGGAAGCGGTAACCGAGGAATAAGCGGCAGCGGGCGGAGGCTTTCCCCTCCGTCCGCTGTTTTTTGACAGAAACAAGGAGGAAAACCCATGATAGAATATGAAGGGCGCGTATTTCGTCCGCCCTCTGAGGCATACAGCCTGATTGTGCAGGTGACGATCGGATGCAGCCACAACAAGTGCACATTCTGCGATATGTATAAGGAAAAGCGTTTCCGCGTGCGCAAGCTGGAGGATGTCAAGCGCGATTTTGACGAGGCGCGCCGCATGTATCCCAACGTCCGGCGCATTTTTCTCGCGGACGGCGACGCGCTGATGTGCCGCGCCGAGCACATGGCCGAAATCCTGCGATACATCCGGCAGGTGTTCCCTGAGTGCGAGCGCGTGACCAGCTACGGCTCGCCTGCGTCCATTTTGGTCAAAAAGCAGGAGGAACTGAACCTGCTGCATGAGCTGGGGCTGGAGATGATCTATCTGGGGCTAGAATCTGGCTCGGATGAGGTGCTGCGCCGCGTCAACAAGGGCGAGACGGCCGACGAGATCGTGCGCGCGGGCTTGATGGTCAAGCAGGCGGGCATGAAGCTGTCGGTCACCTGCATCGCAGGCCTTGGCTCGCTGGAACTTTCCGAAGAGCACGCGGTCAAGACCGCCGAGGCGCTCTCGCGCATGAAGCCCGAGTATATCGGTCTGCTGACCCTGCTGTTTGAGCTGGAAACACCCCTGATGCGCGACTGGCAGGCGGGCCGCTTCTACCTGATGAACCCGATCGAGATCGCGCATGAGACGCTGATCCTGCTCGAGCATATCGACGCGGAGGGCAGCGTGTTCCGCGCCAACCACGCCTCGAATTATGTCAACCTTGCCGGTACGCTCAACCGCGACCGCGAGGCCATGTGCCAGCGCCTGCGGCAGGCGCTGGAGGGCAAAATCCAGTTCCGCAGCGAAGCGTTTCGGGCAAGATAACCAAAAATGGGATAAATTTGTTGGGAAATCCGGCAAAAAATGAAAGATATTGTGTTGTTTTCGTTACAATTTCAAAAAATACAAGACAAGACGAAGAAAATGTGGTATACTAAAACTGTTTTCAGGGTTTTGTAAATCGACCCGGACGTTAAGAAGTTGTTAAGAAACGTGTGTTCCGTCTGGAGGATTGCTGATGGATTCCGTATCTCATATTCGCGTTGCACATCTGTTGATGGATTATGTTGAGCAGACCTGTGGCGTTACATTTGATTCGAGCGGCTTTGTTTATGGTAACTTAAAGCCCGACCTGACCGGCACGTACCTGACCAAGCGCCACAATCCGTCAATCATGATGGACGAGGTGATGGACAAGATTCGTGCATTCACCGAAAAATATACCATCGGTCCGGTCAACGGCCGCGAGCTTTCGGTGGATTTGGGCGAGATCTGCCACTATATGACCGATTTCTTCACCTATCCGCATAACGATGACATATATGAGCGTAATCTGCTGGCGCATTATCTCTATGAAAAGCGCGTGGCGCTGGTCATTCGCCGCCGGATGACGGAGGACAAGTTTGAGCAGTGGGCCAGCCCGATCATCCCGCCGGTAACGGTAGACGCGCTGATCGCGCGCATCGGCTCGATGCATGATGCATACCGCGCGGCGGACCGCCGTCATGGTATTAACGATGATCTGGTACATATCTGCCGTGCGACGGCGATGGTGGTGCTGTCCATCATCAGCATCGTATACGAGCAGGTGGAAGTACCGGCAAGCGTGATTGCATAAAAGACACAAAAAGCCACGGTATCTCGTGGCTTTTGTTATTTTCTGGACAGAAAAACAGGAGGAAGCATGAAAAACGTAACGATCTATACTGACGGCGCCTGCTCGGGCAATCCGGGGCCGGGCGGCTGGGGGGCGATTCTCAAATATGGGGAAAAGGAAAAGGAGCTGTCCGGCTCCGAGCCTTCCACGACCAACAACCGCATGGAGCTGCTGGGCGTGATTACTGCGCTGGAAGCGCTCAAAGAGCCGTGCGCGGTCGATCTGTATTCGGATAGCAAGTATGTGGTGGATGGCATCACCAAGGGCTGGGCCAAAAGCTGGCGCGCCAAAGGGTGGGTGAAGAGTGACAAAAAACCTGCCAAAAATCCAGAGTTGTGGGGACGGCTGCTCGATTTACTGGACAAACACGCGGTCCAGTTCCATTGGGTGAAGGGCCACGCGGATAATCCATACAACAACCGCTGCGACGAGCTGGCGGTTGCCGCTTATCAGCAATATAAATGAGGGTGTGAAGGATGGAACGGATGCGCCGCGTGCGGAATGGCACGCTGATCTTCTATTATGTGTTCACGCTTTGCGCCGCCGTGCTGTGCTTACTGCGTGAGGCAACGGTGTACAATGGTCTGCTGGTGCTGGCGGCTTTTTTGCTGCCGGTCGTGCCGCATATGCTGTACCGCCTGTGCCGCCTGCGGCCGGTTTATCTGCTCGAGGTCGTATTCGACGGGTTCGTGCTGGCGGCGGTGTCGTTTGCCAGTCTGTTCGGCGGCTACGAACTGATTCCGTACTGGGATAAGATTTTGCATTTTCTTTCCGGTTTTCTGTTCGCTGTGCTGGGGACTGCGGTGTATTTTTCTCAAAAGCCCGGACACGCGCTCGACCCTGCGGACGCATTCAACGCTTCGCTGTACACCTGGATGTTTGCCATGATGAGCGCGGTGCTGTGGGAAATCTGGGAATATCTTGTGTCGTTTTCCGGCGCGGACCCGCAGCAGGTGGCCTTGACCGGCGTGGGGGACACGATGGGGGATATCATCGTTTGCACGGTCGGCGGTTTGATCACAGCGATTTCCTGCTGGAAATACCTGCGGCACATAGGCGAAAACCGGCGCAAGGGCCTGATGATGCATCTGTTTGAGGCATATTACCGAGAAAATATTCAAAACCGGCACTGAGACACAAAAAACCGACCGAAAACGTCAGCTTCGGTCGGTTTTTTGTTTTGCAGTGATCTGTTATTCGGATGCCTTGGAACGATCAGTCCTTGGGGGCGTTGTCTTTTGAACGCAAAGATTCAAACCTCGCCGCACATGACCGCCGCAAGCGCATCCTCGGTGGTGCGGCTGCCGAGGGAAACCGCGCCCATGGCCTCCGCGCGGCGGCCGACCGCATAGTGGTGCAGATGCACGCCGCCCGCGATGCATTGGCTGGTGATATAGACGCGCGTGCCACTCTCAATCAGCGCGCGGACCGCCTTTTCCAGCCGTGCAGGAACACCGCCCGCGCCGAAGGTTTCGAGAATGACCTTGGGATAACCGTGCAGCGCGGCGAAAAAGGTCGGGTCGAGGTCGGGCGTGAGCTTGACGAGCAGTACATGCGGGTCGAGCGCAGAAGGCGCGGTCGGCGCAGGCGGTGCCGCCGGAACATCCCAGCGAACCTTACCATCCGTCCCGACTGCGCCGAGCGGCGGCACACCCGCCGAGACAAACGCATCAATTTCGGTCGAGTGATATTTGACCACCCGGTTGCCTGCGAGGATTTTACCGCACAGCGCGGCGACTACGCCTGCGCGTCTGTCTGCCGCGACGCGGCAGGCATCCAGCAGGTTGCGCGGTGCATCCGAATCCGGCGCACCCATGGGCAGCATTGAGCCGGTCAGCACGACTGGCTTTGTCAGGTCGGCCAGCAGGTGGCAAAGCAGCGCGGCGGTGTAGGACAGTGTGTCCGTGCCGTGCGCAATGACGAAACCGTCATAGCGGTCGGCGTTCTGCCGCACCGCCTGTGCGATAGCCAGCCGGTCGGCAGCGGTGAGGTCGGTTGAGTCCAGCTGCAGCAGGTCGCGCACATCTACCGTGCAGAAAGTGCGCAGCGCGGGCACAAAGTCCAGCAGCTCCGCGCCGCCCAGCGCAGGCGACAGACCATTTTCGGTTTCGCGGCAGGCAATCGTTCCGCCGGTAGCAATCAGAAGCAATTTTTTCATTGGAGGATCTCCTTTCGCGCCGTCAGGCGCGCATAGATAGAAAATGGCCGCGAAGCGGCCATTTCGAGCGAACCTGTACGGTTCGATTGACGCCTTATTGATAGCTTTCCTCCAGAATGCCGATCATATCCTCGCGCGAGAGCGGACGTGGATCGACGCGGAACAGACCGCCCATGGTGTCAATGGCGTTGTCTGCGATCTTGCCGAAGTCCTCCGGCCGCACGCCGTAGCCCGACAGGCGCAGCTCGCTGACATTGCAGCGCTTTTGCAGGTCGGTCAGCGCTGCGATGAAGTCCTCCGGCTTTTGCGCATCCTTGTGACCGAGCGCACGGGCGATATTCACCAGTTTGTCGCCCGAGGACTCGAAAAAGCGGCTCCAATACGCCTTGGAAATCATAATCAGGCCCGCGCCGTGCGGCAGCGCCGGATGGAACGCGCTCAGCGCGTGCTCGATGGCGTGCTCGCCTGTGCAGCTGGACAGCGTTTCGACAAAGCCTGCCAGGGTGTTCGCCAGCGCAACATCGGCGCGCGCGTCCGCGTTGCCGCCCTCGTGTACTGCAGTTGCAAGCGATCGGCCAATCAGCTCGATGGCTTTAAGCGAGAACATTTCGCTGATGGGCGAGGCAGTGGTGGCGATATAGCCTTCCGCCGCGTGGAAAAATGCGTCAAAGCCCTGATAGGCGGTCAGATGCGGCGGGACGGTCATCATAAAGTCAGGATCGACGATCGAAATGGTCGGGAAGCACTTTTCTCCGCCGCCGCCGATCTTCTCTTCGCCGTTGGTGATGACGGTGAACGGGTCGGCTTCCGTGCCGGTGCCCGCCGTGGTCGGGATGGCGACGATCGGCAGGCCGGCCTTTGCGATGCGCTTGCCGCCGCCCGTGCCGCCGTGGATGTAGTCCCACCAGTCGCCCTCATTGGTGGCCATAATGGCGACCGCCTTGGCGGTATCGATTGACGAGCCGCCGCCGAGCCCCACGACAAACGCAATGTTTTCCGCACGGCACAGCGCCGTGCATTCACGCACGCCCTCGATGGTTGGGTTGGGCTGCACTTTATTATAGACTATGGTTTCGTGTCCGGCTTCGGCCAAAGCGTTGGCCACCTTGGCAACGTAGCCTAAACGGGTGGTCGAGGTGCCGCCGGTGATAATCAGGCCGCGGCCTTCCGGCAGGCGGGCGCGCGCCAGCTTTTTGACCGAGCCGGGGCCGAAAAACAGGCGGGTCGGCATATAGAAGCTGAAGATATCCATGTTCATGTACCTCCTTTGAAAAAAGGGGGTCGAACCGACCCCCAGAGACAGCGTTTTGTGAACTTTATTTCGCATGGGCGTAAAATACACCTAACAATACCATTATAGCAAATTCGCCATGCCTTGAAAAGAGGGAAAAACGCTGAAAGGGAGTGATTTTTTTCGTGCAATTTCGCCATGAAAAACGTGAAATAACACTTGACGTTGTGCAATATTGATGATATTATAATGTCACAGAAAAGATAAGGGCAAACACCAGAGGGAAAGTAAAGCAGGGGCTTTACAAAAAGGCGAAACCCATTCTTCTTCTGAAAGGACTGGCGTAAAGCCAAATACGACCGAGAAAGAGGTGAGTCCAATGGTAACAGAAGAGACATCCTATTGGTTCGCGGGACTCGCCGCGACGCTGTAACCGAAACGATCAAGGTGATAGCTATAGAAATGAGCGAGTTCCAGAAAATTAAAACGAACCGCCTGAAAAGCGCGATCGACTTCTGAATGAAGTAAGGAACGGCACCTTTGAGGAAGCTATCCTCGTGATATCCATCCGTGAAACATACTGATTGTGTTAAGTGGATCGAGGCAGCAGGAAAGTAAGGTTCGCGCATGAAAGAACCCTGAATTTGATGCGTTGGCGAATGAAAAAGAATCCGCAACGATGCCTGCAAAACCAAAAATAGTGCGCATCCAATGGCCGATGGGCATACTGATGAGTATGATGCCGCAAAAGCGAATCAGAGCACAAGATCGAGATGATATCAAAACTTGCTGAAAGTGGTTCGGGTAAGCAGGAACAGAATCGAACGATGACCCGCCGAGTAAGAGACGCATCGAAAAATTGATATAGAGTTCCCGAATGTAAGAAAGGTAAAACGACCTGAAAATGTTCATTACCAAACGAACCGCAGTCGGGCGACTCCCGTGAACGATAGGATCAAAAATTCCTGTAAAAGGCAGGAGAGAGAAGCAGTCAACCGAAGATATCAAATTTATATCGCGCAAACCGGGCTTTGTGCTTTCGGAATACCGAAGCAAAAAGCATCGCCGGTAAAAAATGGATAGCTTCATAAAACTGCAAATAGCGGATCGGAGCAAGGTTTCATTCCGATGCAGATGGCAATCGCTGTGGCAGGGTAACGGAAGGGGAACAAAAACAAAATCCGACCGTGCAGAAAAAATAAATACAGCGGGAAATATTCTGCTGGGAAAAGAGATATTATGGAAATTTGGAAGTAAAAGGCCTCGTCGGATGACGGGGCCTTTGTTCTTGTGTCAGGCTTCGGGTGTTTTGCCGATCATGTCATACAAGGCATCGAGCGCTTCGGACAGCGTGCCGACTGCGTCGATCAGGCCGAGTTCTACCGCCTGCTTGCCGGAAATGACCGTGCCGACATCGGCGGTCAGCTGGCCGGTTTCGCGCATAAGCCGTTGCAGGCGCTCTGCGGAGATGCGCGAGTGCCCGGTGATGAAATCCACAATCCGTTCCTGAATTTTGGAAAGGTATTCGAACGCCTGCGGCACGGCGATGATCGTGCCGTTCATGCGCACCGGATGGATGGTCATAGCGGCTGAGGCGGCGATAAAGCTCTTTTTCGCGGCGACCGCCAGCGGTACGCCGATCGAGTGTCCACCGCCCAGCACAAGAGAGACGGTCGGCTTGGTCATGCCTGCGATTAGCTCAGCAATGGCAAGTCCGGCTTCTACGTCGCCGCCGACTGTGTTGAGCAGGATCAACATGCCGTCGATCTCTTCTGCTTGCTCGACGGCGGTGATTTGTGGAATGAGATGCTCGTATTTGGTCGTTTTGTTCTGTGCGGGCAGTTCCATATGCCCTTCGATCTGGCCGACGATCGTGATGCAGTGTACCGTGCCGCGCGCGGTCTTGGCTGTAATGGAACCGGTTTCGGCAATATTGTTTTCCTCCGGTGCCTGAATGGTTGGATTTTCCTCTGCCATATGGCTCCTCCTTTTATGCACAAGTATTCACACAATCAGTCTGCCGCAAGGCGCGCCGGATTATCCCCCAATGCGTCTTTCCACAGGCAATATTACAATGTGTAAACAGAGAACCCGCAGGATTAGGATGCTTGTGGGGTCAATTACTGAAAGTTATCCACTTTGTACACAGGGTTATCCCCAGAGGGGCTGTGGAAAGTCCTGTGTATAAAGTGGATTATTTGACCCCATGCTGTGAATGCTGGCAGAGAGTTTCATTATGGAAACATTGCTTGCTGTTTGACAGGAAATTTGCTACAATACATATATATGTTTAAAATCGCAATAATGGAGTGATATATCATGAGCAATCCGATTGTTACGATCGAAATGGAACAGGGCGGTACCATCCGCGCAGAGCTGTATCCTGAGGTCGCCCCCAATACGGTGCGCAATTTCATTTCCCTGATTCAAAAGGGATTTTATAACGGCACAATTTTCCACCGCGTCATTCCAGGCTTTATGATTCAGGGCGGCGACCCGGAGGGCACCGGCATGGGTGGTCCGGGTTATGAGATTCGCGGCGAGTTTACCGCAAACGGCTTCCAGAACGACCTGAACCACACCCGCGGCGTGCTTTCCATGGCGCGCACGATGGCGCCGGACTCTGCTGGCAGCCAGTTCTTCATCATGACGGAGGATTCGCCTCACCTCGATGGACAGTATGCGTCCTTCGGCATGGTTATTGAGGGCATGGATGTGGTGGATGGCATCGTCAACACCCCGCGCGACTGGCATGACCGCCCCCGTCAGGAGCAGAAAATGAAAACCGTCACCGTCGATACGATGGGCGTGGAGTACGAGCAGCCAGAAACCCTGTAAGCAGAAAGAAGGGGAACGGTATTGTATTATACCAATAAGGAGATTTTTGTCCTGTCCTCGGTCGGCTGCATGGACACCGAACCGGACGGGCTGGAATCCATCCTCGCCGGAAATGAAGAGGGGGCGAAGGGCTGTTGCCTGTCGGTCGATATGACCGCGGACGGTATTGCAGTGCTTTCGTCAGATGGCTATTGCGTGGCGGCGGACGGCACGCAGATGAGCATTGCCGATTACAGCTACGCGGAACTGCATCAGGCGGCGCCGCAGCTCATTCCGGCCGGACAGGCCATTGAGCTGGCGCGCACCTGTCAGGCGAAGATCGCCATTACTGTACATAATCAGACGCTGCTGCCGCAGCTGCGCATGACATTGCGGCATGTAAACTATCTGGACGATACGATTTTCGTCGGTCTGGGATTGGTGGAAGCGGCGCGTATCGCGGTTGCCAATCCGGACCTGCACATTATGGGCGAGCTGCCCGCGCTGCCGGACAATATCGACGCGCTGGTGCAGGCGGCGCAGACGACCGGCCTGTTCGGCATCCGTGCCGCAGCCGGGGATTTGACGCCCCGATTGATCGGCGCCTGCAAGCAGGCGGGCCTGTTTACCATGAGCCTGCCGACCAATAACGAGCGCACGCTGGCCGGGCTGATCCACAGTGGGGTCAACTTCATCGAAACCGGACGGCCGGATATCACTGCCATGCTGCTGCCGGCGGGCGAGTCCGAACCGCACCAAATCCCGATGATGCGCTTCTGAACGCACAAATTCCAGTTCTGTGTGGTGCTCCATATCGAATCAAAGCCGAGGTGTTTGTCCTCGGCTTTTGTGTATTCGGTATAAGAAATGATGGAAGGGGGAATGGGAAATGAGATATATCGCGCGGCTGCTGCGTGTGCTGGTGGTGTCCTGCCTGACCAATTATTTGCTGGTTTTCACTCAGCTGGTGCCGCTGTCCGGCCTGTCGGCTGGTATCGTGCTGCTCGCGCTGCTGGTAGGGTATCTGACCATCCATATCCGTCCATGCCGCGCACCTGGCGCGACGCGGCGCTTGCGCACGCTGCTGGGCGGCTATGAGCTGCTGATGGTGGCGGTTTGGTCCATCGTTGCGACCGGCATACTGTGGCTGGTGCTTTACCGCACGGAACGACTGGATGGTCGCATGCAGGGATTGCCTGCATGGGTGCCAGTCGTCATTGATCTGCTGATCTGGCTGCTTGTGATGGGGCTGCTGGTGTTCAACGGCTTTGTTCGCGTGCTGATTACCTGTAATCGGTTGCGGATTGTCTGGCGTGTGCTACTGCTGCTCTGTTGGTGGGTTCCGGTGTTCAACCTGTACCTGTTCTATCGTGTGCTGCGCGCCGCGCGCAGTGAGTACTATTTCGATCTGGGGCGGCTCGAGCGCGAAGCTGTTCACGCCGAAAACGAGGATTGCCGCACGAAGTACCCGATCCTGCTGGTGCACGGCATCTTTTTCCGCGACTGGCAGTTGGTCAACTACTGGGGACGTATCCCGCAGGCACTGCAAAAGTGCGGGGCTGTGCTCTACTACGGCGGGCAGCAGTCCGCCGCGCCTGTGGCTGTGTCGGCGGCGGAGCTGAAGGCGCGCGTCGAAGCTGTGCTGGCCGAGACCGGCGCGGAAAAGATTAACCTGATCGCGCATTCCAAGGGCGGGCTGGATAGTCGCTATGCGATCTCGCGGCTTGGCCTCGCGCCTTATATCGCTTCACTGACTACGATTAACACCCCGCATCGGGGGTGCGTGTTCGCTCAGCAGCTGTTGGCGACGTTGCCAAAGGGTGTGCTTGGCTGGATGGAGCGCCGCTATAACGCGGTTTTCCATGTGCTTGGCGACGAAAAACCGGACTTTCTCGGCGGTGTGCGCGACCTCGCGGCTGACGCCTGTGCTGTGTTCAACGAGCAAACGCCCGATGCGGACGGCGTCTATTACCAGAGTGTGATGAGCACGATGCGCAGCCCGAAAAGCGCGGGTTTCCCGCTTAATTTAACATGGCGGCTGGTCAACCGTTATGACAGGCAGGAAAACGACGGTCTGGTTACGCGCAGCTCGGCCGAATGGGGGAATTTTCTGGGCAACCTGACCGTGCCGGGGCGCCGCGGCATCTCGCATGGCGATGTAATCGACCTAATGCGCGAGGATATCGCGGGCTTTGACGTGCGCGAGTTCTACATCGAGCTGGTGCGTGGACTGAAAGAGCGCGGGTTTTGACGCTGCTTTCCGGCGGTGCAGATAAAACCGGACAAACTTGGAAAAAGAGCTGCTTGGATGCGGCTCTTTTCCGTTTTGCACGCGCTGCGGCGTGAAAAAGGGTATACTATGGCGTTTTTGGGGTTTTCTGCAATGCAAAAAAGTGTTATAATATTTCTGATTATCAATCAACCGAAAGGAGCCGCCTGACGTGGCTGATATTTCCGTACAAAACCTGACCAAATACTACGGCGACAAGCTGATTTTACAGGATATTTCCTTTGACATCCAGCCCGGGGAAAAGGTGGCCATCCTCGGCGCGAACGGCGCGGGCAAAACAACGCTGCTCAACGTCCTGACCGGCCGCCTGCCCTATGACGGCGGGCACGTGTCCTTCGGACAGGGCAAAACCGCGGGCGTGATCGACCAGATGCCGGATTTTCCACCGGAATCCACGGTCGAGGACGTGCTCCGTCTCGCGTTCCGCGAGTCGGATGAGGTTGCTGCCGCGATGGACGAGCTGACCGACGAGATGACCCGTCGCCCGGACGACGCATCCTTACTCAAGCGGTATGCGCAGCTGGAAACTCGGCTGGAAATTCTCGGCGGTTATAACCGCGATTACGAGATTGACCGCGTGTGCAACGGTCTGGACATTCCCCCGGCAATGCGCGCACAGCAGTTTGCGCTGCTGTCCGGCGGCGAAAAGACGCGCATCAATCTGGCCCGCATCATTCTCGAGCAGACCGACATCCTGCTGCTCGACGAGCCGACCAACCATCTGGATATGCAGGCGGTGGACTGGCTGGGTGAATATTTGGAGGGCTACCGCGGCACCGTGATGATCATTTCCCATGACCGCTGGTTCATCGACCAGTGCTGCGACCGTGTGATCGAAATTCACGACGGCACCTGTGATTTTTATAACGGCAACTACTCGTATTATGCGGTCGAGCGCGAGCGCCGCCGCGAGGAGCAGCTCAAGCACCACGAGCACGAGCTGGCCGAGAAAAAGCGCCTCGAAGCGACCGCCCGCGCAATGCACGAGCACGGCACCGAGCATCTGGCAAAGCGTGCGGCATCCATCGAGAAGCGCATCGCGCGCATGAAGGTCACCGACCGCCCCAAGACCGAAAAGAAAATGACCGTCACCTTTGGTGATCCGAACTATGAGACCGAAGAGGTCCTCAAGGTAAAGGACATTACAAAGAGTTATGACGGGCGGGAAATATTACACAATGTTAGCTTCAACATCCGCAACCGCGAGAAGGTCGCGCTGCTCGGCGCAAACGGCGCAGGCAAAACGACGCTGCTGAAAATCCTGCTGGGCGAAGAAACGCCGGATAACGGCGTAATTCGCAAGGGCGTGGGACTGCGCCCGGCTTATCTGCCGCAGCAGGTGCACTTTGCCAACCCGCATCGCAACCTGATCGACACGCTGATCTACGATAAAAACGTGTCCATGCAGGTGGCGCGCAACCGACTGGGCTCGTTCCAGTTCACGGGCGAGCAGCAGATGAAAACCGTGGAAATGCTGTCCGGCGGCGAAAAAAGCCGCTTGCGGCTGTGCGAGCTGATGTATGATCCGCTGAATTTCCTCATTCTCGACGAGCCGACCAACCATCTTGATCTTGCCAGCCGCGAGTGGATCGAGGAGGCGGTCGAGACGTTTGACGGTACGCTGCTGTTCGTTTCGCACGACCGCTACTTCGTCGAGCGGTTCGCCACGCGCGTGCTGTATCTGGAAAACGGACAGCTCATCGACTTTATCGGCTCTTATTCGGATTTCCTGAAATACCGTGAAAAGGGCGAAAAACCGGAAAATCCGACGCCGGCTCCGGCGCCAAAGCGCAAGAAACCCGATGTCCCGACGCTCGACGACGTTCCCCGCCCGCCGGAAAAGCCCAAGCGCACCGGCGGCACGAAGAATTTGCAGAAGCAGCTCAACACCCTCGAGCGGGAGATTTCCCAGCTAGAGCAGCAGTCGGCTGACCTCGAACAGCAGATGATCGAGGCTTCGTCCGATTCGGCGCGGCTTTTGGAGCTCATGACTGAAAAGGAGACCTGCGACGAGTCGCTTGCCGCCAAGATGGACGAATGGGAGGCTGTCGCGGCCGAATTGGAGGAAATGCAGCAATGATCGAACGCAGATTCTGGCTGGCGCTTGCAGCGCTGTTCGCTGTGGGCGGCGTAGTGCAGCTGCCATGGGCGCCGTCGCGCTTCGGCGCAGTGTTCTTCCTTGCGCTGGCTGTCGGCTGCGCGGGGATGTGGCTGGTGCTGCACGGGCAGGAGAAATACGGTGTCTGCCGCGTGCTGGCGGTGCTTGGGCGCGTGCTGTTTGCGCTGTTTGTGGTGTCGTTTGCGGCGATTCAGCTGTTCGTCATCCAAGCGGGCATGTGGACGCAAGCGACCGACACGCAGGCAGAATATTATATCGTGCTGGGCGCCTTGGTGAACCCCGACGGACAGCCGTCCGCAGCGCTTGCCGCGCGGTGCGACACGGCGGCGGAGCTGCTGGCCGAAAACCCGGACAGCAAAGCCGTGCTGTGCGGCGGGCAGGGCGGCAATGAGCCGTGCACCGAGGCGGATTCCATGTTCGCCTATCTGACCGAGCAAAAAGGGGTGGACCCTGCGCGCTTGCTGCGCGAGGACATGTCCACCAACACGATTGAAAATTTAGAAAACGCGCGCACGCTGATCGAAACCGCCGAGGCGCGCGACCACGAGAGCTACACCGCCGCGGTGGTGACCAGCGACTATCATTTGGCGCGCGCCAAGGTGCTCATGCGCCGCGCGGGCTATGAAGAGGGGCTGGGCGTGCCCGCGCCCACGCCTTGTCCCGGGCAGTGGGTGGCGGTGCGCTGCCGGGAATACTGCTCAATCCTCGGGCTGATGCTGACCGGCCGTTGGACGGTCTGAGGGGAAGGAGAAACGCATGTTTGAAAAAGTAAAAGGGCTGTGCCAGCGTATGGACGAGCTGGAGGCCCGTCTGTCCGAGCCGGGGCTGTATGACGACCCGGACCGCGCGGCAAAGCTGCTCAAGGAGCGCAACGAACTGGAGCCGATCGTCGTGGCTTACCGCGCCTATGAGCAGGCGCAGCAGACGATCGCGGACGCGACCGAAATGCTGTCCGACCCGGATATGAAGGAACTGGCGCAGGAGGAGCTGCACGCAGCCAAGGCTGACGTGGCACGGCTCGAGGACGAACTCAAGATCCTGCTGCTGCCCAAAGACCCGAACGACGACAAAAATATTTTCGTGGAAATTCGTGGCGGCGCGGGCGGCGAGGAAAGCGCGCTGTTTGCGGCCGATTTATACCGCATGTACACAATGTATGCGGATAAGCGCGGTTGGCAGACCGAGGTGATGAGCGCGTCCGAGACCGAGCTGGGCGGCTACAAGGAAATTGTGTTCCGCGTGGCGGGGGATAAGGTGTATTCGCGGCTGAAGTTTGAGTCGGGCGTTCACCGCGTGCAGCGTGTGCCGGAAACCGAAAGTCAGGGTCGTGTGCACACCTCGACCACAACGGTCGCGGTGCTGCCGGAAGCGGAAGAAGTGGACTTCTACCTCGACCAGAATGATCTGCGCATTGACACATTCCGTTCATCGGGCGCGGGCGGCCAGCATATCAATAAAACATCCTCGGCGATTCGCGTCACGCACATTCCGACCGGTACGGTCGTGGAATGTCAGGACGAGCGCAGCCAGCACAAGAACAAGGATAAAGCGCTGCGCGTGCTGCGCAGCCGTCTGTACGAGGCCGAGGTCGAAAAGCAGCAGGCCGCCATTGCGGCCGACCGCAAAAGTCAGGTCGGCACGGGCGACCGCTCGGAACGCATCCGCACCTACAACTTTCCGGAAAACCGTGTGTCCGACCACCGCATCAAGCTGACGCTTTATAAGCTCGACCAGTTCTTAAACGGCGACATGGACGAGATTTTAGACGCCCTGATCGCAGCGGACACCGCCGAAAAGCTCAAGGCGCAAAGCGAAGCGTAACCCCTCGAAAGGAGAAAATTCCGCATGAATGAACTTACTGCCCTGTTGCAGTCCGCGCCGTGGCTTGTAATCGGTATTGCGCTGGTTGCGATCAATCTGATTCTGTTCGCGCTCAAGATTACCAAGCGGCTGATCGCGCTGGCGATTGGCGCGGCGCTGGTCGCGGTCGGCATCTATACGGGTGTGATCGACGCGCCGAGTGCACTGCTTGCGCTGCCAATGCTGTATTTAGGATAATAAAACCCACATGGAAGTGAAAAGAACATGAAAACAATCATACTTTCCCCACAAATGGATGAAAATGCGGTGAAGATCGCTGCGGACCTGATTTTGCAAGGCGAAGTGGTGGGCATGCCCACAGAAACCGTTTACGGACTGGCGGCTAACGCCTTAAATGGGGATGCAGTGGCGAAAATATTCCGCGCGAAGGGTCGCCCGCAGGACAATCCGCTGATCGTGCACATCGCGGACTTCGAGCAGATCTATGACCTGTGCCCGGCGGTGCCGCCGCAGGCAAAGCTGCTGGCCGAAGCGTTCTGGCCCGGGCCGCTGACCATGATCGTTCCCAAGGGCGACTGCATCCCGGACGAGGTTTCGTGCGGGCTGGAAACGGTCGGTATCCGTCTGCCGTCTCATCCGTTGGCGCGCGCGCTCATTCGCGCAGCGGGCGTGCCGCTCGCTGCGCCCTCCGCGAATACATCCGGCCGGCCGTCCACCACGACAGCCGAGCACGTGCTGCGCGATATGGACGGCCGTATCGCTGCTATTTTGGACGGCGGGCCGTGCGGCGTGGGCGTGGAGTCCACGGTCGTGACGCTCGCGCTCGACAAGCCGCGCCTGCTGCGGCCGGGCGGCATCACGCTTGAGCAGCTCGAAACCGTGCTGGGCGAGGTCGAGGTCGATCGCGCGCTGTACGAAAAGATCGGGGACGATGTGCGCGTGTCCGCGCCCGGCATGAAGTATCGCCACTATGCGCCAAAAGCACCGGTGACGGTAGTGCGCGGCGACCCACAAAAGACAGCAAAATACATTGCAGAGCACCTGTCTGGCCCCACTGGTGTGCTGTGCTTTGATGAATATGGAGACAATTTCCCCACCTGCGTGGTGGAGCGCTTCGGCTCGCAGAACGACCTCGCTGCGCAGGCGCGCGAGGTGTTCGACCGGCTGCGTGCGTTTGACGACACCGATGTGCAGCAGATCTGGGCACAGTGCCCGTCCGACGAGGGATTGGGGCTTGCGGTCGCCAACCGCATCAAAAAAGCCGCGGGCTTTCATGTGATCGAGGTAGAATGACCGCATAACCTGCAGGAGAAGGTGGAAAAATGAGAATCATCGGTCTGACCGGCGGCAGCGGCACAGGCAAAGGAACCTTTGCTGCCCTGTTGCGCGACAAGGGCGCGGGCTGGGTGGATGCGGACGCGGTTTATCGCACGTTGTGCGCGCAAAACCGCGAGATGCTGGCCGCGTTGGATGCAGCGTTCGGCGGCGTGCTGGACGAAAACGGCGCGCTCGACCGTCCGAAGCTCGCGCGCATCGTGTTTGCCGACCCGGCAAAACTGCGACAACTGAACGAAATCACCTTGCCTTACATTCGCACGGCGTCCCTCGACGAAATGCGTGCGCAGGGGGATTGCCCGTTTGTGCTGTATGATGCGCCGACGCTGTTTGAGGCAGGCGCGGACGATCTGTGCGAGCGGATCATAGGCGTGCTGGCGGATACCGAGGTGCGCGTGCAGCGCATTATGGCGCGCGACGGTTTGGATGAAGCCGCGGCGCGTGCCCGTATCGGCGCGCAGCCGGACGCGGACTTTTATCGTGCGCGGTGCGATTACATTGTGGAAAACAACGACGACCTTGCCGACTTACAGCGACAGGCCGACGCGATTTTGAAAGATTTATGCAAAGGAGACTGAGTTATGACTTCCGAACATCTGTTTTATGACAAGAAACCCGGCTTTGATCGTCTGACCGGCAGCGACAAACGCGGGATGCAGACCTATGCCGAGGAATACAAGGCGTTTCTGGACGAGGCTAAGACCGAGCGCGATGCCGTCAAGGAAATGGCGCGTCTGGCGGAGGCCAAGGGCTTCCGCGTGTGGACGCGCGACGACACGGTAAAGCCTGGCGACAAGATTTATCAGATCAACCGCGATAAGGGCATTATGCTCGCCGTCATCGGCAAAAAGGGCATGGCGGAGGGCGTGCGCCTGACCGCCGCGCACCTTGACGCGCCACGCGTGGACATCCGCACCATTCCGTTGTATGAGGAGGGCGGTATGGCGTTTTTCAAGACGCATTACTATGGCGGCATCAAGAAATATCAGTGGACGGCGATTCCGCTCGAGCTGCGCGGCGTGGTTTGCGTGTGCCATAATGGGCAGATGAAAAAGGTCGAAGTGCGCGTGGGCGATAAGCCGGAGGACCCGAAATTCGTCATCACCGACCTGCTGCCGCACCTTGCCTCCGAGCAGATGACTAAAAAGGCGACCGAGGTCATCAAGGGCGAGGGGCTGAACGTACTGATCGGCTCGGTGCCGAGCGAAACCGTGGACGAAAAGTGCAGCGAGAAGATCAAGCTGGCGATCATGGAATACCTCAATCGTCAGTATGGCATGGTCGAAGCGGATTTCCTGTCTGCGGAGCTGTGCTGCGTGCCCGCGTTCAAGGCGTGCGACATCGGTTTTGACCGCTCGTTCGTCGGCTCGTATGGCCACGACGACCGTGTCTGCTCGTATACCGCGGCGACCGCGCTGCTCGACCTCAAGGCGACGCCCAGCCACACCTGCGTGTGTCTGTTGGTGGACAAGGAGGAGACCGGCTCGGACGGCGTGACCGGCATGCAGTCGCGTGCATTCGACACCTTCATGGCCGACCTGTGCCGTGCGCAGGACGCGCTGGTGGAGGAGTGCTATGAGAACTCGGTCTGCCTGTCGGCTGACGTGTGCAACGCCTTCGACCCCAACTATCCTGATGTTTCCGAGAAGCGCAACGACGCCAAAGCCAACTGCGGCTTCGCACTGGTCAAGTACACGGGCGCGCGCGGCAAGTCGGGCACGTCGGACGCGACCGCGGAGCTGATGGCGCGCATCCGCTGCATTTTCGACAAGGCGGACGTGATCTGGCAGACTGGTCAGCTCGGCAAGGTCGATCAGGGCGGCGGCGGCACGGTTGCCATGTATCTGGCAAACCGCAACATCGACACGGTGGACGCGGGCGTGCCTGTGCTTTCCATGCACGCGCCGTTTGAGGTCATCGCAAAGCTCGACCTCTATATGGCCTATAAGGGCTTTGGCGCTTTCTACAAAGACTGACACTTCGAAAAGTAACAATTTGATGACAAAAAGGGCGGCTTTTGCCGCCCTTCATTACGTCTTTGTTACATTTTGCAGCCAAAGAACCCAAGCTATGGTATCATAAGCTGAACCCTGAAGAATCATCTGACAGGAGGTTCTGAAGATGACATTCAAACAGGTGCTTTCGTACTTTCTGACCGGTGCGGCCGTGCTGTCTGTAACGACCACGACGCTGGCCGCGGAGGATCTGCTGCACGACAATGCGGACGGCGCCGCTGATGCGCAGGCGCAGGTGTCCCACGCGGAGCGGGTGCAGACTTCGTACGATGTGTCCGAAGAGGACTGACAAAAAACAGCCGCTGTGCTTTCGCACAGCGGCTGTTTTTTGCTCTTTCATCCCAAAACCGAAAATTCGACTTCTTCCAGCGGGTATCCGTCCTCCAAGATCATGGGCGCATGCAGATTGTGGTCGGCAAGCGACTCGGGCAGATGCGCAATCGTGAAGTGCAGCTGACTGCCGCCACCTTCGCGCGGAGACAACAGCAGGCTGCCGCCGTGCAGCTGCGCGATGCGCTGAATGAGCGGAAAGCCTAATCCGGGCGGCGTGCCCTGTCGCGCGAGCGCAAGATAATCCTCGAGCGGGACGGGCATCTGCCAGCCGGAAAGCAGGGCTTCAAAGCGCGCAGCATCCAGACCCGGCCCGCGGTCAGCCACCGTGATGGTATAAAACACGCCGTCGTCATACAGACTGACCGTGATATCGCCGTCCGGCGGCGTAACATGCAAGGCGTTTGCTAGCAGGTTATACAGCGCGGTGCGGATGAGCTGCGGTTCGATCAGCGCAATGCAGCTTTCGTCCGCGTGCACGGTGATCGGGGCGATGCTCCGGGTGGGCGAATGGGCGGCGGCCTGTTCGGCTGCGTCGCGGCACAGCTCGGCCAGATCGTCATGGTACAGCCGCAGCTGCTCGGTCAGCGGCGGGTCGTGCAGAAAGTCCGAGTGCATGAGCAAGCGGTGCAGCCGCAGACATTGGCGGCGCAGGTGCGCGGCCAGCACAGGATCGTCCACTTGTGCGGCGTCCGCCAGCAGAGAACCCAGATATTGTGTGCCCTTGGCATGCAGCACGCGCAGCGTGCCGTCGTAAGAAGCTCGGTCGTCGCGCACAAAGGCCAACAGCGCGCCATCGCGGTGCGGCAGGATTTCCAAACGATATTCCAAACCATCCAGCTCTTCGTAAACCGTGTGGGGCGTGTGTTCTGCGATGCAGTCCCGCAGGGCGGCGGCCGCCTGCTCGCTGAGCAGCTGGTCGATGCGCTCAAGCGGGTGCAGTCCGGTCAGGCGGGAAGCGGCGTCGCTGCTGTTTTCAATATGAAGTGTGGAAGAAACGATGACAACCGCCGCGTCGCGCAGGCCGGTGCGGGCTAGCAGCTCGCGCAGGGTGTTCTCATCGATCTGAGAAAAGAAAGTATCCGCCATCTTTATCCTCCAAAATATTTTTGTTTTTCTTTCCGTGAGTATAAGGTCATGCGGTGACTGAAATACTATATTTTGTGGGATGTGCTTATTATACCACCAGACGGGAAGGCATTGCAAAGAAAAATGTACAAAAAGCCCAGTCGTAGTGACAAAAATTTCACAAATATTACACCTTGCGGCAGACGACCCGTTTAGTGTATAATAAAACCATCGACAGAGACTCATTAAAAACATTTTAGGAGGATACTGTAAATGGCTATCAAAGTTGGTATCAATGGCTTTGGCCGTATCGGCCGCATGGTTTTCCGCGCTGGTCTGAAGAACCCGAACATTGAGTTCGTAGCGGTAAACGATCCGTTCATGACTCCGGACTACATGGCATACATGCTCAAGTATGACACCATGCACGGTCGTTACGACGGCACCATCGAGTATGACGACAACTCCATCACTGTGGACGGCAAGAAGGTTCTGTTCCACGCTGAGATGGATCCGAAGAACATCCCGTGGGGCAAGGACGGCGTTGATTACGTTGTCGAGTCCACCGGCGTGTTCCTGACCAAGGAGAAGGCTCAGGCTCACATCGACGGCGGCGCTAAGAAGGTTATCATGTCCGCTCCGTCCAAGGACGACACCCCGATGTTCGTTATGGGCGTTAACCAGGACACCTACACCAAGGACATGACCTTCGTTTCCAACGCTTCCTGCACCACCAACTGCCTGGCTCCGATCGCTAAGGTTCTGGACGAGGCATTTGGCATCACCGAAGGCCTGATGACCACCGTTCACTCCACCACCGGCACCCAGAAGACTGTTGACGGCCCGTCCAAGAAGGACTGGCGCGGCGGCCGTGCGGCTTCCGGCAACATCATCCCGTCTTCCACTGGTGCTGCTAAGGCAGTAGGCAAGGTTTACCCGAAGCTGAACGGCAAGCTGACCGGTATGTCCATGCGTGTTCCGACCCTGGACGTTTCCGTTGTTGACCTGACCTGCAACCTGGCTAAGCCGGCAACCTACGACGAGATCTGCGCTGCTATGAAGAAGGCTTCCGAGACTCCGCTGTCTGAGGGCGGCCTGCAGGGCGTTCTGGGCTACACCGACGAGGACGTTGTTTCCTCCGACTTCCTGGGCGACGCTCGCACCTCCATCTTCGACGCCAAGGCTGGCATCCAGCTGACTGACACCTTCGTGAAGGTTGTTTCTTGGTACGACAACGAGTGGGGCTACTCCAACAAGCTGCTGATGCTCATCGAGCACATGGCTGAGGTTGACAACAAGTAAGTTATCCTCTTAAAAAGTATAAAGCACCTCTTCCGTCTGGAAGAGGTGCTTTTTTCTACTGTTGTGGTTTGAAAAAAAACTCCGCGCCTCATACACAGGTGCGGAGTTTTTTTGTTTGCCTTAGTCTGTCAGGTCGTTGGACCACTTGAGCTTATCAAATACATAGAACAGCAGGCTCATCAGCATGCCGACGATGGCGGCAAGCGTCATACCGGAGAGCGATACGTTGCCGAGCGACAGCGTCACGCCCGAAAGGCCGGTGACGAAGATGACCGAAGTGAGCGCCATGTTGCGGTTTTTGCCGTAATCGACCTGATTATCCACGAGGATGCGCAGGCCGGAGGTGCCGATCATGCCGTACAGCAGGAACGAAATACCGCCGATGACCGGGCCGGGAATGGTCTGGATGAGGGCAGCCAGCGGGCCAACGAACGAGCAGATAATGGACAGCACAGCCGCGCCGCCAATGACGCGCACCGAGTACACCTTCGTAATTGCCATAACGCCGATGTTCTCGCCGTAGGTGGTGGTCGGCACCGAGCCGATGAAGCCCGAGATCATGGTCGAGAAGTTGTCCGCGAACAGCGAGCGGTGCAAGCCGGGGTCCTTGAGCAGGTCGCGGCCAACCACCTTGCTGGTGACCAGCTGATGGCCGATGTGCTCGTTGGCGATAACCAGAATGACCGGCAGGATAATCAGAATGGCTTCCAGATCAAACTTTGGGGTCTGGAAGTTGGGCAGCTGGAACAACGGCTGATGAATGGAGGCGATGATGCCGTCCCAGATGACATGTTCACCCGAAAGATACTCGGTGATGAGTCCTGCCACATAGCCGCAGATAATCGCAATCAGGATCGGGATGACCGACAAAAACTTGCGGAACAACACGCTGCCCAGCACCGCAACGGCAAGCGTCACGCAGAAGGTGACAACAGTCGCGGTCGTTACGCCGTCTCCGACGATCTGGCCCGTGGAGGCAGCCGAACCGGCAAGCTCCAGACCGATCAGCGCCACGACCGGGCCCATCGCCGCAGGCGGAAGCACAACGTCAATCCATTTGGTACCGCACTTGTAAATGATCGCGGCAAGGATACAGCCGCACAGACCGACGACCACAAAGCCGCCCAGCGCGTATTGATAGCCCCAGTTCTGGATGACGATGGTGGCTGGCGCAATGAACGCGAACGACGAGCCGAGGTAAGCGGGTGCTTTGCCCTTGGTAATGAAGATGAACAGCAGCGTGCCGACGCCGTTCATAAACAGCACGATCGCCGGGTTGATGCCGAACATGAACGGCACCAGCACAGACGCGCCGAACATGGCGAACATGTGCTGGATGGACAGCGGCACGAGCAGGCGCGGCGGCACCTTCTCCTCCACCTGGATGATTCGATTGGTTTGCATGTTTCTCTTTTATCCCCTTTTTGTTATTTCGGCGCGGAGCCGATATGTATGGAAAAACGCGCAGAGCGCGTTTTTCTCAGGAAAACAGGCGCCGGATGTCATCCATGCGCGCACATGCCATATTATACCCCATTTCATAGCCCCATTCCAGCTTTTTCACATCTTTTTCAAAGCTCTCCAAATGGTCGGTGGGCTGGAGCAGCACGGTGTTTTGCGGCTGCTTTTCCGCAAGCTGATGGCAGAAGCACACGGTTTCGTTGTAGCGCTTGGGGCGGGTGAGCATGGTGCGCGTCAGCGCGGGATACTTGCGGCGCAGGGCACGCGCGGCAAAATGGGTGCCGTGCGTCATTTCCTTTCGGTAATCGAGCGGCTGGGTGAGCACGATCAAGTTTTTTTCATTGCCGTCGTGCAGGCTCTGGATAATCGGGATGGGGTCGGCCAGACCGCCATCATAGTAGGTTTCACCGCCGATGTTCACCGGCGGGAAGTAGATCGGGATGGCGCAGGTGGCGCGCAGCATGGTGCTGGCGCGGTCAAGCTGCATCCCGTCGAGGTATTCCGCCTCGCCAGTGCGCGCGTTGGTCACGCCCACGCGGATGCGGCCGGAATAGCAGTGGTAGGTGGCCCAGTCAAACGGGATCAGCTCGTTCGGGATGGTGGAGAAGACAAATTCCACCCCGAAAATCGAGTGGTCGCGCCGGATATTGCGCGCACCGAAATAGCGTTTGTCATTGCGGTATTGCCGCAGCACCTCCAGATTGCGCCCGCGCTGGCGGGATAGATAGGATACTGCATAGGTGATGCCGGCGGAAACGCCGATGACGTAATCAAACATGATGTCGTTGTCGAGCAGCGCGTCCATCACGCCGCACGAAAATACCGGACGGAACGTACCGCCCTCCAGAACAAGTCCTGGCATGCTTCCTCATAACCTTTCTGCTTGGGATAATTTACCGACGTTTGCGCGTAGGCGGCTTGCCCTTGCGGCCGCGTCCTTTGCCGCGGCCCTGACGGCGGCGCTGCGCACGGTTGCCGGGTGCGGGCGCAAACGCGGGAGGCGGTGCGTCCTCGGTCGGGTCGGACATAGGCAGCGCGCCCTCGGCGGGCGCAAAGTCGATCTGGCCGGTCACTTCGCTGGCGGCAAGCAGCTTGACGCGAATGGGTGTGCCGATCGTGAAACGCTTGCCCGTGCGGCGGCCGGTCATGGTCATGCGCTGCTCATCGTACTGGTAGAAGTCGCCTGCGAGCAGTTCGACGCGGATCAGACCTTCGCAGCCGTTTTCGAGCGCCACAAAGATGCCGAACGACTGCACGCCGGACACCTCCGCGTCAAATTCTTCGCCAATGAAGCGCTTCATATAGGCCGCAATATACAGCTTGTCGATATCGCGCTCGCACTCGTCCGCGGCCTGTTCGCGCGTGGAGGACTGCGATGCCGCTTCTTCGCATAGGGTGTGATCGGCGGTTGTGAATTCCTCGCCGGTCAGTGCCTTTTGCAGCATCCGGTGCGCTACCAGATCAGGATAGCGCCGAATGGGGGAGGTGAAGTGCAGATAGAACTTGGCTTTCAGGCCATAATGCCCGATGCACTCATCCGCGTAGCGCGCGCGGGCAAGGCTGCGCAGCAGCAGCGTCGGCAGGATGCGCTGCTTGGGATCGTTTTTCGCGCCGCGCAGCACGGTCTGGAACTGGAAGGTGTCCTCCGGCTTGGAGGGGTCGATGCGGTAGCCGAACGGTCGCGCAAACGCCGCGAATACGCGCAGCTTGTCCGGGTCGGGGTTTTCGTGCACGCGGTACACGGTCGGAAGATCGCGTTTGCACATATATTCCGCCACCGCTTCATTCGCCGCGAGCATGAATTCCTCGATCAGCTTTTCGCTTTCGCCGCGGTCGCGGTACTGGATGTCGGTCGGATTGCCGTTTTCGTCCACGATGATCTGCGCTTCCGGGATGTCCAGCTCCAATGCACCGCGCTCAATGCGCCGCTTGTACAGCGCGTGCGCCAGATCGTTCATGCGCTCGGCGGTATCGACCAAAAAGCTGTATTCTTCCCGCAGGGGCTTGTCGCCCGCAAGGATTTTGTTCACCTTGTTGTACGTCATGCGCGCGCCCGACCGAATGACCGATTTGGCAAAGCGCGCCTTGTAGCGACGTCCGTCTTTGTCCACCTCCATCAGTGCGGAGAAGGTCAGACGGTCAACGCCGGGATTGAGCGAACAGATGCCGTGGCTGAGCGCAAACGGCAGCATCGGCACGACATGGCCCGGGTAATAAACCGATGTGCCGCGGCGGAACGCTTCCATGTCGAGCGGTGCGCCGGGCGTGACATAGTGCGATACGTCTGCAATGTGCACGCCGAGCAGCAAATGTCCGTTTTCCAGCGGTTCGAGCGAGACTGCATCGTCAAAGTCCTTCGCGTCATCGCCGTCGATTGTGAAAATCAACTTGTCGCGCAGGTCAAGACGACCCTCGATCGCCGCAGGATCAATCTCCTGTCTGATCGCGTCCGCTTCGCGCAGCACTTCGTCCGGGAATACGTCATATACGCCGTTTTCGTGCAGGATGCCCGCGATAGCGGCTTCCATCGTGCCGTCCTCGCCCAGATCCGCCTCGACCACGCCCTGCGGCGGCAGCTTTTCATCCCCGTAGCAGGAGATGGACACCGCCACGCGGTCGCCGGGCTGGGCGTCGCCCAGATGGTGGCGGTCGATGGCCACTTCGGGGTACTTTTTGGAGGCCGGCTGCACGAAATAGGCGTTTCCGCGCTGCACCAGCGCGCCGGTCAGCTCTCGGTCGGCGCGGCGCAGCACGCGGATGACCGTGCCTTCGCGTCGGCCGCGGTTGTTCTTGCGCTCGGACAGCTTGACCAGTACGCGGTCGCCGTGCCACGCACCGCCATTTGCGCCGGGCGGGATGAACAGGTCGTCCGGCTTGGCGCCGTCCGTGGGCGCGTCAGGGGCAACAAAGGCGAAAGCGCGTTCGGTAGCAAGGTAGGTGCCTGCCACACAGCCGTAATGCGTGCAGACCGCAAAGCGGTTTTTCTTGTTTTTCATCACCTGACCGTCCGCAATCAGGTAGTCGAGCGCGTTCTTCAGCTCGTTCTTTCCGGTTTCGGGCAGGGCACGGCGCATTTCGTCCATGCGCATGGGCTGCGTCAGCAGCGCAAGCAGTTTGCTTTCCAGCTCAGTTTGTTCCATAAAAAGCCCTCCTTCTCTTTCAGTATACCATCATCAAAGGCGGATTAAAAGGAAAATTGGCGTAAGCTACGGTTTGACGGCGCGCAGGCGGCATGGTACACTAAAGAAGATAAGAAGTCCTTCAGAGAGGGGAGCAAATTCCATGAAAGCACTGATTACCGGCGCGTCCTCCGGCATCGGGCGCGAGATCGCCCGTCTGTTGTCCGAGCGCGGTTATGAGCTGATTTTGTGTGCGCGGCGGGAGGATCGGCTGCGCGCGCTTGTCGCCGAGCTGCCGACGGTTTGTCATATCATTGCGGCGGATGTGTCGGACGAAAAAGAGTGCCGCCTGCTGTATGAGGCGGCGCGCGGGGACGACCTTGAGGTAGTCGTTAATAACGCGGGCTTCGGCCTGTTCGGTGCGTTCACCGAAACTGATCTGGACGAAGAACTGCGCATGATCGACACCAACATCCGCGCGGTGCACATTCTGACTAAGCTGGCTGTGCAGGATTTCCAAAAGCGCGGGCGCGGCTATGTGCTCAATGTCGCGTCAAGCGCGGGTTTTCTGCCGGGGCCGCTCATGGCGACCTATTACGCGACCAAAAACTATGTCCTGCGGCTGACTGAAGCCATCCGCGAGGAACTGCGCCGCGCGGGCAGCGGCGTGCAGGTGTGCGCGCTGTGTCCCGGACCGGTGGACACCGAGTTTAACAAAGTCGCAGGCGTGCGCTTTGCACTCGGCGGTCTGACCGCGCGGCGGGTGGCGAGTGCGGCAGTGGACGGTCTGTTTGCGGGCAAGGGGATCGTTGTGCCGGGCGCTGCGATGAAGGCGATGACGCTGGCGCGGCATTTTGCGCCGGACAGCCTGCTCGCGCGCGTGACCTACCACTTTCAGCACAAAAAGGGTGGCGCATGACCGGGCAGGAGATACGGCGCACGCTGCAAAGCGAATTTGTGCGCACGCTGCGCAAGCCCTTTGTGGACGCGGTGAAACAATACCGGCTGGTGCAGCCGGGTGATACCATCGCGGTTTGCATCTCGGGCGGCAAGGATTCGATGCTGCTCGCGCTTCTGATGCAGGATTTGCAGCGCACGATGGATTTTTCGCTTCGGTTTCTGGCCATGGACCCGGGCTATACGCCCGAAGGCCGTGCGCGGTTGGAGCAGAACGCCGCGCATTTCGGTTTGCCGCTTGAGGTGTTCGAGACCAATGTGCTTCGCGTTGCGGGCAATCACGCGGCAGAGCATCCTTGCTTTTTGTGCGCTAAGATGCGGCGCGGTTATCTGTACACCGAGGCGCAAAAGCGAGGCTGCAACAAGATTGCGCTCGGTCATCACTATGATGATGCGGTCGAGACCGTGTTGATGGGGCTGATCTACGGCGGGCAGGTGCAGGCGATGCTGCCGCGCCTTGCCGCCAA
>ERZ1090860.149-NODE-150-length-42677-cov-17.986650_pt1 | contig 42677 bp, 38 predicted proteins | sample MGYA00478483_ERZ1090860 | MGnify/ENA primary metagenome ERZ1090860 (study PRJEB33644, sample SAMEA5815741) | chicken gut metagenome | biome: Chicken; feature: Gastrointestinal Tract; material: Caecum | place: Ireland | collected 2019-01-01 | study: A study of the...
TTTCCTACATCAGGGGGCTTCTTGTCTATTGTCCGTTTTTACTGGTTCAGTTCATAGTTTTCCACAGGCTGCCTGCTTTTATAATTGGCCAAAGGTGCCCGCCGGAAAACTGAACCAGATGCAGGCCCAGATCATCGCCAACAGCACCAACGCAGCCGTCCATTTCTGCCTGCGCGTCATCTTTTTCCTGGTATGGGCCATGACGGGAACCTCCTTTTTTATTTCTACTTTTACCATACCACAAATCAGCCGAAAAAGCTAGTGGCAAAACCGCACGGACCACTGCTGGTTGGCGAAAATATCCAAAAAACAAAATATGCGGGACGCGCCGCAAAGAATGCGCGGCTTCGACGCAATCTGCCTTGCAGAAACGCCGCAAATTCTCTATAATAAAGACAAAATCGATCAATTGGGGAAGAAAGGGTGTCGCAATTGGCTGCGCGCATTTTCTATGCGGTGACAAGCCGCCGCTACAGCGGGGATGATCAGGGACTTCTGGCAAAAGTCCGCCGCGCATATTTTGAGGGGGATGCTCCCCGCCACGGCAAGGAATCAGTCCATACTTTTGGCGCGGACGATACCGTGCGTTATCGTATCGGGCGGCGCGGTATGCGCTGGGAACTCTCCTCCGGCGGCCGCGTGCTGGAACGCACTGTCCCGGAGGACGGGGGCTATGCCCTGCTGCGCTGGGACACCAGCGGCGATCTGCGCGAAAAATCGAGTTTCACCCGCGCCAACGAATGGCTGCGCACGTCTTATTACTGTGGCAATCCCCAGCGCCCCATGCTGGTCCTGGAGCCGCAGGGGGAAGCGCTTGTGCGCCTGTCGTTTGACGTGCAACCCGGCAAGTATAGCCGTGATACGCTCGTGCCGGTGCCCGTGGAAGAAGAACCCATGCGCACGCTGCTCAATAACGAAACCGGCGCGCCGGATCTGCTCGCGCAGACGGATGTGGGCGCATTTTATTACTGCACACATCAGCAGGCCGCGCGCCGCGCCGAGGCCAAGGAGCGCCTTTCGGAAAACGGCGCGCTGGCTGACGCGCCGGACTGGGTGCCCGTCTCCGGCGACGGCACAGTGCATTTCGAGTTTGTGCGCAACGACCATGCACTCGACGATGCGACCAGTCCGGTGCCGGATCTGGAGCTGGAAAGCGAGGATGGCCCGCTCGATCTGGAATGGGCGCAGGAGCAGCCGGCACCCGCACCGCTGCCGGCGGAAGAGATTGTCGAAACCGCGCCGCCCGACGAACCGGCGGTCATCGAGTGGGATGCGCCGGTGCCAAGCGGCGTGCGGCCGTTCCCGGCTTTTGTTCCACAGGAGCAGCCCGCGCCCGAGCCGCTGCCCGCGCAGCCAATTGAAGTACATACCGCAGGGGCGCAGGAGGCCGCTTCGCCGGAAGAAACCGGCGCACCGCAGGAAGAGCTGTCCCCTGCGCCGGACGCCGCTTCTCCAAAACCAGCAGCAAACCCGGAATCTGACAAGCCGAAACCAGCCCCCTATGAGCTGCCGCCCCGGGACACCGCACCGCCTGTGCGTCCCGAGCCAGTTTCGCCTGTATCGATGCTGGATATCGACCCGCTGGAGGGGAAACGGCCCTCGAAGTGCATCCACACCAGCAGCGGCCGGTACGATTACTTCGGCCCTCTGCGCCAGGGCATGCGCCAAGGTCAGGGACGCACCCAGATGGAAAACGGCCACACGGCGTATGAAGGCGGATTCTCGGCGGATAAACGCGACGGTTTCGGCACGTATTATTATAAATCGGGCAAGCTCTGCTATGCCGGATACTGGCGTCAAAACCAGCGCGAAGGCTTTGGGGTGAGCTTCAGCGCGCGCGATGGCAGCATCTTTGCGGGCCAATGGCAGCAGAACCGGCCGACCGGCCGCGGGGCTGCCTTTGATGCGAATGGGATGCTCGTTTATTATGGCATGTGGCTGGACGGCCAACGCGACGGCCAGGGCACCGAATACTGCGGCGACGGGGTGTTGTATGCCGGACAATGGCGGCAGGGCGTTTATTGCGGCAAGGGCTGCCTGCATTTGCCGGACGGCGGCACGCTGACCGGAATTTTCCGCGATGGCAGCGCGAACGGTCCCTGCGAGGAACGCGATGCCGATGGCAATACCGTGCGCACCGGAGTCTGGAAGGACGGGGCCTTTGTCAGTGGCGTGCGGTATGAAGACGGCAAGCCCTGCGAGATCGTGACGCGGGACCTTTCAGGCACGGCCGGGGCGTAGCAAGGGAAGGTGCTGTCTCTGGTTTGGAATGGATTGAACTGAACAATGTCGGGCATGGGGATTGCACGGTGCTTGGCGGCCCAGGCGGCGTGCTGATGGTGGACTGCGGCAGCGCGGATTTGTTGCTGCCGGACGGCCGCCCTTTTAAAGCTTATGTCCAGGAATCGCTCGCTGCGCGCTATCAGACGGCGCCGCGGCGGGCTTTTTTACTGACGCATTACCACCGCGACCATGTCTGCGGACTATTTGACCTGTTGGCCGCGCGACCGGGCTATTTTGACGAAGTGTATCTGCCGTGCGCGCCGTGTGATGCCTTTGGCCGGGCGCTGCTGCTGGAATTTGCGCTGTTTGCGTGGGCGGTGCTGCCGCGGCAGGCCGGGCTAGGGCTTGTGAATCTCGGCGCGCTGCGCGCCTTTGACCGGGTCTTGCAAGCGGGCACGCCGGAGGTCTACGCCGTGGGGCAGGGGAACCGGTTTTCATCGGACAACGTCACCTATCAATGCCTTTGGCCGCCGCGTATGGATTTCCCGTTTGATGAGGATTTCGCGGATGCGGTGGACAGGCTGCGGCTTCTGTTTTTGCGGGCGAATCCCGGGGGGCGGATTTGCGCGCGGTTTCTGGCGCTGGCGCAGGCGTTTTGCGCGTCGTATATCGATTCCTGTGCGCAGTCGCCGGTGGATCCGGCATATGTGGCGCGTACGGCGGATTTGTTAAAGCAGCTCGACGAGCTGACGCCCGCATTGCGGCGGCTGCCTGCCGCGCGGCAGGCGGCAGAGCTGCTGGCTGACCGGGCATTGCGCGAAGTTTACGCCGCGCAGGCAAATGCGGCGTCTGTGGTATTTCAAAATGTGCGCGGTACGCGGGCGAGCATTGCGGACGTGCTGATGACCGGCGACGCGACGCCGGCAGTATTTGACGCAATTGCGGACCAGCTGTTTCCGGATTACTATGCGATCAAAGCGCCGCATCACGGGACGGCTTCCGGCTGGAGCCCGCTGCTTGCGGATCGGGGCGCACACATTTTAATCAGCGACGGCGCGGGTTCCTCCGCGGGCTGTATTGCGCCGGAATGGCCTGAGCAAGCGGGGCGTGCGCTTCTGCACTGTACGAATCCGGAGGCGTGCGCCTGGTGGACGGAAAGCGGCTGTGGGTGTGCGCGGACAGTTTACTGCGGTGACCGGCCCATCCCGGGGATGGCGCTGCGCTGCCCCGGCAACCGAGGCGCCGATCCGCCCTGCGGAATTCGCGTGGTAGATGCTTCCGGCATCCGCGGCTGTATCTGCGACCCTGCAAACTGAGGCAAGCTGAGCTTGCAGGCAATCGCGGCGGGGAGCCCCCGCTGGCAGGGCGCGCACTATTTGTGACTGCGTAAATGACGTTTGTCCCCCGCGAGTGAACGATGCTTTACGTCGCACGATTTTGCCTTGTGACGGACGTTAATTGATGAACGCGCAGCGCTAAGGGGGTCTGGGGATTCAATCCCCAGCGGGGTTTGGGGCAGCGCCCCAAGGTCCTGGCATCCAGCCAAAAGCACAGGAGGGGTACGGGGGAACCCTTGCGAGGGGTTCCCCCGCAAGCTGAGCCTGCAGGCAGGACGCGCAATATTTGCTATTGCGTCAGGGACGTTTCGCACCCGCGAATTTATGTGATGCTTAATGCGCGCGATTTGGCTTTGTGACGGACGTAAATTGACGGTTGCGCGCTGTTTGCGAATGCGCCAATGGCGCTTTTGTCCGCGAGTTGACGCAGCGCTTTGCATGAACGATTTCGTTGCTTTGACCGGCCATAAAAGCGCGCACCTGCGGGAAGAAAAACGCACAACGTGGTTTGAGAATCCCTTAAAATACTTGTAAAAAAGAAGAAAACAAGGTACAATAAATCCCATGAACAAGCAGAATTCCATGAGCAAGCAGAAGGATGGTGAACGCTTTGCTGGTTTTACAAGGCACGGCCGCTTCGCCGGGCATCGCAATCGGTCCGGTGTGCGTGCTTTCTTCGGAACAGGCGAAAGTCCATCCGCGACACGGCCAACGCTCATCGGAAGGAGAACTGGCGCGCCTACATATCGCGCAGCAACAGGCGGAAAAGGAAATCCAGGCCATCTATGAGCACGCCTGTACCCAGGTCGGAGAAGATGAATCGATTATCTTCCGGATCCATATCCTGATGATGCAGGACGAGGGGTTCCAGGAAATGATCCGCAAAAGTATTGTAGAGGATCATTCCAGCGCGGAATATGCAGTCTGGAGCGCCACACGAAAGCTGTATCAGACGTTTTCCGATATGGACGATGAGTACATGCGTGCGCGCAAGGAGGATATACTGGATATTGGGCGCCGGCTGCTCTTGTGTTTAAATAATTTGGATGAACGGAAAATCCTGGATGCGCCGGTCAATTACCTGACGACGCCTGCGGTGCTTTGCCTGGCGCAGGCAGTGCCCAGCCAGATCATCCAGACCAACCACAGCCAGGTGCTGGCTTTGGTCACGCAGTATGGCAGTATCACCAGCCACAGTGCGCTTTTGGCACGCGGGATGGGCAAGCCGGCCGTGGTGGGCCTGGGCGCTGCGTTTGAAAGCCTGCCGGCCAGGGACGGGGACGTGATTGTAGACGGCGACGCGGGCCAGGTCATCGTCAACCCGACCCCTGCGGTACTCAAGGAATACACTCACCGCATGAGCCTGCAACGCAGCCACCGGGCCGACCTGGTGGCCTATAAAGGGCTCGAGGCAGTTTCGCGCGACGGCGTGCGCGTCCATCTGCTGGCCAATGTCAATTACGAGGGCGATATTCAGATGGCGCTGGAGAATGACGCGGAGGGTATCGGCCTGGTTCGCAGCGAGTACATGTATGCCACAGACCGGCTCCCCACGGAAGAGGAACATCTGCAGCAATATAAAGAGATGCTGGCGGCCTTTGGAAAGGGCGACGCGTTTGTGGTGGTGCGTACGGTGGATTTGGATTCCAACGCGAAGCGCGCCTATCTCAAGCAGGAGAATGAGGTCAATCCGGCCATGGGCTGCCGCTCGGTGCGGCTGTGTATGCGGTACCGCGGTCTGTTTCGCACCCAGATCCGCGCCCTGCTGCGCGCCTCGGCCTACGGCCGGTTGGGCGTGCTGGTCCCGCTGATTAACGACGCCGAGACATTCCGCCAGATCCGCACCTGGATCGGTACGCTGCGCGAGGAACTTGAGCAGGAAGGAAAGCCTGTGGGCAAGCTTTATATCGGGGCAATCATCGAGACCCCCGCCGCAGCGCTGCAAGCACATGAATTGGCGCGCATTGCGGATTTTTTCAATATCGGCACCAACGACTTGACGCAGTTTACGCTGGCTGTGGACCGCGAAAATCACCAGATGCAGGCGCTATTTAATCCCGCCCATCCGGCAGTTAAGCGGCTGATCGCCTATGCGGTGCGCTGCGCAAAGCAGGCGGGGATTCCGGTGATGGTCAGCGGCGAGGCGGCCGCCGATTATTCGATGTTGCGTTTCTTTTTGCGCCTGGGCGTGGAATACTTGTCCATGGCGCCGGCCTATATTCTGGAGATGCGCAAGGAAATCCGGCGCCTGACGGTGCACGGCACAAACGGAGAGTGAAAAACCGATGGTTAAAAAGTTGACGGCTTTGCTGCTGGCCGCCGCTCTGGTGGGCGGCGTGCTGTCTGGTTGCGGGGAGGATGCGGTTGTCTCCGAACCTACGGCGAGCATGCCCGCAGCGCAGTCTGGCGCACAGATTCCCCAGACGCCTGTGGAGCAGGATGGGGCGGATTTGTCCATTTCCATTGGACCGGAGCCGCTTTCCCTGGACCCGGCGCTGAGCGGCTGCGCGGACACGGACGCCTACTGCAACGCAGTGTTTGAGGGCCTTTATAAACGCGACGCGCAGGGCGAAGTCGTTCTGGGGCAGGCGGAAACGGCCAGCGTGTCTAAGGACGGGTTGACCTGGACGTTCCAGCTGCGGCAGGACGCGAAATGGAGCGACGGCCAGCCGGTGCAGGCGGAGGATTTTGTGTATGCCTGGCAGCGCAACTGTATGTTGGAGGACGCCCCGGAGCGCCAGCTCTTTGCGTATTTGAAAAACGGCGCGGCTTTGCTGGCGGGGTCTTTGCAGGACGCAACCCAGCTGGGGGTGCGGGCTGTGGACAGCCACACGCTGGAAGTGACGCTCGCCGCGCCGTGCAGCTTTTTGAGCACGCTGCTGTTGCGGCCCATCTTTATGCCATTGCGCCGCGATGCGGTCGAAAAGGATAAAAACTGGGACCGCAATACGTCTACCTACCTGACGAACGGTCCCTTGCAGCTAAAGAGCTGGTCGCATAAGGAGTCGCTGGTCTTTGTAAGAAACGACACCTATTACGATGCATCCGAAGTGACGACGCGGCAGGTTACCTGCCTGCTTTCGGAAGATGATGCTGCGCGCCTGACCAGCTATGACGCCAGCGAGCTGTCGTATATTACGCCCCTGCCTGCAAATGATAGCAATATGCGCAAGCGCGGGGACCTTTTGCTGCAAAACCAGCAGGCAGTGGCCTGCCTGCAATTTGCCACCGGCTCCGGGCCGCTGGCGGACAGCCGTGTGCGCCGCGCACTGTCCCTGGCCATTGACCGCGACACGCTGGCGGTGAGCCAGACCTCCATGCGCTATACTGCGCTGGAGGCGCTGGTGCCCGCTGGATTTTCCGACGCGGCGCAGGGCAGCGATTTCCGCACGGCCGGCGGCTCCTATTTTTCCGCGAAGGCCGACGACTATGTGACGAACCTGACCGAAGCCAACCGCCTGCTCGATGAGGCGGGCTACCAGGACCGCAGCAAGCTCGGCACACTGACCATCACCAATGTGACGGATACGCTCGCCGAGACCATGTCCAACGCCATTGCCGCCATGTGGCAGGATAAGCTCGGCATCACCTGCAAGGTAGAGAAAAAATCCAATAAGGATTATCAGTCGGCCGTGCAGGCGGGCAAGGTGCAGGTGACGTTTACGGTGCTGCGGGCGGATTATGACAACGCCGCGGCGCTGCTGATGGATTTTTCGCAGTACAGCGGGGCCAATGTGGCCGGATTTCAGGATGTGCAGTATGAATCACTTTTGGAGCAGGCGCGCACAGCGCCGGACACCAAGACACAATACGCCGCGCTGCACAAGGCCGAGCAGTATTTGATGGAGCAGATGCCGGTGGCGCCGCTGTTTGTGGCACCGCATACAGCGCTAGCTACGGCCACGACCACGGGGGCGGCTGTGTCCCCCTCCGGCGTTTTAAGCCTGGCGTACCTGCAAAGCGGCGCCTTATAAGGCGCTCGAAACGCTGCTGGAGACAGGCTGTGTCCGCGTTTGTGCAAAAGCGCCGCGGCTGCCGCTGGCCAGCGCCAGGCATGGCGCCACGGCCAGCGCCAGGAAAAAAACCAAGAGCAAAAGCGTCACGGCCTTGCGCTGCGCGGGTCCTGCGTGATGCATGGCAGATCCCCCTTCCATTTGACTTCTACATTTTACAGCGGCACGCATAGAATTATGCAGGAGGCTGCGTGCCACCCTCGCTGATTTTCCCGATTTTCCAGGATTGTGCAGGAAAAAGACAGCGAAAATGCACGAAACCGCCCACTCTGTTTGACTACAACGGAACAGTACGGTATAATGTTAAGAGCGTTGTCCGTGAAAAATCCAGCGCAGAGGCAGCCTCTGCGGGTCAGAAAGTGGGAGTCAATATGGAAGAAAATAGAGCAAACCGCAGCGGCATTTCGGAGGAAATGAAGCAGTTGTGCGCGGAATTCCGGCGCAACAACCAGATCCCGCCGGAGAAATTCACGCTGTATGGCGTCAAGCGCGGCCTGCGCAACCCGGATGGCACCGGCGTGCTGGCGGGGCTGTCGCTGATCAGTAATGTACATGGCTATCTGATTAACGACAGCGTGCGCGTGCCTGATAAGGGCGTGCTGACATATCGGGGCATCGATGTGTCGGAGATTATCGACGGGTGTCTTGCGGCGGGCCGGTTCGGTTATGAAGAAGTCGTGTGGCTTTTGCTGCTCGGAGAGCTGCCCACGAAGAAACAGCTCGAAAGCCTCCACCGTGTGCTCAGCTTTTACCGGGAACTGCCGGAAAATTTTGCCGAGGACATGATTTTGAAGGCGCCTTCTGCCAATATCATGAACAAGCTGGCGCGTTCAGTGCTGGCGCTGTATTCGTATGATGACAATCCGGATGACACATCGCTCGAAAACAGCATCCGCCAGAGCTTCCAGCTCATCGCGCAGCTGCCCGCGATCATGACGTATGCTTATCAGGTCAAGCGCCGCAGGTTCGACAAGGAGAGCATGTTCTTCCATCCGGTGAACCCGGAAGAGTCCATTGCCGAATCCATTCTCGACGCCATCCGGCCGGACCGCCAGTATACCGATGAGGAAGCGAAGCTGCTGGATCTGTGCATGATCCTGCATGCGGAGCACAGCGGCGGCAACAACTCGACCTTTACGGTGCGGTCGGTTTCCTCGACGGGCAGTGACATTTATTCGGCCATTGCCGCTGGAATTGGCTCGCTGAAAGGCCCGCTGCACGGCGGCGCGAACCACAAAGTCATGCGCATGATGGAGGACCTGATGGCAAACGTCAAGCATTGGCAGAGCGAAACAGAGGTGCGTGACTACCTGATCAAGTTGGTCAAAAAAGAGGCGGGCGACCGCTCCGGACTGATCTATGGCATGGGGCACGGCGTCTATACGCTGTCGGATCCCCGCGCGGTGATCCTCAAGCGCGAGGCGGCAAAGCTGGCGCCTTCGCACGGCATGGAGGAGAAGCTGGCGCTGTTTGAGCTGGTGGAGCGCCTAGCGCCGGAAGCTTTTGCAGAGGTGCGCGGCGACACCAAAGTCATCAGTGCGAACGTCGACTTTTACTCCGGCCTTGTCTATGAGATGCTGCGCATTCCCAGCGATCTGTATACACCCATGTTCGCCGTGTCGCGGATGGCGGGTTGGTGCGCGCACCGCATTGAAGAGATGGAGACCGCGAAGCGGATTATGCGCCCGGCCTACCGCTCGCTGTCGCAGCCGCGTCCCTATATTCCGCTGGAGGAGCGCGAGAGCTGAGGGCAGCGTTGCGGATGGAATAGGAGTCCTGGCAATATGAAATCTAAACTCGCATGGGTGGGTTTCCTGGTCGCGCTGATGGCAATGCCGCTTCGGATGGCGCAGCTTTTCCTGGGTGCACCGGAATGGGGCCCCATTGGGATCGCGTGCCTGGCCGCGCTGGGGGGCGGTGCTGCGCTGACAGCCCTGTCTGCACGCCGCAGCGATCGGACGGTGATGCGGCTGCCTTTGCGCGGGCGCGGACTGGCAGGCGTTTACCTGGGCATGGGTGCGCTGCTGACAGGGGTCTCCCTGGTGGGGGTGGCGCGAACCGGGCTGCACGCCTCCTTCCCCTCCATGACGGCCATATGCACGCTGCTTTCCGTCTTTGCTGGGCTGATCCTCTTTTTAGAAGGGGCGCTGTTTGCTGCGGATGGGCAAAATTTTGCAGTGCAGCATCCGGTGCTGGTCTTGGCGCCGGTGTTCTGGAGCCTGATGGTGATTGTGATCCAGATCTGTGCGGATGTGGCCGCGCTGTCCGTTCAGGGAATTTTGCAGACGGTCCTGGCCGCGTTTCTGGCATTGGGGCTGCTGGCGCTTGGGCAGATGGCCGCGGGCACGCGCGCCGTGACGCGCGGCCGGCTCTTCGGATGGTGTCTGCCCGCCATCGCCTGCGCGCTCGCGGCCGGGGCACCGCGGATTCTGTGGGCGGTGTGGACCGCCTCCCCAGTAGCCGTTTCGCCGCCCGGCTTCCTGATTTTGGGGTTATTGCTGGCTGTTTTCTTGTGGGTTTCCCTGGCGACCGTCCGCCCGGCAACCCGTGAGGAACGCGTCGGCGAGATGGAGCCGGAGGAGGAGCCGAGCGTGCGCCCGGTTGTCATGATGGATCCGCCCGCCATGTCCGGCCCGCGCCTGCACGCCGGGCGGCGGCCTGTGGTGGCTTCGCGGGAGGACCCGCGCCCGCTTTCTCCAACGGAAGCGGACCTGCGCACTGAGCGCGTGTTGGTGCGCTATTTGCAGCAGGCGTGGGATGCGCGGTGTTATTTCTATAAAAAAACCCGCGCTTCTGTGCGCAATGCAACGGACCACAAGAAGAATTCTTAAAACTTTGTGAAAATCGTTAAAAATTAAACAAGCACTTGTAAAACGGAAATAAATGTTATAAAATATAGGCAGACCAAAAAATAAGGCAGACCAAAAAAACGGGAGGTTATGTCTCAATGATTAAAATTGGTATCAATGGTTTTGGCCGCATTGGCCGTCTGGTGTTCCGCGCAGCTGTGGCGCAGCCGGACAAGTATGAGATCGTCGCTGTCAACGATCCTTTCATGGCACCGGACTACATGGTGTATAACGTCAAGTACGACACCATGCATGGCCGCTTCCAGGGTGAAATTTCCAACACGGAAGATTCGCTGATCGTCAACGGGAAGACGGTTAAGGTCTTCGCCGAGATGGATCCGGCAAACATCCCGTGGGGTTCTGTGGGCGCTGAGTATATTGTGGAGTCCACGGGCGTGTTCGCAACCACCGAGAAGGCTTCCGCACACCTGAAGGGCGGCGCAAAGAAGGTCGTCATTTCTGCACCTGCAAAAGATAAGGAGACCCCGACGTTTGTCTGCGGCGTCAACCTTGACACCTACACCCCCGACATGAAGGTCGTGTCCAACGCGTCCTGCACCACCAACTGCCTGGCTCCGCTGACGAAGGTCATCAACGACAAGTTCGGCATTGTCGAAGGCCTGATGACGACGGTGCATTCCACCACTGCCACCCAGAAGACCGTTGACGGCCCTTCCAAGAAGGATTGGCGCGGCGGCCGTGCAGCTTCCGGCAACATCATTCCGTCCTCCACGGGCGCAGCAAAGGCTTGCGCACTGGTCATCCCGGAAGTTAAGGGCAAGCTGACCGGCATGTCCATGCGTGTACCGACGCTGGACGGCTCTGTGGTTGACCTGACCTGCAGCCTGAAAACCCCCACGACGTACGAGGCAATCTGCGAGGCTGTGAAAGCGGCTTCCGAGGGCGAGATGAAGGGCATCCTGGCATACACGGAAGACCCGATCGTTTCCTCCGATATCCTGGGCGATCCGCACACCTCCATCTTTGACGCGGACGCAGGCATCATGCTCAACGATCACTTCGTCAAGCTGATTGCTTGGTATGACAACGAGTGGGGCTACAGCAACAAGGTCCTGATGCTCATTTCCCATATGTACGAAGTTGACAACAAGTAATTGATTCACAGTGAGGCGCTTGCTTTCTGAAAGGAAGGTGAGCGCCTCTTTTTGTGCTTCCTTTCGGGGCCAAATAAAATGGAAAAGAGCCGCCCCAAAAGAGATCAAAAAGCAGCCTGCCGGGCAAATGCTTCTAAAGTTGCATCTGTCCGTCAGGCTGCCTTTTCTATATCTTTTTAAATACGGGGATTTTTAATACCGGGAAAATTGTTACAGGAGCCCGGGAAGTGCGCTTTGGAACAGGGAGATCACACAGACAAAGACCAGTGCGCCCACCCCGGTGAGAAAGCCACCAATGGTCCATGCACGGATCGTGTCCTGCACCGAAATCTTGTAGAAGCGGTTGATGTTCCAGAAACCGGAGTCATTCGGCAGAGAGAGACCAATGCCGCCTGCGCAGATCGCGATGCCGCACAGAACAGGGGAGATGCCGCTGGAAGCGATCATGGGGGCAAACATGGAGGAGGTGGTGATCAGCGCCACGCCCGTGGAGCCCTGTGCGCAGCGCAGGATCTGGGAGATGACGAAGCACAGCACCAGCAGCGGGATGTTAAACCCGGAAAGCGTGGTCGTAAGATTGTCTGCGATGCCGGTGGACTGGAGCATATTTCCGAAAGCGCCGCCTGCGCCAGTGATCAGCAGTACCAGGCCTACCTGGCCCGCCGCGTCGCTCATGATCTGGCTTGCCTTCTTGGTGCGGTAGGGGATGGAGATTACGGCCGCCCAGATCACGCCGATGAGCATGGCGATGTTCTTGTCGCCGATAAAAGCGCAAAACGTGTTCAGGGGATTGCCTTCTGAGAGCGCCATCGGCACGAAACTGCCGATCAGGATCAGTGCGATGGGCACCAGCAGAATCGAGATAGCGCTCATGAACGGGATGTGCTTGGCTGGCGTAGATGCCGCTTCCTCTGCCGGCTCGTCGCAGTCGCTCAAGTCATAGGTATGGTTGTGGCGCTTGTCCTGCTTGTCGAGAAACTTGCTGTAGGGCAGGACAAACAGGCAGCCCACAATGCCGGCGAAAAAGGCGTAGATGAAGAAAACGCCGTAATCCAGGTTGAGGTTGGCAGCCACGGCCAGGGGGTTTGGGGTGGGGATGATCATGGCGCCTGCCGCCACGGTGCAGCAGACCGTCGCACTGCACAAGGAGACCAGGGATACTTTGCTCTTTTTGGAAATGACCCGGACCAGCGGCGCATACATGATGTGCACCACGTCGCCAAAGACCGGGATGCCGGTGATGAAGCCCGCAAGCCCCACCGCGATGCGGGACTTTTGTCCTTGAAAACGCCGGACCAGGGACTGGGCGATCACTTCGATGCCGCCGGATTCATACAAAAACCGGCCCAGAATTACGCCCAAGCCCACGATAATGCCGATGCTGCCCAGCGTGTTCCCGAAGCCGTCCCCGATCGTGGACGAGATATCGCCGATGGGCATACCCACAAAGAGCCCGGTGCCCACCGTGGTTAGCAGCAGGGCGACGAATGCGTTGACCTTGAATTTGATGATAGAGACCAGTAAAATCACCATTGCCGCCGCGAAGATCAGCAGCAGTCGGATGTCTGCACCCATTATGAACTTCCTCCTTCTTGGTTCTATAAGAGCGCCAGCTTTTGTAAGCCGTCGCATAGAACTTTTTTTTCTGTTTCAGTCAGGCTGCGGAAGGGGAATCTCCCCGGCCCCATGGAGAACCCTTGCAGTTGTAGTGCGTATTTGTGTGCCATAACCGGCATGACAGAGCGGAACAGCCTGCGCACCTGCATTACCTTCTCCTGGCGGGAGCGGGCCAACATGAAGTCGCCCGCCTGGTAGGCCTCGAAGATCCCTGCGCACAGCTTGGGGAAGACACTGGATACGGCGATAATGCCGCCCTGCGCGCCAGCACACAACGCGTAATAGAGCTGTGCATCGTTGCCGGTCACGATCTCCAGATCCGGCAAAGCCGCACGGTATTCCTGAAGTGTCAGGAAATCCATGCTGCTGTCCTTAATGCCGCGCACATTGGGGCAGCGCCGGGAAACTTCCCGCAGGATCGAGGTCGTGACGGGGTTGTTGGTCATTCCGCTCATGTTGTATAAGTAAAAGGGCATTCCTTCAGCGAGCATAGCGAGCGTGCAAAAATATTCGGTCAGAGCAGCCGCGTCATAGCGGTGGTAGTAAGGCGCCGTGACAGAGAAGGCGTCCGCCCCGTGAGTGCGGCCGAAGTCCATCAGGCGCTGCACGTCGCGCAGGTTCATGGCGGTGACGTTAAAAAGCACGCCCCCTGCATCTCCCGCACCGCTGCGTGCGGCCGCAAGGAGCGTTTGGCGCTCCTCCACGGTCAGGTTCACGAATTCGCCTGTGGTGCCGCCGACGAACACACCATTGAGACCCTGCCCCAGCAAGAAGCGTACCAGGCGTTCGTATTCGCTGGTGTTGACCGAGCCGTCCTCGTAAAAGGGCGTGAGGGCCGGCGCCCAGACCCCATTCAAATGCATCTGTTCCATAAAGGATCTCCTTTCAGCGCAGGACTGCGCCTTCGTCTGCAGAGGAGACGCTGTTCGCGTAGCGCGCCAGATATCCTTCGGTCACTTTCACAGAAAAGGGAGGAAGTGCCTGCAAGCGCCGGTCAATTTCTTCGGAGGAAAGCTCTGCATACAGGGTGCCCGCGTCGATGTCGATGTGGATGAGGTCGCCGTCCCTCAGGGCAGCGATCGGACCGCGCTGGGCGGCTTCCGGGGAAATGTGACCGATGCAGGGGCCGCGTGTGGCTCCGGAGAAGCGGCCGTCGGTGATGAGAGCTGTCGTCTTTTCGTACCCCATCCCCACCAGGGCGGCGGTTGCGGTGAGCATCTCCCGCATGCCGGGGCCGCCTTTGGGACCCTCGTTCTTGATAACGATTACATCGCCCGGCTGGATTTTGCCGCTGTAGATGGCCTGCACCGTTTCCTCCTCGCTGTCGAAGCAGCGGGCCGGCCCGGTGTGTCGGCGCATTTCCGGTGCAACTGCGCTCTGCTTGACCACGCAGCCGTTGGGGGAGAGGTTGCCGTGGAGCACCTTGATGGAGCCGCTGGGAGCATAGGCGCGCTCCACCGGGCGGATTACGTCCTGGTCCCACTCGACCAGCGCGGCCGCGTTTTGCTGATGGGTCTTGCCGTTAACGGTCATCAGGCCGATGTCAGTCACGGCGCTGAGCGCCTTGAGCACGGCGGTCACCCCGCCGGCCTGGTCAAAGTCCCACAGCGTGTGCGCGCCAGAAGGCTTGATCTTCGCAAGATACGGCGTCTCATCCGAGATGCGCCCGAGATCTTCCAGGCTCATGTGCAGGTGCCCTTCTTTGGCGATGGCGGGCAGGTGCAGGGTGATGTTGGTGGAGCCGCCCACGCTCATGCAGACGCGTACCGCCAGCTCGAACATCTCCTGGGTAACGATGTCCCGGGGACAGATGTTTTCCTGCACCAGTCGAACGATGGTCTTTCCGCTCTCCCGGGCGATGCGGTTTTTCTTGCCCATGACCGCGTGTGCACTAGCGCATCCCGGCAGCGTGAGCCCCATGGCCTCGGCCGCCACCGACATGCTGTTGGCGGTGCCCATCATCGCGCAGGAGCCGGGGCCGGGGGACATTAATCCCTCCATGTACTCATATTCCTGGATTGAGAGTTCGCCGCGCTTTAATTTTCCGGCCATTTCTTTCAGCTGATAGGTGCCGTACTGCTGGCCCTTATACTGTGCGGGCAGCATCGGTCCGCCGGTGACCAGGATGGCGGGTATATTTAAGCGCAGCGCCGCCATTAGCATGGCAGGCACGATCTTGTCGCAGCCGCCAATCAGTACAATGCCATCGAACTGGTTGGCGTTCACAAAAACCTCGATGGAGTCGGCGATGACTTCGCGGCTGGGCAGCACGCTGCACATGCCTTCGTGACCCTGGGTGAAGCCGTCGCAGATGGAGATGGTATTTACCTCAAAGGGGATTCCGCCCGCTTCTAGGACGCCTGCTTTGGCCTGGGCGGCGATTTTGTCCAGATGTACATGGCCGGGATGGAATTCGTTGTGGGTATTGATGACCCCGATGAAGGGTTTCTGCATGTCCTCGCTGGAGAGACCCATGCCCCGCAGGTGGGCGCGCGGGCCAGCCATGTTCAGCCCGTTGACCACCTTTGCACTGCGGTAGCGCTTGTCCTTGTAGATTAGATCCTGCATTTGATTATTCCTCCTTGCCGCTGAGCGTTTCGGTGATGGTTTGGGCGCTCTTTTTCACCTCGGGGGCGAGGGAGAGCGCCATTTTGGTCGTGAATCGGTAATCCGGCGCAGAGATGCCGATGGTGGCCACCAGACGGCCTTCCCCGTCGAAGATGGGCGCGCTCACACAGACAATGTCTGGGTTGTGCTCCCGGTTATCGATGGAGAAGCCCTGCGCGCGGATCTGCTCGAGCTCTTTAAAAAATTCCGGTTCCCGGATGATGGTGTGATCGGTGTAATGCTTTAATGGATTGTTTTCCAGATAGGTCTTTACCCATTCTTCGCTCTGATAGGCCAAAATCAGCTTCCCTGCACTCGTGCACTGCAGCGGAATGCGCCAGCCGATGCGGGAACGCAGCTGAATCTGGTAGAGTGCCTCTTTTTTGCCGATATAAACGGCTTGGTCGTGCTCGGGCGCGATCAGATGTACGGTCTCCTTGGAAAGTAAGTTGAGCCGTTCCATTTCCGTGTCGGCCATCTTCAACAGGTAATCTGAGTTTTTCATCTTCATGGCCAGTACCCACGTCTCTGCTCCCAGGCCGTAGTCCTTCGTGCGCTCGTTCTTGCTGACGAAGCCGCAGGCAATCAGTTCCTGCGCAATGCGGTGGATGGTGCTGGACGGAAGACCTGTGACCTGCGCGATGTGCTGAATGCTCATCGCGCGCCCTTCCTCTACCAGCGCCTGTAGGATCTGTAGGGCTTTCAGAGAAGAATACTGCTGCATCTTTTGTTGTAGGTTCATGGCGCTCCCTTCGTTCTATATATGAAATTTGGAGTTTTCAAATAAAATTTGTGGCTTTATACTACCATCGTTCTTATTCGAAAGCAATTGGCGAAAGCCACGTCTTTTTTTTAATGGCATTGTATAGAATGCACAATAAAACAGCCAAAATATAGTTAATATTTTACATATGAAACAGGGAATTAAAAATCAGAAAAAAAGTTTTATATATGGAACCTCGCCTAAAAGGGACTTTTCTGAACAAATGGAATAGAGGAACCATTTTTCAATCCATTCTTTTCCGATTTGTATATTTTTTGATAATTCCAAGTGCTGGTAGGGCGGAGGCGAAAGAAAAGCGGCTCGGCTTTTGAACGGCAATACAAAAAGCGCGCATGGAAATAAAATGAGCGATATACCGGTAGAAAGAGAAACTTTGAAATGAAAGATAAAATTTTTCAAAAAGGCTTCCAAAGGCTTGTAAAATCATCGGTTTTGATATAGAATAAAAATGATAGAATATCAATAGAAAATACAGGAGATATAGCCCAATGATTCAAATTGGTATCAATGGCGTTTGCCGCATGATGCGCATTTCTTATATGGACAAGGTTGGCCACTAATAATCTGTGGTCACAAGGTGCCTTCCCGGCGGAAACCGGGGCGGGCGCCTTTTTTCATAGGATGCGGCAGACCAAAGTATAAACGGCGTCCGCTTGTTGGGGCGGTGCGGCAGGCCGCGCTTTGCGCGAAATGGCTGGAAAATGCTGCACCTATAAGCACGTCTAGGAAACTCGACAGGATTTTCAGGAGGAATTTTGTATACTGGAATTATGTTGCCTTTCTTGGAATCTGTTTTTGGGGGTTTCTAACAAACTCAACAAATACAAATTCCAAACAAGCAATTTTTTTGCGATTTTTTCCGAAAACTTATTGAATTTTCATGACTTTGTGGTATGATATTCATATAAGTATTTACAATAAATGTACGGGATGAGGTGCCGTTTCGTATGGGAAAGGATAAAATGAAAGAGCAGCAGAATGCAATGCCGCTGTATCTGTTCCATCAAGGAACAAATGTAGAAGCGTACAAGTTGTTGGGCGTCCACAAGGAAAAGGTGAATGGCAGGCCAGGTATGTCTTTCCGCGTGTGGGCGCCGAATGCCGAGACGGTGTCGCTGGTCGGCGATTTTAACGAATGGGACCCCATGCGCCACCCCATGCAGAAGATCAGTACCGGCGTGTGGGAAATCCAGCTGCCTTTTTGCCTGGAGGAATATGGCCGCTACCAGTATTGCGTGACCACGCAAGAGGGAGAGCAGCTCTATAAAAGCGACCCGTATGCACCATTTTTTGACACGCGCCCCGGCACAGCCAGCCGGTGGTATGACCTGGAGGGCTACCAGTGGCACGACGCGGCCTGGCAGAAGCACAAGGAAAAGGAGCCGCACTATACGGCGCCGGTCAATATTTATGAGGTGCACCTGGGGTCGTGGCGGCGCTATGCGGACGGCAATATCTTCAGCTACGACAAGCTGGCCGCGGAGCTGGTGCCTTATGTCAAGGAGATGGGCTATACCCACATCGAAATCATGCCTGTCACCGAGTATCCCTTTGACGGTTCATGGGGCTATCAGGTGACCGGCTACTTTGCGCCGACCTCGCGCTACGGCACGCCAAAGCAGTTCATGCACTTTGTGGATGCCTGTCATCAGGCGGGCATCGGGCTGATTATGGACTGGGTGCCTGCGCATTTCCCGAAGGACAAAAGCGGGCTGGCCCGATTCGACGGCACGCCCTGTTATGAATATGCGGATCCCAGAAAGGGCGAGCATCGGGACTGGGGCACGCTTGTCTTTGACTACGGCCGGCCGGAGGTCGAGAGCTTTTTGATCTCCAGCGCGGTGTTCTGGATGGAAATGTACCACATCGACGGGATCCGGGCGGATGCTGTGGCGTCCATGCTTTACCTGGATTACAGCCGCAAGCCCGGCGAGTGGGTGCCCAATAAGGATGGCGGAAAAGAGAATCTGGAGGCAGTCGCGTTCCTGCAAAGGCTCAATGAAGCGGTCTTTGCACGGTTCCCCACAGCCATGATGATCGCGGAGGAATCCACCGCCTGGCCGATGGTCACCAAACCGACGTATATGGGCGGCCTGGGCTTTAACTATAAGTGGAACATGGGCTGGATGAACGATATGATGCACTACATGTCCATGGATCCTCTGGGCCGCAAATATAACCAAAAGGACATCACATTTTCCTTTTTCTATGCATTCTCCGAAAACTTTGTCCTGCCCATTTCGCACGATGAGGTGGTGCACGGAAAGTGCTCGCTGATGAATAAGATGCCCGGCACGGCCGAGCAGAAATTTGCGGGTGTGCGCGCATTCATGTGCTATATGATGGCGCATCCGGGCAAGAAGCTCATTTTTATGGGCACAGAGCTCGGACAGTTCATTGAATGGAACTATGAGCGCGAGCTGGACTGGCTGCTCTTGCAGTACCCGATGCATGACGCGCAGCACCGCTTCTTCAAGGCGCTCAATCATTTTTATTTGGAACACGCGCCTTTGTGGCAGGTGGACTTTGATTGGTCAGGGTTCTGTTGGATTGCAAACGACGATTGCGACCAGAGCGTGATTGCCTTCCGCCGGTTTGACCAGGAAAAAAATGAGCTGATTATCGTGTGCAATTTTGTGCCTGTGGAGCGGGAGGACTATCGCATTGGCGTTCCGTATGACGGCGTATATGAGGAGGTCTTTTCCAGCGACGCGCAGGATTTTGGCGGCAGCGGCATTACCAATGGCCGCCAGATTGAGAGCGATCCCGAGCAGCCAATGCATGGCCTTGGGCAGTCCATCAGCCTGCATCTGCCGCCGCTTTCGGTGCTCTACTTGCAGTATGCGCCCAAAAAGAAGAAAAAGCCCCGCGCAAAGAAAGCGCAAAAAGTGGATAAAAAAGTCGATACAAGCGTGAATACAAGCGAGCAGCCGCCGGTCTCTGAAGACACCGTAAACCGCACGCAGCGTGCGGCGGGTTGCCCGGATGATTGAAGATAAGAGAAATTAAAGGAGGAATGTTCCAATGTTGCCCAAACAGGAAGTCATCGCAATGATTCTTGCGGGTGGGCAGGGCAGCCGGCTCGGCGTCCTGACCAAGAGCATCGCAAAGCCTGCCGTCCCCTATGGCGGCAAGTACAGAATCATTGATTTCCCGCTTTCCAATTGCGTCAATTCCGGCATTGAGACGGTTGGCGTCCTGACCCAGTACCAGCCCCTGGAGCTGAATGAATACATAGGCTCCGGTCAACCGTGGGACCTAGATGGTATGAATGCAGGCGTACGGGTGCTGCCGCCGTATCAACGCAGCCGCAAGTCAGATTGGTATAAGGGGACAGCGAATGCCATCTATCAGAATATCCCCTATATCGAGCGGTACAGCCCCGAATATGTGGTCATTCTTTCCGGCGACCACATCTATAAGATGGACTATTCCAAGATGGTTGCCTTCCACAAGGAACATGACGCGGCCTGCACGATCGCTGCGCTGGATGTGCCCATGGAAGAAGCTTCCCGTTTCGGCATCCTGAATACCCGTGAAGATGGGACCATCTATGAATTCGACGAGAAGCCGAAGAAGCCAAAAAGCAACCACGCCAGCATGGGTATCTATGTCTTCACGTGGCAAAAGCTGCGCAAATACCTCGAACTGGATGAGGCAGATCCCAAGAGCAGCAATGACTTTGGCAAAAATGTGCTGCCCGCAATGCTGCAGGCTGGCGAGCACATGGTCGCCTATCCGTTTGAGGGCTACTGGAAAGACGTGGGCACGATCGAGAGCCTGTGGGAGTCGAATATGGACCTGCTCAACCCGAAAGTACCGCTGGACCTCTCTGACGAGACGTGGAAGATTTATTCCCGCAACCCGGCCATGCCGCCGCATTACGTCAGCCGCGAAGCCAAGGTGCAGAATTCCCTGATTGCAGAGGGCAGCAATGTCTACGGCACGATCGATTTTGCCGTGCTCTTTGCGGGCGTCTATATTGCGCCGGGCGCTGTGGTGCGCGACTCCATCATTATGCCGGGTGCACGCGTGGAAGAGGGCGCCGTTGTGCAGTACGCCATTGTGGCGGAGAACTCTGTGATTGAAAAGGACGCTGTGGTCGGACAGCGGCCCGAGAATATGGAAAATAAGGACGAGTGGGGCGTGGCGGTCGTCGGCCCGAACACCGTCGTCAAGGCCGGTTCCGTGATCCCGCCAAAGGCAATGGTGGATGCGGAAACCCTGGCAGCAGAGGAGGCGGCGAAATGAACGGCAACAATATTCTGGGAATTATCTTTGCAAATGTGCATGACGACAAGGTGCGTGAACTGACAGACATCCGCACGATGGCCAGCGTGCCCTTTGGCGGGCGCTATCGTCTGATTGATTTTACATTGTCCAACATGGTCAATTCCGGCATCAACAAGGTTGGTATCATCACCTCTCGGAACTACCAGTCCCTGATGGACCACCTTGGCTCCGGAAAAGCCTGGGATCTCTCCCGCAAGCGCGAGGGCCTCTTTATCCTGCCGCCGTATTTCAGCGCGGGTATGCAGGCGTCCGGCTACAGCAGCCGCATTGAGTGCCTGGCTTCTGTGCTGCCGTTTTTGCAGCGCTCCAAAGAGGAATTTGTGTTGGTGTGCGACAGCGACTTTGTCTGCAACATCGACTTTACAGAGGTGCTCAACGCCCACCTCAAGAGCGAAGCAGACGCCACCGTCCTTTACCGCTATGGCAGCATCCCGGCCAAATACGGTGAGCCGGTCACCTATGACATCGACCCCGAGGGCATGGTGCGCGACGCGTTGGTTGTGCCACATGTGGACGGCGCGTGCAATTACAGCCTGCCCATGATTCTGGTGCGCCGGGACCTGTTGATCGAGATGGTGACAGATTGCGTCAGCCGCAATCTTTATGACTTCCCCCGCGACTTCATTCAGCGCGGTGTCAAGCGCTACCGGTTTCACGGCTATGAATACAAGGGCTTTTTCCGCTCCATTTGCAGCATGAACAGTTACTACGAGGCCAACATGGCGCTGATGCAGCCCAAGGTGCGCGAGGAACTCTTTAACCCCTCCCGCCCGATTTATACCAAGGTGCGCGACGATATGCCGGCGCGTTATGGGCTGGGCAGCGAAATTTCCAACTCCTTGGTGGCGGACGGCTGCGTGATTGAGGGCACGGTGGAAAACAGTGTGCTGTTCCGCGGCGTACATGTCGGCAAGGACGCCCATGTAAAAAATTGCGTGCTGATGCAGGATTCACATATTGGCGATAAATGCAACCTCGATTACGTGATCACAGATAAAGACGTGGTAATCAAAGAGGAACGCGCATTGATGGGCTTCCAGTCCTACCCGGTGTTCATCAGTAAGGCAAGCGTGGTCTGAAAAAGCGCAGACGGCCTGCTAAATCGAAAGGAGCGGTTATCTTTGAAGGTACTTTATTGCACGAGTGAGGCGCGCCCATTCGCGGCGACGGGCGGTCTGGCGGATGTGGCAGGGTCCCTGCCACAGGCGCTGCGCCAGCGGCTGATCGGATGCCGCGTGGTCATGCCGCTGTATGAGGATATCCCGCAAGAGTTGCGTAATACGATGAAATTTGTCACGAGTCTGTCGGTGCCGGTGTCCTGGCGGCGTCAGTACTGCGGCGTGTTTGAAGCGCGTTCGGGCGGTGTGATCTATTACCTGCTTGACAACCAGTATTATTTTAAGCGCCACGGCCTTTACGGCCATTATGACGATGCGGAGCGTTTTGCGTTTCTGTCACGCGCGGCGCTGGAGATGCTGCCGTATCTCGATTTCCGGCCGGACATCATCCACTGCAACGACTGGCAAACCGCCATGGTGCCGGTGTATTACAGCCTTTTCTATGCCAACAACGACTGGTATCGCGGGATCAAGACCGTCATCACGATTCACAACATCCAGTATCAGGGGAAATATGGAACCGAACTTGTCGAAGACGTGCTCGGCGTGCCCAAAAGCGATCTGTCCATCCTCCTCTATGACGACTGCGTCAATATGCTCAAGGGCGCCATCGAGACGGCCAACCGCGTCACAACCGTCAGCCCGACCTATGCGCAGGAGATTTTGGACCCATGGTATTCCTATGGACTGGACGGCATTCTGCGCCAGCGCCAGTGGAAGCTTTCTGGCATCTTAAACGGCATTGACACCGTCTCCTATGACCCGGCGACCGATCCGGATATTTATGCGCATTACAGCGCTGACGATATGAGCGGCAAGGCCGAAAATAAGCGCGCTTTGCAGGAGCGTTTGGCGCTTGCACAGGATCCTGGGCCTGCGCTGGTGGGCATGGTGACCCGTCTGGTTGCGCACAAGGGCCTGGACCTGGTCAAGGAAGCGCTCGACCAGCTGCTGCGCGAGACGAACATCCAGTTTGTGATTCTGGGCAGCGGCGATTGGGAGTACGAGCAGTTCTTCAATGATCTGCAGGGCCGCTATCCAGGCCGCGTCTGCGCATGCCACGGCTTTGTGCCGGAGCTTTCCCGCAAGATTTATGCGGGTGCGGATATCTTCCTGATGCCCAGCAAGAGCGAACCCTGCGGCCTGTCGCAGATGATCGCCCTGCGTTATGGCACGATCCCGGTGGTCCGCGAGACGGGCGGCCTGAAGGATTCCATCCATGACAGCGGCGACCGCGTGGGCAATGGGTTTACATTCCGCTCTTATTCGAGTGGGGACATGGCGCACGCCGTGCACCGCGCGCTGGCGGGCTATGGCGACAAAGAGGGCTGGAAAATCCTCATGGAGCGCGCCATGCGCACGGATATGAGCTGGGGAAAGTCCGCCAACGAATATATCCGCCTCTATCGTGAAATGCTACAGGAATGAATTCTTGACCAAATAGAGAAGGCCGGCCCCGGAAAAGGGCCGGCTTTTTTGTTGTGGCGGCGTTTTGCGGGGCAGTTTTCCACCGGCACGGCCGCAATTGTGGAGAAGACGAGGCACAGTTTGACAGGGCCACGGGGAACGGCTACAATAAAAGCGAGCCAGCCCCTTGCGAAAAATCGCAATGGGACAACCGGATTTTTCAAACAGAAAGGCAGGCGGCCAATATGAATTGGACACCCGAAATGCGCGCGCTGGCGGAAGCCATCACGGCGGCGCCACGCTATCCCGTGGCGCGGCTGGAGCTGCGGCGCGACGGCGACCCCGATTACTGCGCGGTGGTGCAGGGGTTTGTGCACTGGGACACCCCCGAGGACGCAGAACAAGAAGAGCAGAACACGGCCCACGCCGAGGCCTTGAGCAGTCTGGCGGAAACGGGCGATGTTCTGCTGGAAGACGCCACCCGCGTGTGGGTGGCGGGGGATTTTGATGTGTATTATAAAAGTGAGCCCTATGCGCAGCTTTGTCAGCGGACCTTGCAGGCTGCGCTGCAAAATCCGGCGGATTCCGGGGTTTATCCCTATCTGCACAAGGCGTACGCCCGGCTCACGCCTTTGGCTTTGGGGCGGCTTTCTGCCGACCGGTGAAACGCCCTGTGCCCATGCGCGCCTCCACCTGTTGCAGCAGCGTAAAAAAAGAGGCAGCCAGGTCGGGGAAGGCTTCCGCCAGCTTTTCGGGATTTAAAGACGGCAGGTCGGCTTTGGCCAATCCTTTTTCGCCGGACAGGCTCCGGCCGGACAGCAGGCAGGCCATCTCGGCCAGGGCCATGTCCATCTGCGCGCTTGCATACCCATCGGCCAGCGGCGGCGGAACGGCAAACATGGCCTGGGGGTTTTTGCTGTTCGCGCTGTATAGTACGCGGAACGCCCGGTAGACCGCCGCAAACAGATAGTCCGTGGCGCAGCCGGAGAGCGCTTCGCTGCCGCATAGCTCCAGCACGCCATAAAGCACGGCAAGCGCGTTGGCGAGCAGCCCCTGGTGTAGAGCGCCCGCATCGGCCTGCGGCTGCGCGGGTGTCACGGCCGTTGCGCCGGTTGGATGCGGCGTGCGGCCGAGCAGGTAATCGCAGGATACGCCGTAAAAATCGGCGATGCGCACTACAAAATCCAGGCCGCATTCGCGGATGCCCTTTTCATAATGGGAGAGCAGCGCCTGCGAAACGCCCAACGAGGCAGCCACCGATTTCTGACTGAGTCCCCGCTCTTTGCGCAGCAGCGCAATGATACGTGGAAAATGGCTGTTCACAGTGCGCGCCCCCTTTTGTCGAAAAATAACGTAATGTAGATTATACACGAAAAACAACGTCGTGTAAACCCGCTAGATGTGGCCATAAAAGCCCTGAAAGGAGTCTATATAGAGATGCAGTCGTATACCATCCATCTGATCCGCCACGGCATGACCCAGGGAAACCTGGAGGGCCGTTATATTGGCAGCACGGATCTGCCCCTTTGCGAAGAGGGCATCCGTCAGCTCGAAGCGCGCAAGGCTGCGGCGCCTTATCCAAAGGCCGAGATCTGCTATTGCAGTCCCCTAAAGCGCTGTCAGCAGACCGCGAAGATCCTTTATCCGGACCTGACGCCGCAGGTTGTCACGGATTTTCGCGAGACGGATTTTGGCGCATGGGAAAATAAGACCGCCAAGGAACTGGCGGACGAGGACCCGGACTTTGTGAAATGGATGGAGGGCGACAAAAACATCACCCCGCCCGGCGGCGAAAACAACGGCTGGTTTTTGCAGCGGACATGCGCGGCCTTTGAGCACGTAGTGGATGGGCTTTTGCGCATGGGCACCTACAGCAGCGCGGCGATCGTGGCGCACGGCGGCGTGCTGATGGCGATCCTGAGTGCCTATGGCCTGCCGCGCGCGCCGTTTTACGACTGGCTGACCGAGCCGGGCTGCGGCTATTCGCTGCGCATCACGCCGGGACTGTGGATGCGTGGCATGGTCGCCGAGGTGTATGAGACGATCCCGCCGCACACGCAGCACAAAATCGACCCCGCCGCGCGATTGGTGCTCAATGTGGCCCGTGAGGCCGCGGACAAGGCATATGGAAAGAAGAATGAAAAAGACGTTCAAAAATAAAATGAAAGGGATCGTCTTTGTATCAAATGACTGCGCGGCTAAAGGCCAAAAGTACACGCAATTTTCCTGAGATAAACAGTAGATATATGGCAGGATCCGGAGGGACTAATTTTGAAAATTTCGAAGCGCTCGGATAAACGCTTGCACATCATTACTGGGCAGCAACAGGCACACAGCTGGATTTTAGATATGCGATTTATCCATGGGGCGGGAAATGGGTCGTCTGGAAAGATGCCACTCATTTTTGCGCGGCCCTGAGCAGTGCGGATCAACAGAAACTGGTTGAACTCCTTTCCAAATTTTTGAACAGGAAAAGCGCCGTGTAAGGCCGCTGTTAAAGTTGCCCGCGCCTTCTATTGCAAACTCAATGGGTGGGGTTGTAGAGAGTGTGCGTTCCTGCGTCTTGACAGCCCGCAGGCAAGTGTGCTATGATAAACACAAAGTCAATCCCATACAAAGGCAATGACGGGAAAAAGACATCCGATCTTCCGGCGCAGAGAGCCGGCGGCTGGTGTGAGCCGGTGCGGGGGCGGATGTGGATTGCTCATCCCCGAGCCGCCGCACCCGAGGCAGTGATGCACTAGGGGCGGCCGCAGCGGCCGCGTTACAGGCCGGGGCCTTCTCCAAACAGGACGAGGCCGCAGAGGGTTCCCCTTGCAAAAGGAGACCGAATTCGGGTGGTACCGCGATATGAATCGTCCCGGATGTGCGCAGCTGAGGCTGCCGCATCCGGGATTTTTGTTTGCGGGAAAAGCGCGCCGCGGCGGGGAATCCTTTTTGTGGATAGACGCCTGGCATGAAGCGCTGCTGTGGGGCCGCTGCCCCTTCTAATTAAGTAAAGGAGAGTCGAATTGTATGTTGTACGAAGGCTGTAAAAAATATATCCCATTCCAGCAGATCGATATTCCGGACCGAACATGGCCGTCCAAAACGATCACCAAAGCGCCGATCTGGACCAGCGTGGATCTGCGCGACGGAAACCAGGCCCTGATCGATCCGATGAACCTGGAGGAAAAGCTCGAATTCTTCCAGCTTTTGGTGGATGTCGGCTTCAAAGAGATCGAGATCGGCTTCCCCTCCGCGTCTGAGACGGAATACGAGATCTGCCGCGCATTGATCGAGCGCAACCTGATCCCGGACGATGTGACGATCCAGGTGCTGGTGCAGGCGCGCGAACACCTGATTAAAAAGACGTTTGAGGCCATTCACGGCGCGAAAAACGTGATTGTCCATTTTTATAACTCTACCTCCACCGTGCAGCGGAAGGTCGTGTTCAAGATGGACATGGACGGCATCACCGACATCGCGGTCAACGCCGCCCGCCTGATCCGCAAACTGACTGAGCAGGAGATCGCTTCCACGGGCATGAACATCCGCTACGAATATTCTCCGGAGAGCTTCAGCGGCACGGAGATGGACAACGCCGTTTCCATCTGCGCGCGCGTGCTCGATGAATTGGGCGCCACGCCGGAGAATCCCACCATTTTGAATCTGCCGAACACGGTCGAGATGTGCACGCCCAATACGTATGCCGACCAGGTCGAATACTTTATCCGGCATCTGCCCGGCCGCGACCGCGCCATCATCAGCATCCATCCGCATAATGACCGGGGCACCGGCGTCGCGGGCGCGGAGCTGGCCATGCTGGCGGGCGCGGAGCGCGTGGAGGGCACGCTCTTTGGCAACGGCGAGCGTACCGGCAATGTGGACATCGTGACTCTGGCCTTGAATATGTACACCCAGGGCGTGGACCCGGGGCTGGATTTCCATGATATCCACCATGTCCGCGAGGTCTACGAGCGCTGCACGCGCATGAAGGTGCCGCCGCGCTGGCCCTATGGCGGCGACCTGGTCTTTACGGCCTTTTCCGGCAGCCATCAGGATGCCATCAAAAAGGGCTTCGATTATATGCACGCGCATGACTGCCCGTATTGGGAGATGCCCTATCTGCCCATCGATCCGGCGGATGTGGGCCGCGCTTATGAGCCGATCATCCGCATCAATAGCCAGTCCGGCAAGGGCGGCGCTGCCTTTGTGATGCAGCAAGCCTTTGGCTTTGATCTGCCCAAGGCCATGCACACGGAATTTGGCGCACAGGTGCAGAAAGCCTGCGATGCGGAGGGCCGCGAGCTGCTGCCAAAGGAGATTTTCGCGATTTTCCGCCGGGAATATCTCGACGTCGACAGCCCCTATTCGCTGCGGTCCTACCGCCTGTATGAAGAGAACGCGGGCCAGCGCGTGGAAGAAGGACGCGTCCACTTTGAGGGAAATCTGCGCTTTGATGAAAAGGACCACTTTGTCAGCGCCACGGGCAATGGCCCGATCGACGCGTTCTTCCGGGCAATCGCACAGGCGGGCATCACGGGGTATACCTTCGTCGATTACCGCGAGCACGCCATTTCCCGCGGATCCGACAGCAAAGGCGTTTCCTATATCCACCTGAAAGACCCCAAAGGCCGCGACCAGTTTGGCGTTGGCGTGGATGGGAATATCAGCCTGGCATCCATCAAGGGCATTTTGTGCGCCATCAACCGCGGCACGAACGCAGCGGACTCAATCCAATAACATCCGGCACGTTGCGGGGTCCGGAGAGCGGGCTGTCGCTGCATAAGAGGCGTGCGCCGGTTGGTGGCAGAAATCCCTTTCGTCTATCATACTCCGCATTTTAAATGATAAATTCTCATAATTTCTGAGTTGCTATTTTATTAGGAGGAAAAAACCATGCAGACATATAAGATTGCAGTTTTGAAAGGCGACGGCATTGGCCCGGAGATCGTGGAGCAGGCCATGGTGGTCCTGGAAAAAGCCGGGAAAAAATTCGGCTTTGGCGTTGAGTTCCATGAGGCGTTGCTTGGCGGCAGCGCGATCGACGCCACCGGCGTGCCGCTGCCGCAGGAGACGATTGACACATGCAAGGCGGCCGACAGCACGCTGCTGGGCGCTGTGGGCGGGCCCAAGTGGGACAGCCAGCCCAGCAATAACCGCCCGGAAAAGGGCCTTCTTGGCATTCGCGCCGCGCTGGGATTGTTTGCGAATCTGCGCCCGGCCGTCATCTTCCCGGAACTGCGCAGCGCCTCTCCGCTCAAGGAGGACATTATCGGCGATAACCTCGATCTTTTGATCGTGCGCGAGCTGACCGGCGGCATCTATTTTGGCGAGCGCGGACGCGGCGAGGAGAACAGCGTGCCCTATGCCTATGATACGGAGAAATATTCTGTGCCGGAAATTGAGCGCATTGTGCGCGTGGCCTTTGATATGGCCATGAAACGGCGCAAGCGCCTGTGCAGCGTGGACAAGGCCAATGTGCTGGAATCCTCCCGCCTGTGGCGCGAGCAGGTGCAGCGCATTGCCAAGGAATTTCCGGAAGTGACGGTCGATTATCTTTATGTCGATAACTGCGCCATGCAGCTTGTGCGCAACCCGAAGCAGTTCGACGTGATCGTGACTTCCAACATGTTTGGCGACATCCTCTCGGACGAAGCGAGTATGATCTCCGGCTCCATCGGCATGCTCGCCAGCGCCAGCCTGAGCGCGGGCAAGGCCGGACTTTATGAGCCGATCCACGGTTCCGCGCCGGACATCGCGGGAACCGGCAAGGCGAACCCCCTGGCCACGATTCTCTCCGCTGCCATGATGCTGCGCTACTCGCTCGACCAGCCCGCCGCCGCAGACGCAATCGAGGCGGCTGTCTCCAAGGCTTTGCAGCAGGCGCGCACAGCGGACATCGCCGCGCCCGGTTTGCCGACTTTGCCCTGCAAGGAAATGGGCAAGCTGGTCTGCACGCTGCTGTGAGATTTTTCCGGAAATTTTACAAGAGGGCTTGCTCTTTTTGACGCTGGCTTTCGGTCATAAGGACCTGCTGTAAAATTAAAATTCAATAATGATGCAAAATGCGCCTTGAAACGGCTTCGAAGCCAGATCAAGGCGCATTTTTGCATCATATCGAATGAATTTTTCTATGCAGGCTGCGATGGCGGAATTCTTTGGCCCTATCCCGTTTATGCTTTGGGCTCCGGGGGCTGGGTGTTGTCCGAATCTGTATCGGTGCCTTCCGGCAGGAAGCTGTTGCTGCCGTCCTCGTCGAGCGGCTCGCGCCAGGCACAAAAGGCCAGATAAATGCCCCCTAAGCCAGCCACAATCGCGACGGTCGCCGCTGCCACCGATATGGCGTCGAGCTCCAGAGGGCTGAACACCATGGCGATCAGCGTTGCGGCCAAGGCCGCGCAAAAGAAGATTTCCGAAAGCTGTCCGTCTGAAATATGCTTCATCGCAATGTCTCCTTATCCATGCCGGGTTTCCCATAACGCGTTGGAAAGCGCCGCCAGCTGTTCGAGCGGCAGCGCCTCAGCCCGCACGTTCGGCAGGGCGCCGGCCGATTTCAGCGCGGCGGCCGCTTCTCCTTTCGGGATGGAGAGTCCGGCCGCCAGCGCATTGGCACAGGCCTTCCGCCGCTGCGAAAAGCAGGCCCGCACCACGCGGAAAAAGAACGATTCGTCCCGCAGCACCACGGGCGGCGTTGGGCGCACACGCAGCTGGATGACCGCTGAATCCACGTTGGGGCGGGGCAGAAAACTGGCCCGGCTGACAGGGAAGAGAACCCGCGGCTCTGCGTAATACCACACCACGGCGCTGACCGCCCCGCAGGCCCGCTCGCCGGGCCGTGCACACAGCCGCGCCGCCGCTTCCTTCTGCACCATCACAGTCAGGGATTCGACCGGCAGCTTTTCGGAAAGCAGCTTGAGGATCACCGGCGACGTGATGTAATACGGCAGGTTCGCGCACACGGCCACGCGCAGCCCGGGAAATTCGCGCGCCAGCAGGGCATGCAGATCGAGCTTTAAAACGTCGCCCTCGACGATGTGCACATTGGAAAAGTCCGCGAGCGTCTCCGCCAAAACGGGCGGCAGGCGGTGGTCCAATTCGATGGCTGCCACCTTTTCCGCATGGACGGCCAGTTCCCTGGTCAGCACGCCCACGCCCGGCCCGATTTCCAATACGCCCACACCCGGCCCCGCGCCGCAGGCTTCAGCCATGCGCGGACAGACGGAGGGATTGACGAGAAAATTCTGCCCCAGCTGTTTGCTGAACGAAAACCCGTGCCGGTTGAGCAGCGAACGCAGGGTGGCAGCATCTGTCAGGTTCATGGGAATTCCTCCGTCAGTAGAGAATCGCGCCGTATTTATTCGCCAGGGGCAGCAGCACGTCCCTGTCCAGCTCGCAGTTTGTATCAATGAGCAGCCGCCCCTGGTAATACCGCAGCGCCGCATCCAAAATAGGCAGCTGGTCCGCATGCACCGCGATGGGCTGACGCGTCAGATGACCGGCTTCAGCCAGGATGTCCGCATCTTCCAGGTCGTGGATCTCCACCAGCGTGACGCTGGCGTATTCGTCATCCAGCGCGATCAGCTGATCCGGCAGCTGCGCCGTGCAGCGCAGCGGGTGGCTGTACGTCAGGTCGTCTGAAAGGAAGAACGCTTCGCTTTCGATTGTGGCCGCATCGCAGTCCGGTTCCTCGGGCAATTCGCGCGGGGAAAAGCCCGCCATGGCATCGTGCAGCGCCGCGATATGCGCGGGTGAGGTCGCCAGGCACCCGCCCACAATGGATGCGCCCGCATCCATCAGGCGGCGCATGGCGGCGGCCCACTTTTCGGGCGGCATGTCGGTGTTGCCCGGCCGCGCAATCAAGGGAACCGCGGTGTGCGGCCAGACCTCGTCGAGCAGCGGCGCCATTTTGTCCGGGGAGCAGGAAAATTGCAGCCCCACCGCATCGGCGCCCATGGCCTGCAATGTCAGCAGGGCGGGTAATAGCTGCGCGCCCGTCACGGTGCGGCCCGTCTCGTCGACCGTCATGGTCACGAAGATCGGCACATCGCTGGTCCTCGCGGCCAGTACAGCCGCCCGCATGTCCGAAAGGCACGACAGCGACGCCATGACGATGAAATCGACCTCTGCCTTTTCCAGCGCGCGCACCTGCTCGCGGTAAAGCGCATAGACGTCGTCAAAGTCCGCCTGTCCATGCGGCGGCACAAACATCCCGGATGGCCCGACCAGCGCGCCGACCAAGCGGCCCTGTGCGTTTTGGCGGGTCATGGCGGCAAGCTGGCAGTTGAGCGGTTCGACTTGGTCTGAAAGCCCGAACTCCGCCAGATAGGCGCGGTTCGCGCCAAAGGTTGGCGCCAAAAGCGCTGTGCTGCCCGCTTCCAGGAATTGCGTCTGCACGCGCCGCAGCGCGTCCGGATGATCGGCGGCCCACTGCGCCATGCAGGCGCCGCGCGGCATCCCGACGCCCACCAGGTTCGTGGCCGCGCCGCCGTCGAGCAGCATGGGTAACGGATAGGGAAAATTCTCCATAGCAACCTCCATGGAAAACAGGAAATCTCAGTCGATGGCGCTCACATATGCTCCGGCGCTGTGATCTTCAGCAGGGAGAGCGTGTTGCGCAGCACCGTGCGCACGCATGCGCAAAGGTACAGCCGCGCCGCCGCCAGATGCGCTTCTTCGCCCTTGATGCGGCAGGCGGTGTAGAATTTGTGGAAGAGTGTGGCCAGCATCACCGCATAGCGCGGGATGCGCGCGGGATCATAATTTTTGGCGGCCTCCACGATCTCGTCCGTATAAGCGGAAAGGTGACGGATGAGCTCGATCTCCTCCGGCGAGGAGAGCAGCGCCAATTCCTCGTCCGTGCAGCCGCGCACGCAGAGTCCCTCACTCTCCATCATCTTAAAGAGGCTGCAAAGGCGCGCGTGCGCATACTGCACGTAATAGACCGGGTTTTTGCTGTCCTGCTGCACCGCCAGGTCAAGGTCAAAGTCCAACTCGGAATTCGGCTCGCGCAGATTGAACAGGAACCGCGCCGCGTCCACCGGCACTTCCTCGAGCAGCGTCACCAGCGTGATCGCCTTGCCGCTGCGCTTGCTGGCCTTGATGACTTCACCGTCGCGCACCAGGCGCACCATCTGCATCAGAAGCACATCCAGCCGCTCGGGGTCCACGCCGAGCGCCTGCAAAGCGCCTTTTAGCCGCGGCACATAGCCGTGGTGGTCCGCGCCGAACACATCGATCGCCTTGTCAAAGTGGCGCGTCACGAGCTTATTGTAGTGATAGGCGATGTCCGGCACCACATAGGTCGGCACGCCGTTGGAGCGCACCAGCACAAAGTCATCGCTGCCGTAGTCCGCGCCGGCAAACCAAAGAGCGCCGTCCTTTTCATACGTCGCGCCGCGTTCTTTGAGCAGGGCGACCACGCGGTCCACCGCGCCATTTGCATGCAGCGTGGATTCACGGAACCAGTTGTCGTATTGGATCCGGTATTTCAAAAGATCCTGGCGCAGGCCCTCGATGTTCTTCGGCAGCGCAAAATCAACCAGCGCCTTGCGGCGTTCCTCGCTGGACGCCTCGACGTATTGGTCGCCGTACTGTCCGGCGAAAGCCTTCGCATGCGCGATGATGTCGGCACCCTTGTAGCCGTCTTCCGGGAAAGGCACGGCGTCCTCGCCTTTATAAAGCTGCAGGTAGCGCGCCTCGAGCGATGCGCCGAATTTATTGATCTGGTTGCCCGCGTCGTTGACGTAAAACTCGCGCTCCACGGAAAAACCCGCCGCGTCGAGCACAGAAGCCAGGCAGTCGCCGATAGCGCCGCCGCGCGCGTTTCCGATGTGCATCGGCCCGGTCGGGTTTGCAGAGACGAATTCCACCAGCACGCGCTTGTTTGCGCCGAAATCGCTGCGGCCATAATCCGCGCCGCTTTGCTGGATATCGCGCAGCACAGCAGCGTAAAAGGCCGGGCGGTAAAAGAAGTTCAGGAAGCCCGGACCCGCGATTTCACAGCGGTCGAAGAACGTGCCGGAAAGGTCGAGGTTGTCGGAGAGCGCCTGAGCGATCTTGCGCGGCGCTGCGTGGAATACGCGCGCACTGACCATGGCGACGTTGGCCGCCCAGTCGCCATGGCTGTGGTCGGCCGGAACCTCAAGTGTGAAGGCGGGCAATTCGCCCGCGGGCAGGCTGCCTGCCTTCTGCGCTTTCGCCGCTGCCTGGTTGATCGCCGTGCGCAGCTGCGCCGTCGCTTCCTGTACGTGTTTGGACATGTTTTTTGTCTGCCTCCTTGACTGTGACGAGAATTTCGTTGATGCTCGACAGGTTTGCGTCCAGGTCGAGCGTATAATTGACGCGCACGTTGCCGCCGTTGTCGTCGAGCGTGCTCTCCATGCCGGAGGTGAAAACGCCCATCGTCATGTTGCCCACGGCGGTGCTGTAATTGCACAGGTGGCGCCGGCCCTTTTCCAGGATCAGCCGCGTGCCGTCGGCGCCGCCGCGCATCAGGGTGACGCAGTGGCTGTTGCTATCGACCTTGAGAATCGACGTTTCGCTGCTGCCATCCTCTTCGTCGTACTCTTTATAGACAATGTAGCGGGCGTTGCCTTTTTTGACGTAAGAGCCCAGCGTCGTCACTTCAATTTCGCCGGCCTGCTCGTCCACAATCTGCCGCCCGCGGATGGAGATCAGATAGTTTTCCTCTAGCATATGCTCCCGATTCCCTCCTGTTTTTCAATATCCACCAGATGGACCTCCTCCTGTACGTCCTCGCGCAGGAAGATACCAGCCACCTTTGCAAAGTCGTCGATGCGGTCGCTGACATAATAGGAGCAGCCCCCCTGCGCGTCCGGTCCGGCGCAGAGGTTGTCTTGTTCCAAAAGCGTCTTGCAGCAGCGGGCCGTCTCACGGCCGCTGTCGATCAGGCGCACGGATTCGCCGACCACTTCCCCAATGATGCGCTTTAAGATCGGATAGTGCGTGCAGCCGAGAATCACCGTGTCCACGCCCGCTTTGCGCAGGTCCGCCAGATACGTCTGCGCGATTTCGCCAGTGATGTCCGGGTGCTCGAGCATGAAGCCAGACTCCACAATCGGCACAAACAGCGGGCAGCTCTGTTCAAAGACCTGCACCGCTGGGGCCAGCGACTCCAGGCGCGCGCGGTAGGACCCGCTGCGGATCGTGGCGCTGGTCGCGATGACGCCGATGCGGCCGTTTTGCGTGGCAGCCAGCGCAGCGCGCACGGTCGGCTCCAGCACATCCGTGAAGGGTACAGGCAGCTCCTTTTTGAGCAGGCCGCCGGCCACGCTGCTGACCGTGCCGCAGGCCGCGACGATCGCCTTGACGCCGCGGCGCAGCAGGAATCCCGCGTCCTGGCGGGCGTATTGCCGGATGATGGCGCGGCTGCGGTTTCCATAGGGCACGCGGCCGGTGTCGCCAAAGTAGACAATCGTCTCGTGCGGCAGCAGGCGGCGGATTTCCCGCACTGCGGAAAGCCCGCCCAGGCCGGAATCAAAGACGCCGATTGGCCGGTTATCCATGGCTGTGCATTCCTCTTTCCTTATAAAAATCCCGTGCGTCAGGCATAGCGCACACGCTGTTCCGCCAGGGCAATCAAATCGTCGAGCAGCTGGGAGATGGGTTTGCCCGCCGCTTCCCACAGCTTCGGGTACATGCTGATGGCCGTAAAGCCCGGCAGGGTGTTGAGCTCATTTAAGAGAACCTCCTTGCCGTTGCGCACGAAAAAGTCCACGCGCGCAAGCCCCGTGCAGCCCAAAAGCCGGTACGCGCGGCAGGCAGTACGGCGGATCTCCTCGGCGACCGCTTCGTCCAGGTGCGCCGGGATATACAGCTGGCTTTTGCCGTTTTTGTATTTGTCGTCGTAGTCGTAAAACTCCGCGCCGGCCGCAATCTCGCCGACCAGGCTCGCTTCGGGGCGTTCGTTGCCGAGCACCGCGCACTCGACCTCCTGTCCCACGATGGCCTCCTCGACCACGATCTTGGAGTCATTTTGGGCTGCCAAAGCGACTGCCGCGTCCATTCCCTCCGGGCCCTTGACCTTGGAGATGCCCACGCTGGAGCCCGCGTTGGCGGGCTTGAGGAAAATCGGCCAGCCCAGCCGCGCTTCGATCTTGTTGCGGATCTTGTCGCGCCCTGCGTCGCGGTAGTTGTCGGCGTAGAACCATAGAAAATGCGCCTGGGGGATATTCCAGCTGGCCAGCAGCGTGTGCGTGACAGCTTTATCCATGCAGCAGGCGCTCGCAAGCGTCGGGCAGCCGACATAGGACACGCCGCTTAGATGCAGCAGCCCCTGCACGGTGCCGTCCTCCCCGTTTTTGCCGTGCAGCGCGGGGATCACACAGTCAACGTGAATGCACTCCAAGCGGCCGTCCCTGCCCTCGGCCACCAGGCCGTGGGTTGCGGTGTCGGGCGACAGGACCGCCCGGCGGCAGGAAGCGTCTTTTTCCCATTCGCCGCTGCGCATCGCGGCGGCGGGGCCATCATAAAGCAGCCAGCGGCCGTCTTTCGTAATGCCGATTTTCCGGACGTCGTATTTTTCCGGTGAGAGGCTTTCCACGATGGTGGCGGCGGAGACGCATGAAACTTCGTGCTCCGACGAGCTGCCGCCAAAGAGGACGGCGATCGTTTTTTTCATTTTGGTTCCCTCCAAATTTAGTCCTACCAGCATATTTGTTATCATACCACAACCAGGGGGATGAAGCAATGCCGCCCAGCCATGAACCTGCAAAATCATATGGTGACAAAAGCGCGTTTATGTAGTATAATTCCAATGATTCTATATGTTTGGATGTTTGCGCGGGATGGGGCGCTTCTCCATCTTGCAAAGAGGCAGCGAAACCGTTCGCCAAAGCGTGCCGCCGGCCTTGGCGGCCGGGTCCCAATATCCTTAGGAGGAATGATTTTTGGAAAATAAAGCATTTGAACAGGTTGTCTCCAGCGTCGGCGCCGCGCTCGAAAAACAGGGCTATACCCGGCAGCCGCAGGACGAAAGCGAAAGCGGCGACCGCAGCGTGCTCTTTATCGGGCCGGAAATGGCCTACGGCATCTTTTACGAGGCCAAGCAGCAGCGCTTTTTGCTGCGCTATTGCAGCGTGGAGGAGGGTATCCCCGACGAAAAATGGCGCAACCGCTCGGTGCTCCTGTTTGACCCGGAGGACGAAGCGGACGCTGCCCGTCTGACCGACAGCATCATCGCGGATTTTACAGACGAGGTCGCCGGCCAGGACAACGCCAAGGCGGCCCTGGCCAAGCTCAAAAAGACCCGCCGGAAGAAGGACGACACTACCGACGCGACTTTCTTTTATAACCGCCTGGTCAATATTTTCCCGGAGCTGCGCGAGCAGATCCTCCGCGAGCGCATCCGCTACGGCGAGATCCGCCAGGTCACGTTCGCCCGCACAGAGGTCCTGCCCCGCATGCAGGCGCTCCTGGACCCCGCCCGCGACGAAACGGCCATCAAAAAGCTTTGCGGCATCCTCTGTGAGTTATATGAAAACGGAAACTTCGACGTGCGGTCCATCATCACGATCGTCCTGCTTAACAATCTGTCCGACCCCGCCTATGAAGCGCTCAAGCCCTTCTTTACAAAGGAATTGGACGACGCGGGCAGGGAAGCCCGCGCCTTGCGCGGCAAGCGCATCAAGCCCGAAAAGCCCCCCAAGAAAAAGCGCATCGTGGCCCAGAGCCTCGACGGCCAGCGCATGCGGTGAGCGCTCCCGCATTGAACCGGAAAAACGCCCCGCCCGGCCGCAAAATTGAGGGTTGACAAGACCGGGCAGGCTATGGTACAATAAAAATACCTCGATAAAGGGGTATTTTTTTTGCACCCTTTTAGGAGGGAGGCCGGGGCAAAATCGCCCCAATATTTTTCCGGACAAACGGGAGGTGCCGTCATGAGAGTAAAGGTAGTTTTGGCTTGCACAGAATGCAAACAGCGCAACTACAACACAAAGAAGAACAAGAAAAATGACCCGGACAGGCTCGAAATGAAGAAGTACTGCAAGTTCTGCAAGAAGCAGACAGTGCACAGAGAGACGAAGTAAGCCGGACGGAGGGACAGCAAAATGGCTGACAAGGAAAAGAAATCCGTCGCTAAGGCCGCTTCAAAAGCCGGGAAGCCGGCAGGAAAAAAGGAGAAGAAGCAAAAGGACCATAAGGTCCGCCGCTTCTTCCATGACCTCAAGTCCGAAGGCAAAAAAATCGTCTGGCCAAAACCCCGCGCTGTGTGGAAAAACGTCGGAGTGGTTGTGGTCATGATCGTGGTGCTGGGGCTGATTATCTTTGGCCTGGACGAGGCGTTTTCTCATCTGCTGAACCTGTTCATGGACGTTGCGGTCTGATGAAAGGAATGAGGTCTGACAATGGCTGAAGAAGCGCGCTGGTATGTCGTGCATACCTACTCCGGCTATGAGAACAAGGTGGCGTCGAACCTGGAAAAAACGGTGGAAAACCGCAATATGCAGGACCTCATCACCGACATCCTCGTGCCAACCGAAAAGGTGACAGAGGTCAAGGACAACAAGTCCCGCGAGGTTGAGCGCAAAATCTTCCCCGGTTACGTGCTGGTCAAGATGGTGCTCAACAATGACTCATGGTACGTCGTGCGCAATATCCGCGGCTGCACCGGCTTCGTCGGCCCGGAGAGCAAGCCCATCCCGCTTTCTGACGAAGAGGTGGCCGCACTGGGCGTGGAGAAGAAAAACGTCGAGGTTTCCTACGCGCCCGGCGACACGGTCAATATTATCGACGGTCCTTTCGACGGCTTTACGGGCGTAGTCGAAGAGATCGACGCCGAGAAAAACCGCGTGCGTGTTACCATCAATATGTTCGGCCGCGAAACGCCGGTCGAGCTGGAACTCAATCAGGCCGAGGCCATCGATTGACCGCGGCCCACACAAAACCTGGCATTCTGCGGGGATTCCCCGCTGGACAAGGGGCGCATGCCGTCCCTGTGGGAGGAACGGAAATTTTTGCAAAGCCGCTCCGCTTACCACAATTTTTGGAGGTGCAATAACGAATGGCTCAGAAGGTTACCGGCTATATCAAGCTCCAGATCCCTGCCGGCAAGGCAACCCCGGCGCCGCCTGTTGGACCGGCTCTCGGTCAGCACGGCGTCAACATCATGGCGTTCACAAAGGAATTTAACGAGCGCACCAAGAAAGACGCAGGCCTGATTATCCCCGTCATCATTACGGTCTATGCGGACCGTTCCTTCACGTTTGTCACAAAGACGCCGCCTGCCGCCGTCCTGATCAAGAAGGCGTGCAACATCCAGACGGCTTCCGGCGAACCGAACAAGAAGAAAGTCGCCAAGATCACGAAGGAACAGATCAAGCAGATCGCCGAAACCAAGATGCCCGACCTGAACGCGGCCACCATCGAGACTGCCATGAGCATGATCGCTGGCACGGCCCGCAGCATGGGTGTAGAAGTCGTCGACTAAAAAACGCCCGGGTGGGAGGAACGAGAGCATCCGTATTTACCACTTATACAGGGAGGTAACTGAATTTTGAAACATGGAAAGAAATACGTCGACGGTGCAAAGCTGATCGACCGTAGCAAATTTTATGAGCCGGCCGAGGCACTGGCTCTGGCTGTTAAGACCGGCACTGCAAAGTTTGACGAGACCGTTGAGCTGCATGTGAAGCTGGGTGTCGACAGCCGTCACGCGGACCAGCAGGTCCGCGGCGCCATCGTGCTGCCCAACGGCACCGGCAAGACAGTGCGTGTGCTGGCCATCTGCAAAGGCGATGCCGCCAAGGAAGCCCAGGAGGCTGGCGCGGATTTCGTCGGCGCAGAAGAAATGGCGCAGAAGATCCAGGGCGAAGGCTGGCTGGACTTTGACGTGGTCGTCACGACACCCGATATGATGGGCGTTGTGGGCCGTTTGGGTAAAATCCTTGGCCCCCGCGGTCTGATGCCGAACCCGAAGGCCGGCACCGTGACCCGCGAAATCGGCAAGGCAATCAAGGAAGCCAAGGCCGGTAAGATCGAGTACCGCCTGGATAAATCCAACATCATCCACTGCGTCATTGGCCGCGTCTCCTTCGGTGCGGAGAAGCTCACCGAAAACTTTGACGCGCTGATGGACGCCATTGTGAAGGCGAAGCCTGCTGCTGCGAAGGGCCAGTATGTGCGTTCCTGCGTTGTGGCCACCACGATGGGCCCCGGCGTGCGCATTTCGCCGGCCCGTTTTGGCGCCTGATTGATTTACTTTTTTGCCGCGGCCCGGTTTGGGGCTTGACGCGGAATGAAGCCTGTGCTATTATTAATATTGCTGTTCCAAAGACAGCAGGTGCATGTATGCGCAAAGGGGTCCGCCCCGCCTGCCGAGGAGCGCAGAGGAACCACGGTTTTTGCATTTGTGTGTGCTTTTGCCTTTCTCGCAGGATTGCGGGAAAGGCTTTTTTGTTTGACATTGTTCCATGGAGGTGAAACCATTTGCCAAGTGAAAAGATTTTAAACGACAAAAAGGCGTATGTCGCCGAACTGGCGGAAAAGATCAAGAACGCGAACGTCGGCGTCATCGTCGACTATAAGGGCATCAGCGTCGCAGATGACACCAAGCTGCGCAAGGAGATGCGCGAGGCGGGCGACAGCTATCAGGTCGTGAAAAACACCCTGCTCAAGCGCGCACTGGCCGAGGCGGGCGTCGAAGGACTCGATAACCTGCTGGAAGGCAGCACGGCAATCGCGCTGGGCGAGGACTATGTCAGCGCTGCGAAAGCCCTGAAGACGTATGCGGACGGCAGCAAGACCTTTAAGATCAAGGGCGGCTTTGTCGACGGCAATATCATCGACGAGGAAGGCGTCAAGACCCTGGCCAGCATGCCTAGCAAGGACGAGATGATCGCCCATATGCTCGGCAGCTTGAACGCCCCGATCACCGGTCTTGTTACGGTGCTCAACGGTACCATTAAGGGTCTGGTTGTTGCACTCAACGCCATTGCCGAAAAGCAGTCTGCGCAGGCGTAATGCCCTGCATCTGAAATGAGAATGATTCTTTGTAAATGAAATTGGAGGTACAAAACATGTCTGAGAAAGTTGAGAAGCTCGTAGAGGACGTTAAGGCTCTGACCGTTATGGAACTGTCCGAGCTGGTCAAGGCACTGGAAGATGAGTTCGGCGTTTCCGCCGCTGCTCCTGTCGCGGTCGCCGCTGCTCCGGCAGCTGGCGGCGCTGCTCCGGCTGCTGCTGAGAAGACCGAGTTCGACGTCATCCTGAAGGCACCGGGCGGAAACAAGATCCCGGTCATCAAGCTGGTTCGCGAGGCTACTGGCCTCGGCCTGAAGGAAGCCAAGGCTCTGGTCGACAGCGCACCGAAGGCCATCAAGGAAGGCATTTCCAAGGAGGACGCTGAGGCTCTTGAGGCAAAGCTGAAGGAAGTCGGCGCAGAGGTCGAAGTAAAGTAAGTTTGCTATATAAGCAAAAAACCAGTGTGGTGAAAATCACACTGGTTTTTTGCTTATTCAGGTGTCAGGAGAGCACGGCCTGGCTGTGGCAGCGGAGAGACTTTTGCGGCGCGTCCGGCCGGGCTTTCTTTTTTTCAGAAATGCTGGTATACTAGTAGACATAAATCTCCGGCGGAGGGCGCGCAGTTCGCGCTGTCCGCCCGATTTTCAAAATGACGGAGGTCGAGTCCCATGAAAAAACGCCTGCTCAGTCTGCTGGCGGCGGTTTGCGTCGCGTTTGCCGGGTGCACGCTGCCCGTCTATGCGGAAGACCCCTCCAGCGCCGCGTCCACGGCTTCTTCTCAGGCCGCGTCGCAGGTTTCCAGCACTGCGCCCATCCAGAATGCGGACGCCACCTATAAACCGGACTTTCAGCTTGGCAGCAAGGCGGCCATCCTGATTAACCTGGATACCGGCACCACACTTTTTAGCCAGAACGCGGATGAAAAAATGTATCCAGCGTCCACCACCAAGATCATGACCTATATGGTGGTCATGGATCACGTGAAAAATGCGGATACCGAGACCGCTACATACACCGAAGAAGTTGCGAATCAGCTCAAGGGCACGGGCAGTTCGGTCGCCGGCATGGAGGTCGGCGACGTTTTCACCATCCATCAGCTCTTGTACTGCATGATGGTGCCCTCCGGCAATGATGCGGCCATGACGCTGGCCAATTATATTGGCGGCGGCGACATCAATAAATTCGTAGACATGATGAACCAGAAAGCCAAGGAACTTGGCTGCCAAAATACCCATTTCGCCAACCCGGACGGCCTGCACGACCCGAACCATTATACGACGGCGCGCGACATGGCGACCATCACAGAGGCGGCGTTGCGTTATAATTATTTTCAGGAGATTGTCAATACGACAACGTATTATGCCACGCCGAAAAACCGGCCGGACGTCAGCCGCACGCTGTCGACGACAAATTTCCTGATTGACCGCAACCAACAGGGCCAGAAGTATTGGTACCAGTACGCCCGCGGTGTCAAAACCGGGCACACGGACCAGGCGGGCCATTGCCTGGTCTCGACCGCCATTGCGGAAGGACAGACCTATCTGTGCGTGACGATGGGCGACTTTACCGGGAACCGTTGCGACATGACGGACACCCGCAGCCTGTACCGCTGGGCGTACCAGAATTTTCAGCTGAAAAAGGTTGTCAGCGCCAGCATGCCGATTGGCGAAGTGACGTTGAAATACGCCTGGAACAAGGAAAAGCTGCAATACCAGCCGGAACAGGATATTTCTGCTATTTTGCCCAATGACGTGGCGGCTTCGAGCGTGGAAGTGACGCCGAATTTGCCAGACGCGGTGGAAGCGCCTGTCAAGAAGGGCCAGGTAATCGGCACGGCGACCCTGACCTATGCCAAACAGAAACTGGCGACCGTGAACCTGGTGGCGAGCGAGAGCGTGTCGCGCAGCGAGTGGGTGCATTCCGCGAGCACAGCGCAGGAGATCTTCACGTCTCCGTGGTTTATCCTGATTGCGTCCATCATCCTGCTGCTGGTGGTGATTTATATCATCCTGGCGCTGATCTATGGCAGGAACAAGCGCCATATGCGCAAAGTCAAAAAATATAAGGACTTTTAAAGGAAGGCAACGCTCCGCAGACACAGGCAAAATGCACGCCGGTTTGAAACCGAGCATTTTTCTGCCGGTGCCGGCATATAAAATGCGGCCGAGGGGAGCCTCGGACCGCGCGGAGAGGAGGGACGGCCATGCTGTTTTTGCACACCGCCGACTGGCACCTGGGCAAGGCGCTGTTTGGCCACAGCCTGCTGGAAGACCAGCGATGGTTTTTAGAGGCGTATTTTCTGCCCCTGATCGACCGAGAGCATCCGGATGCCGTGGTGCTGGCGGGCGA
>ERZ1090860.150-NODE-151-length-42655-cov-28.883897_pt1 | contig 42655 bp, 34 predicted proteins | sample MGYA00478483_ERZ1090860 | MGnify/ENA primary metagenome ERZ1090860 (study PRJEB33644, sample SAMEA5815741) | chicken gut metagenome | biome: Chicken; feature: Gastrointestinal Tract; material: Caecum | place: Ireland | collected 2019-01-01 | study: A study of the...
TCACCTTTGGCGGCATGAACCCGTCCATTACCCTGCGGGATCACCAGCTGGGTGCGATTGCTCATGTGCTGTATGGCGGCAATACACTATTGCCGAGGTACAGGCCAGCGGCGGTGAGCGTTTCACGGTCAAGCAGCTGGAACGGACCCGCAAATCCCTGGAGGCCAGACTGGAAAAGCTCCAGGCCGAGAGCCGCAAGGACGATGTGGTGACTTTTGAGCAGCTTGGCGTGGACAGGTTATTTGTCGATGAAGCTCATAACTACAAAAATTTGTTCCTTTACACAAAAATGAGGAATGTGGCGGGCCTCTCCACCAGCGATGCCCAAAAGTCCAGCGATATGTTCGCCAAGTGCCGCTACATGGACGAGATCACCGGCAGCCGAGGGGTTATCTTTGCCACCGGCACCCCGGTCAGCAACTCCATGACTGAACTTTACACCATGCAAAGATACCTCCAGTATGACCGCTTGCAGGAACTGAGTATGACCCACTTTGACTGCTGGGCGTCGCGCTTTGGTGAAACGACGACGGCGCTGGAGCTGGCACCGGAAGGCACCGGCTACCGGGCGCGCACCCGCTTCTCCAAGTTTTTCAATCTCCCGGAGCTGATGAACCTGTTCAAAGAGGTGGCGGACATTAAAACCGCCGATCAGCTTCATCTGCCCACCCCGGAGGTAGAATACCACAACATCGTGGCCCAGCCCACCGAGCAGCAGCAGGAAATGGTGAAGGCGCTATCCGAGCGTGCTTCCCTGGTACACAGCGGCACGGTGGACCCCTCCCAGGACAATATGCTCAAGATTACCAGCGATGGCCGCAAGCTGGGCCTGGACCAGCGCATTATCAATCAGGCACTGCCGGACGAACCCGGCACCAAGGTCAACCAATGTGTCGCAAACATCATGCAGATCTGGCGAGACGGCGAGGCTGACAAGCTGACCCAGCTGGTGTTCTGCGATATTTCCACGCCCCAGGCGGCCCCTTCCAAAAAGGCAGCCAAGGCGTTGGACAACCCCACGCTCCATGCGCTGGAACAGGCTGTGCCGCTGGAAAAGCCGGAGCCGGTCTTTACCATCTACGAGGACATCCGGCAAAAGCTCATCGCCCAGGGGATGCCCGCCGATCAAATTGCCTTTATCCATGAGGCCAACACCGAAGTCAGAAAAAAAGAGCTGTTCGCCAAGGTCCGCACCGGCCAGGTGCGTGTCCTGCTGGGCAGCACCACCAAGATGGGCGCTGGCACCAATGTGCAGGACCGTCTGGTGGCGCTCCATGACCTGGACTGCCCGTGGCGGCCGGGAGACCTTGCCCAGCGCAAGGGCCGTATCGAGCGCCAGGGCAACCAGAACCCTCTTGTCCATGTGTACCGCTATGTGACTGAGGGAACCTTTGACGCTTATCTCTGGCAGACGGTTGAAAACAAGCAAAAATTCATTTCTCAGATTATGACCTCTAAATCGCCGGTCCGCTCCTGCGACGATGTGGACGAAACGGCGCTGTCCTTTGCCGAGATCAAGGCTCTGTGCGCCGGAGACCCTCGTATCAAGGAGCGCATGGACCTGGATGTGGAGGTCTCCAAGCTGAAGCTGATGAAAGCCGACCACCAGAGCAAGCAGTATCGTCTGGAGGACCAGCTGCTGAAATACTTCCCGGAGGAAATCGAAAAGCACAAGGGCTTTATCCAGGGGTTTGAGGCAGACCTGGAGACCCTGGCCGCCCATCCTCACCCGGAGGATGGCTTTGCCGGGATGGAGATCCGGGGCGATGTCCTGACCGACAAAGAAAACGCCGGTGCAGCCCTGCTGGACGCCTGTAAGGAGGTCAAAGGCTCCGAGCCTGTGCAGATCGGCAGCTACCGGGGCTTCACTATGTCCGTAGAGTTTTCGGCCTGGAAACAGGAATATACGCTCCTGCTGAAAGGCCAGATGACCCACCGGGCAACCCTCGGTATAGACCCACGCGGCAACCTGACCCGTATCGACAATGCACTTGCGCAGATGTCCCAGCGTTTGGATGCCACGAAAGCCCAGCTGGACAACCTGTACCAGCAGCAGGCCGCAGCCAAGGAGGAAGTGGGCAAGCCTTTCCCCTATGAGGATGATCTGCGGGTAAAGTCCGCCCGTCTGGTGGAGTTGGACACGCTTCTGAACCTGGATGGCAGGGGCCGCTCCCAGCCGGAGTCCGTGATCGCCAAGAGCGCACGGCCCTCGGTGTTGGACAGCTTGAAGCGCCCGGTGCCACCCCGAAGCTCCGAAAAAAAACCAAAACAGCATGAGGAGGTGCGATAATATGAATACCAACGATCTGAATACGGCCCTCTATGAGAAGATGGCCTCTGAACAGGACAAATACCGGGACTGGCTCAAAAGCCAGCCCCCGGCAGAGGTCCTGAACCACGCCTACGAATACACCGTCCGGGAGGACATCGTGATGGCGATGGAGGAACTGGAGCTGACCGCTGCCCAGGCCCAGGCGCTGCTGGATTCGCCCACGCCACTGGCCGATGTGTACCGTTACTTTGAGAAACTGGAGACCGGCTACATGGATGTGATCCGGGACAGCATTGAGAACCGGGCCGATGATGCTTGCAAGGCCCAGGCGGAGCTGCGGAAAGCCGCCATTTACCCTCACTCCGCTGCCTATGCGAAAGAGCATGGGGAGCTGGAGCAGTACCGGGCTTCCAACAACGCCAATCTCCAATGCAAGGAGGCCATTGAAGCGGCGGTGCGGGAACACTTCGATGGGATGTATCTCAGTCACGATGCCGCAAAGGGCGTGATCGAGACCTATGGTATGGACCGGGTGATGCTGGTCCTGGCCAACACCGTCCAGCTCCAGGACTGGGATGGGCGCTACTCGCCCCGCAACAAGGAATGGGCAAAGACCATCCCCAACTACAACTCCGATACCGTCCGGTGTGGGTATGCCCTGAACAGCCACCCCGCTGTTTTGAACGGGTTTATTGATCTGGTGCGCGAGGAACATCTGCGCCGCCAGCCCTTGACGGCAGAGGACATCCAGGCAGAGGCAGAACGGATTTTGCGGGAGCTGCGCGCACCGGATGTGCCGAACAGCCCCCACGGGACCCATTACATGGCCCGCATTTCCCCGGAGTTTCTGAATCGTGCCGGGAGCAAAGACCATGACCGGCTGATGAATCTCCTGCCGTTTCGCAGTCTGGCGTTTACCGGCATGAAAGGGATGCCCGGAACCTATGCCACCATCCTGGCCAGCGAGGACCGCTCCAAGGAGCTGCGCCAGCCCCGGCCTTCTGTCCGGGAGTATTTGAAGCAGGAACCGAAACAGGCAGCCCCCAAAGCTCCGGACCATAAGAAACGGGAGCCGGAACGGTGAGCGCCCCGAAGCGCAAGCGGGAGGTCCAGGTGAATTTCCGGGTCTCCCCGGAGGAGCTGGCGCTGATCGAGCAGAAAATGTCCCAACTTGGGACGAAGAACCGGGAAGCCTATCTGCGGAAAATGGCCCTGGACGGTTATGTGGTGCAGCTGGACTTGCCGGAGCTGAAGGAGCTGGTATCTCTCCTGCGCCGGAGCAGCAATAACTTAAACCAGCTCACTCGCCGGGTGCATGAGACCGGGCGTGTCTACGACGCTGACCTGGAGGATATAGCCCAGCGGCAGGAACAGCTATGGGAGGGCGTGAAGGAAATCCTGACCCAGCTCTCCAATCTTTCGTGACAGGGGTATATATCCCATCTGCGGAGGGAGGAACGGCGTTCTTTTCGCCGCGCCTCCCTCCGCTTTTTCTTTTTGTCTGTATCCTTGCCTTTTGACGGGGCTTGCCGGATAATAAAGGCAGATAGCAAAGTGTTCTCACATCTCACAAAGGAGTTGAGATACCGATGTTGACCTTTGAAAAGGTTTTAGAGATTTTCGAGGACTATCTGGCCCAGGATATGGAGCTGGAAGTCTACAAGAGCCGGTACGGATATGTCTGCGTGTCCTTAAACGGCTCGCCCCCAGACCCACCCTATTGCGAAGGTGTTGTGTGCCAGACCCCGGAGGAACTGTTTGACCATCTGCTGGTCGAGTACGAATCCTTTGCCTCCATTCAGCTGACAAAGGGACGCCGGGAAGAAAACGAGGACGACGAGGAACAGGTCCGCCGTCTGTGCCAGAAGTATTTGGATCGTCGAGAGGAGGCTATGAAATGACCGCATTGAAGCTGATTTTGAAGATTGTGATTGCGCCGGTGATTCTGCTGCTCACCCTGGCCATCTGGATTTGCGTGGGGCTGGTCTATGTATCCGGCTTGGTGCTGGGGCTGCTCAGTACGGTGATCGCCCTGCTGGGCGTGGCCGTCCTGGTGACATACTCCCCGCAGAACGGCCTTATCCTGCTGGTGATTGCGTTTCTCATAAGCCCCTTTGGGCTGCCGATGCTGGCCTTTTGGCTGCTGGGCAAGGTGCAGGATTTGAAGTTCCTCGTTATGGATGTCGTATATAACTGCAAAATCTAACTATCATGTCTTGAGTTTCATATATTTCAGTGTATTTTTACTCATATATTTCAGTGTATTTTTACTCACAGATTGAAATAGTTTGTAGAATGGTATATACTATAATTTAAGATGTAATATTGTAGAAAGGAGATGATGATTTGAATCTAAAAGAAATGAATCAAAAATCTCCTGAACTTCCTATTAAGGATTTTGTCCGTATTCAAAATATATTTACAGAGAAAAATTGGCCTATCGAAGATTTTTTTGAGGACAACGTTTTTGAGAATTTCTGCCAGTTATTGGCGGGATTGAATTTTGAACAGCGCAATTTGCTATTATCGCTCACTGAAAATTTTTTATGGGTACAAGAAAGTGAATATGTAAAGTACTTTTCAAAAGCATTTCACAGCTTCATAACTTCATATGTTTTTTCTAGAGGTAAAAAAATTTATTTTTGCCCATTGCTTCCGGAAGAAGATTTTGGAAAGTCCAAGAGTTCTGTATCTTTGCTTTACTTTATAAAAGCACATTTGCGCGCAATGCAATGTAAATACACAGATTTTCAGATAACCTATGTTGATGCACCTAATTTAGTGGATTTTGATTTAATTAAACAAGAATACACACTTTGTCTAATTGATGATTTTATTGGTACAGGTGAAACTGTTATAAGGGCAACAAAATATTTTTTAGATCGTAAAATAGAGAAAGATATGATGGCAATTATATCTTTGGTAAGCATGAAAGAGGGAATAAGCAAATTATCTGCCGAAGGATATAATACATATACCAATATCTGCTGTGATAAGGGACTTTCAGTGCATGGAACTACGTCACAAATCGATCTGATGAAAGCTCTTGAGTCAAATATTAAGGTGGCAGAAGATTGTAGGTTTGGATATGGAGGTTCAGAATCGCTTGTTAGGATGATGCGAACACCAAACAATACGTTCCCTATATATTGGTTGCGCAACAAGAAAAATAAATTTGCCCCATTTCCGAGGTGATTCCATGATTCCAAACAATATACTGCTATTAAAAATTATTGAAAATAATGGAAAGATTTCATTGCTGCGCGATAGAGGTCTAACACACTCTCAAATAGCAATGATGATTAAAAACTTGGAAGCAGAAGGTAATATTTTAATTACCGATGATGATATTCTTCTAACTCCCCAAGGTATCGAATTCTTGGAGAATAATATCTCTAGGATTATGCCTAGGAAGAAGGATCAATGGATTTTACCGCAAGAGCACCTGTACAATACGCCTATTTCCTTTGATGAAATAATACTACCAAAAGGTAAAAAAATATAATATCTTGCAGACTACATCAGAACGTATTCCATGAATACAGATTGGCGAGTCGTCAATCATTTAAGAACTGGCTTTCAAGCCTTGCATATACTTTTATCTTTCGCTGGAAGCGAAATCTAAAAGTATATGCAGGCTTCGCAACGTGTTGCTCAGCGCACACAACTCATAAATGAGTTGTGTGAAGAAATTTTTAGTGATGTAGTCTGCAAGGTATTATATTTAAGGAAAAGAGGAGAGGTATGAATTGGGAAACTGTTGAGAAAAATATAAAAAAAGAATGTAATACACACAAAAAAAGTTCAGAATATATTCGTAAGTATATAGATTACTCAAAAAAACTATTTGATAATAATCTACCCATAATTTCTTCTCCTGAACATTTCTCTCTTCTTGTTGGTGTAGACCACCAGTATGTTTGCAATATGGCGTATGCTACCGATCGCTTTTACAGACATTTTACTATCCCCAAAAGTAATGGTAAGGTAAGGAATATCGATGAACCATTACCAGACTTGAAGTTTGTGCAGTCATGGATTTTAAAGAATATTCTTGAAAAATGCCCAATAAGTGACTATGCCAAAGCTTATATAAAAGGACGAACACTAAGGCATAATGCTAGATTTCATAAAGCGCAACCAGTTCTGGTAACAATGGATATTAAGAATTTTTTCCCGTCTATATCAATTAGCGATGTTACAAAAATCTTTGAGAGTATGGGATACTTCCATAATTTATCTTGCTTTTTATCCCATCTATGCTGCTTAAAAAACGTATTACCTCAAGGTGCACCTACAAGTCCTTACTTGTCAAATCTTCGAATGATTGCATTAGATGGTAAAATTTCTAGTTATACATCGAGACGAAGGATAAGATATACGCGATATGCAGATGATTTGACATTTTCAGGAGATTTTAATCCTCATTATCTAATTAAAGATGTGAGTGATTTAGTTTTTGAAGAAGGTTTTTCAATAAATTCTGAAAAAACTAGAGTTGCAAGAAGTAATACCAGGCAAGAAGTTACCGGAATTGTAGTTAATTCGCATATGCAAGTAGCCAAAGAAAAACGAAAGCAAATTCGGCAGCAGGTATATTATATAAAGAAATTTGGTATAGATTCGCATTTAGAGTATATTAACGAGAACAGAGCCAATTATTTAAATCATCTTTTGGGGCAAATCAACTTTGCACTTTTTGTTAACCCAAAAGATACGGAAATGAGAGAATATTTTGATGTAATAAGAAATGTTCTACAAAATCAAATAGAGTAAAGAAAAACGGTCTGCACAGAGCAGGCCGTTTTTTATTTGCAAAGGAGGTACTATAACAATGGCAACCACACGCATCATGCCCCTGCACATCGGCAAGGGCCGGACCGAGAGCCGAGCCATCAGCGCGATTATCGACTATGTAGCCAACCCACAAAAGACAGACCACGGCAGGCTCATCACCGGCTATGAGTGCGACAGCCGTGTAGCCGACGCCGAGTTTATGTTGGCCAAGCGCCAGTATATCGCTGCCACCGGGCGGGTCCGGGGCGCAGATGATGTGATCGCCTACCATGTTCGCCAGTCCTTCTGCCCTGGGGAGATCACCCCGGAGGAAGCCAATCGGCTGGGTGTGGAGTTTGCCAAGCGGTTCACCAAGGGCAAACACGCCTTTATCGTCTGCACTCACATTGACAAGGCCCATGTCCATAATCATATTATTTGGAGTTCGGTTAATCTGGAATGTGACCGGAAGTTCCGCAATTTTTGGGGCAGCACAAAAGCCGTCCGTCGATTGAGCGACACCATCTGCATTGAGAACGGATTATCCATTGTTGAGAACCCAAAGCCCCACGGCAAAAGTTACGACCAATGGTTGGGCGATCAGGCGAAGCCCTCCCATCGGGAATTGCTTCGTACTGCCATTGATAACGCCCTGGCACAAAAGCCTGCTGATCTGGACGAGCTGCTGAAGCTGCTTCGGGAATCCGGCTGTGAAGTATCCAAGCGCGGGAAATCCTACCGTTTTAAGCTCCCCGGTTGGGGCAAAGTTGCCCGGCTGCACAGCCTGGGTGAAGGCTACGCCCTGGAGGAGCTGCTGGCCGTTCTCGCCGGTCAAAAGGAGCATACGCCCCGTCAGCAGCCGGTCAAGCAGGCAGATCCGCCGAAGGTCAATCTGCTCCTTGACATCCAGGCAAAGCTCCAGGCCGGAAAAGGTGCCGGGTATGTGCGGTGGGCCAAGGTTTTTAATCTGAAACAGATGGCACAGACCGTGAATTATCTCACGGAGCATAACCTGCTGGAGTATGCGGTTCTGGAGGAAAAGGCTGCTGCGGCCACGGCTCACCACAATGAGCTATCTGCAAAAATCAAAGCAGCGGAGAAACGCATGGCGGAGATCGCCGTCCTGCGGACCCATATTATCAACTATGCCAAGACCCGCGACACCTATGTGGCCTACCGGAAGGCCGGTTACTCCAAGAAATTCCGAGAGGAACATGAGGAAGAAATCCTGCTCCATCAGGCGGCCAAAAATGCCTTTGACGATATGGGGGTCAAGAAGCTACCCAAAGTCAAAGAGCTGCAAGCTGAGTACGCCCGGCTGCTGGAGGAAAAGAAAAAGACCTATGCCGAGTACCGGCGCTCCCGTGAGGAAATGCGGGAGCTGCTGGCGGCAAAGGCCAATGTGGATCGGCTCTTAAAAATGGAGGCGGAACACGATGCCGAAAAAGAAAAAGACCACGACCAGCGGTGAGATGGTCATGGTCAAAAGCGTCCATTGGACGCGTGGCCGCAGAATGAAATTCTGCGTTCATGGGGGCTTGGGGGATGCCCTCAACAAGCAGCGCCGGAAGCCGAATGGCTATCCAGGGGCATTGCTTGCCACTATGCACTTCCCTGGAAACGGCTATTTGTGAGGGGGTGTGCTCTAGCGCTATCCGGCATTTTCGGATAAATTCTAGCAGCAATCCTCACTCAGAAGATAAAATATGGATATTACTTTTCAAACGGAGGTATTATCCATGAACGCCTATCGACTGACGGAGGAGCGGATCGCGTCCTATGCTCGCCATCTGCGACTGGAAGAAAAGAGCCCCGGCACGGTGGAAAAATATTTGCGGGACATTCGCGCTTTTGCGGTGTGGCTGGATCGCAGGCCAGTGAGTAAGGAGCTGGCTACGGCATGGAAATCCCACCTGCTGGAGCAAGGCTATGCCCCTGTTACCATCAATTCCATGCTTTCTGCACTGAACGGATTGTTCAAATTTCTGGGCTGGAACGAGTGTCAGGTAAAGTTTTTGAAGATACAACGCCGCTTGTTCCGGGACACAAATCGGGAATTAACAAGGGGTGAATACGACCGCCTGCTTGCCACCGCTAAGGAACTGGGGCGGGATCGGCTGGCGTTATTGATAGAAACCATTGGAGCCACCGGAATCCGGGTAAGCGAGGTTAAATACATAACCGTGGAGGCCGCACGGAAAGGGAAGGCGGAGATCTCCTTGAAGGGAAAAATTCGGGTCATTCTCCTCTCGGCCAAGTTGTGCCGCAAGCTGCTCAAGTACGCCCAAAAACAAGAAACCGCCTCCGGCGCGATCTTTCGCACCAAAAGCGGAAAAGAATTGACCCGCCGACAAATCTGGGCGGAACTGAAAGGTCTTTGTAAACACGCGGGCGTGGCTCCAACCAAAGTATTTCCTCACAACCTGCGGCATCTGTTTGCCACCATTTTTTATAAAGCCTGCAAGGACATTGTAAAGCTGGCTGATGTGCTGGGGCATTCCAGCATTGAAACAACCCGCATTTATCTTGTGACCTCTGGCACTGAACACCAGCGTCAGCTTGAGCGGCTGGGATTGGTGTCATAGTCTAAATCAACATTTCGCCTCAGAGATCAGTCAGGACGAACTTCCTCGGTTACATAATATATGGAAATTATAGCACGGTATTCCCCAAAACGCAATGTAGATTCGGATTTTTGGGCGTAAAAAGCCAGACCGCAAATATAGGAATTTTTGCGGTCAGTTTTGGTGCGCCCAGATACGCCAATCTTTAGTCAAAGGCGAAGATTTTTCTGTGCTCTATCCTCCAGTAATACTCAACATCTGTTTTTCAAAGGACGAAATGTTGATTTTGAGATATGGGGGTGATAGATTGCGGGAATCGTTTCAATCCTACTGTGAACGAATGGAGTTAAGGGCGCTATTGGAGCAGTGGGACACCGCACGCAATCTTCCCCTGACGCCGGAGCAAATTTCCTATGGTAGCAAGCGAAAAGTCTGGTGGCGTTGTAAGAAAGGCCACAGCTGGCAGGCGGCGGTATATACCCGAACCGGCAGCGGAACCGGCTGCCCGGTCTGCGCCGGTAAGGTGGCTCAAACGGGAGAGAACGATCTGGCCACGCTCTTTCCAGAACTGGCCTGCCAGTGGCATCCCATCAAAAACGGCTCCCTCACCCCGGAGCAGGTGCTCCCCGGCAGTCACCGGATGGTGTGGTGGATTTGTGAAAAAGGCCATGAGTGGCGGGCACAGGTCAAATCCCGCGTGGTTGGCTGTGGCTGTCCGGTGTGCGCCAACCGGGAAATACACCCTGCGGAAAACGATCTGGCTACCCAGTACCCCCGGCTTGCCGTCCAGTGGCACCCAACAAAAAACGGGGCGATCACCCCTGATACCGTTGCGCCGGGCACCACTCGTAAGGTGTGGTGGCGCTGTGAAAAGGGACATGAGTGGCAGGCCTCCGTAGCGTCCCGGACCTGCGGCGGCAGCGGTTGCCCCGTATGCGCCGGAAAAAAGGTGATTGCTGGTGAAAATGATTTGGTCAGCCAGTTTCCGGCCATTGCGGCCCAATGGCATCCGAGCAAAAATGAAACACTGACGCCGCAGCAGGTCACGCCGAGTTCCAACCGGAAGGTGTGGTGGTGTTGCGAGAAGGGCCATGACTACCAGGCCGCAGTAGGAGCCCGCACCATGAGCGGCAGCGGCTGTCCTTACTGCGCCGGGCGGAAGGTTCTGCCCGGGTTTAACGATTTGGCAACACTGGAGCCGGAAGTGTCCCGGCAGTGGCACCCTACACTGAACGGCATCCTGACACCCGAGATGGTAACCGCGGGCTCCCATCGCAAAGTTTGGTGGGAATGTGACCAGGGCCATGCGTGGCAGGCGGCAATTTATTCCCGCACAGGACCGAAAAAATGTGGCTGTCCCATCTGTGCCGGGCGAATCAGCAAAAACCGCTTGGCTCGGTATCGTGCGGTAATGGCAAAGGAGGTGATGGGAGTATGACGGCGGAACAATCTTTGCTGGACTTAATGTCTATCCAAATGGGCTGTATGTACCTGTCCGATCTGCGGTTTTTGTCACCGGAGCAACGCCGGTATCTGGCACAAAGTCTGGAGCGGCTGACACCTCGGAAGGAGGATACCTGGGAGTGGAACGACGCGCTGGACTACCTGACGGGCGAGCCGCCGGAGGACACGGCCCAGGCCGCAAAGGACCGGCTTGTTCACTTGTTATCTCAGCCCTGCAGCGCAGGGATAGATAAGTAATTTACAAGGAGGAATCTGAATGAAACGGCGAATATTGGCAACATTACTGAGCCTATGCCTGCTGGTGGGCCTTATGCCCTCGGTGGCGTTGGCGGCAGGGGATGAACGAGCTAGTGGAATCAGCGGAGGAATTGCTTGGAAAGTAGAAAACAGTGTATTGGCTATCTCCGTTGCTGATAGTCCGGAATCTGGATATGATCCCGGAGAAATGCCGGATTATGTACGAGCAGCAGATCAAAAAAACTCAGTGCCCTGGTACTCATATCTCGGCGAAATTTCCGAAGTTACTTTAAATGAAGGAGTAAAAAACATCGGTGACAGCGCCTTTTATAAGGCAAAGCTGTTGACGAGCATCACCTATCAAGGAAACACAAATGTTCCCCTTAAGCTCGGGATAGCTGCGATTGGTGGCTGCTCATCTTTAACAAACATAACTGGGTTGGATTGTCATAGAGATGCAGAGAGTGGATTGATTTTTGACGGGCTTAATAGTAAAGAAAAGGTTATTGGATTCTCTGGGGAGGTGGAATCCGTAGAGATTCCAGATAGCGTAACGACGATTGGACTCTCCGCTTTCAATGGATGCACTACTTTGAAATCAATTAACTTGGGCAAGGTTCGGGTAATTGAAGACAACGCATTCAACAGCTGTTCAAATCTAACCACAATTACTTTTCCTAACACACTAAGAACTATTGGTGATTGGGCTTTTGGCGGTGGAACCGGACTTACAGTCCTAGCACTACCAGAGGGTGTTGTGTCCATAGGCACAGGTGCTTTTGGATATTCTAATCTTAAAGAAGTAATTCTTCCCAACAGCATAGAAAATATTGGAAATGAGTGTTTTGCACATAGTACAAAGCTGGAAACCGTTGTGCTACCAGAAAATCTAAAGACAGTTGGGCGGTCTATGTTTCACAGTTGCAAAGCACTAAAAAGTATAAAAATCCCGGAGGGCATTACAACAATTGAACAAAGCGCCTTCCATAGTTGTTTAGCCTTGGAATATGTATGGCTACCTACAAGTTTAAAGAGTATAGGAAACAGTGCGTTTTTTGGCTGCACAGCTTTAAACCATATCAATATTCCTTTGGGCGTAGAAACATTTGGAACGACTGTATTTGATGAGTCCGGTACCTATTTATCTCCACTTGTAATCTATATTGATAGCAAAGCATATATAGAAAAACTGCCAACAATTGCAAACGAAACTGAAAAAGTTTCAAAGGCAGTTACTAACGGCGGCACCTTTGTGGAAGATACTACATTTACCGCTGGGACACTTGCCACTCCTACTAAGGACGGCGCAATTTTTGCTGGCTGGTACGACAACGCTGAATTTACTGGTGAGAAAGTTACTAATACCGCCAACAATAAAATCTACTATGCCAAGTGGATTGGCATGGATGACATCGAGCTGCAATACGGCGGAGAGCAGACGATTGCTGTCAGCGGTGTAACCTTGTCCGGTTATCAGTCCGACAACCCGTCTGTTGCAAGCGTGGATGAAACTGGAAAAGTGACTGCAACCGGTGTCGGTACGGCTACCATCTCAGCAACCGGTACCTATGGCGAGCAACCAACTACTTTTAAGATGACCGTAACCGTTACCCCCCGTGTGCTTACTTACACGCTGGCGGGCGGCGATACCGGCTCCGGCTCCATTTCCTACAACTACTCCGGTGGCCATCAGAAGCTGAGCGATTATATAACCTTCCAGTGGAAGGATGATCCTTATACGAAAGTCACTCTGGTGGAAGGCACCGACATCAACTACACCTACACCGTGACGGATTCCGAAGGTCAGGGCGGCGGTACGGCGCAAACCTATGATTATCTTCCCATGCCGGTGGGCAACTATGATAATGTGAAGTTCAACCTGCTGAATGAGAACTACACCTTCGGCCTGTCTGGTGGCGGCACCCGCGACTATCTGGAGATCGATGTGCATGTGGTTGCCCAAGGTTCCCAGCGCGCCTATCTGGCCTCCGCATGGCCCAAGTCTGACCAGAACTTCGTCTATACCGGCGAGGGTGTGCTGCCCGTTGAGGGTACGCTGAATGCCTACACAGACAACAGCACCAGTTCCGACCCCGTTGATATTGGCACCTTTACCGTCAACATTGAGGGCCTGAACGATACTTCTTTCCACAGCGAGGTAAGCGGGATCTCTACTGGGACAGACCTGTCCTCCATCAGCGGCCTTACTCTGCCCACCGAGCCCGGCACTTACATCATTACCGCCAGTGCGGCCAATGACAGCTACTATCTCTACAAGTCCCTGGTGTTCACCATCTCCAAGGCCACCGTCACCGTCAAGGCGGATGACAAGTCGGTCTATGTGGGCGACGCCATGCCGGAGCTGACCTATATAGTATCCGGTCTGGCCAGCGGCGACAGTTTGAGCGGAACCGTGTCCCTGTCCTGTGAGGCCACTGACACCAATACCACAGGCACCTACACCATTACCCCCAGCGGCGGGGCAGTACCCAATACGGAGCATTACAATAGTGAAATCGTATATCAGTCCGGCACCCTGACGGTCTCCACCCGCTCCAGCGGTGGAGGCGGCGGTTCCAGCTCCGGCGGCTCCAGCAGTTCCAATGTCAGTGGCTCCGGGGATGATGTCAGCATTTCCGCCAGCGGCGGCTCTGTGACTTCCTCCCAGATGGAGAGCGCGGTGAACAAAGCTGACGAGGGCTCTACCATCACCATCAAGGCCACCAGCTCCACTACTGTCTCCCTGCCCGTGGGCGGCATGGCAGACGCGGCGGACAATGACAACGATGTGCTCCTCGATCTCCGCTATGGCGAGGTCACCCTGTCTGCCCGGGCCATTGCCGGTATGACCGATGGCGTATCTTCCAACGACAAGATCAAGGTTTCCGTCACCAGCCAGACCAACAGCAAGGACGAAACCATCTCCGATCTACTGGACAAGGGCGGGGCGGTGTTTGATGTGTCCGTGGAAGTGGACGGTGTAGAAATCCACAGCTTTGACGGCACACTGACCATTACTCTCACGGTATCCAACCTGTCCAAGATCAGCGATCCCCATGTTCTGCACATCCTGACCGATGGCACCAAGGAGTATTATGCGCCCGACCGCATCAGCGGAAATACCATTACGGTCAAGGGAGTTCGGAATCTGTCCACTTTTGCTGTCATCCCTGGTAGCGAGGTGCCTCAGACAAACCCCTTCACTGATGTGACCACCAGTGACTACTATTACGATGCTGTGCTGTGGGCTGTCGCCAACGGTGTAACCAATGGCAGCAGTGCGACTACCTTCAGCCCGAATGTGGCTGTATCCCGCGCTCAGATGGTGACCTTCCTTTGGAGAGCCCACGGTTCCCCCGAGGCCACCGGCACCAACCCCTTCACCGATGTAAGCACCAGCGACTACTACTATGACGCGGTGCTGTGGGCGGTTGCCAACGGCGTGACCAACGGCACCAGCGCCACCACCTTCAGCCCGGACGCCCCCGTGACCCGCGCCCAGGCAGTCACCTTCCAGTGGCGGGCTGCCGGTTCTCCTGTGGTGTCCGGCAGCAGCTTTGGCGATGTGACTGCTGACGCTTACTATGTCAATGCTGTGACCTGGGCGGTGGCCAACGGTATTACCAATGGTACCAGCGGCACCACCTTCAGCCCCGATGTGGTTGTGTCCCGTGCCCAGGCCGTGACCTTCCTGCATCGTGAGCTGGGCTAAACATCAAACAGCAAGGAGCAGATAAGCGGTCAAACACTTTATGGGGAATCCTAATGGTTAAACGCCCCTTTTGTTCCACCGGCGGTTAAACCACCGCCAAATCGAATACCACCAACCGCTGAAAAGGCGCAGGCAATCAACTGGTTGTCTGCGCCTTTTCTTTTTTCGACGATATTCTCCGGCATTTGCTATCAGGTTTTAGCGAATGTCGGAGAATACCGTCGATTCTTCTTTACACATTTTCAGATAAGTGACCGAAAATCCACTAATTTTGAAAATATAAGCACTTTTCACAAAAAGAATTGTGTTTTTTGCCCCGGATGCCGCTCGCCGCCTTCGAGCGTTTGAAAATCAACTTTTTCAAACGCTTGGAGGTAACGGTTATGAGCAAAAATCGGGAAGAAAGGGCGAATTATTATCTCTACATAGATGGACAGGCCGTGCCGGTCAGCGAACAGGTTTACCGTGCCTATCGGCACTATGAGCGGAAGGAGGAATACTTTTCCTACGATCTGAAAACGGAAAAGTTTCAGAAAGAAACAGCAACCTTTTTGCCCAGCAAAGAGGATTCCTATGAACGGCTGTTGGAAAAGGACAGGCAGTTTGCCGCCTCTGGTGTGTCCGTGGAGGAACAGGCCGTCTCGTCTGTTTGGCTTGCAGCATTGCTGCAACGCCTGTCTGAGGACGAAAAAGAAATCCTCTACAAAATCTACTTTGAAGAAAAGTCTGAACGGATCGTTAGTGCTGAAATGGGGATTTCCAAGACAGCTCTGCACCAGCGCAAAGTCAAACTGCTCCAGAAATTAAAAAACTATTTGGAAAACATGGAAAATTCATAGACCAAAACTGTCCGCTCAACGGGAAAGTACATGAGAGGCTCAAGTTGTCCCTCACGCACCTTGACAACTGCATAGACGGCATTCCAGTACATAACTCCATGTACGAGCGAATCAGGCGCGCCGCCAAGATGGACAAGCCAGGGAGGTGATGAACAGGCTGTCCTGAGCGATCAACGCAAGCCTGAAGCCCGAAGGTGGCACTTCGGGGCGCGGTGACTGCATGGGGGCAGGAACCATCCTCACGGCCTCCCGTAGACTTGGGGGGAGCCCTGCGGCGCACGAGTAAAACGACGCTGTGGAGCTATGACAGCCGCGCCAGCGGAGACTCGGAATGTCCCTATCGTCAGGGGTGCGTGGCAAATGTGGCGAAAAAAACGGACCAAATTCGAACGGATGCATCCATTTTCTGTTAGCAATAAGTCATCATCTGGGTGCAGCCTTTTCATTTCAAAGTCAGATACCATGCGCTGGCAACTTCGGTTGCCAGCGCATTCATGTGATTTTGAAAGCCACACCACATCCTTGACAGGAAGGGGAACACTTATGGAAAAATTGATTACACGAAAAGAAGCCGCAAAATTACTGGGTATCAGTATTGCAACTCTGGACGCAGCTCGAAACAGCGGACTGATTTCCTATGTTCAGTATGTTCAGAACGGCTGTGTGTACTTTACAGATGCGGGCCTCCAGGAGTATATCGCAAAATGCACTCACCGCGCAAAGCCCGTGGAAAAAAACGCCACTTATCGGAAACCGCGAAGCACCAAAGTATAAGCAATTCCGTATCCTTGCTGAAATTCAAGGTGTCTGATAAAACAAAGGTACAGCGCTGGAGATCATTCTTAGGAGGTGACGGAATTGGCCAAAAGGCAAATAATAATTCCTCAATATGGCACCGTCATGAAAAATGGTGTCCTGTATTATAGAACCAGAATCAAAGATGCGAATGGAAAGCTCATAGCTCTTTATGCGAAAACCCCTGAAGAACTTTACAAAAGAGAAACGATTGCTTTGGAGCAGATTGAGAATGCTACTTTTCGTCGGAAAACGCCCACGGTGGCCGAGTATTGCGAAAAGTGGCTGCTGATGCAGTCAGTCCATGTGCGAGCAACAACCTTGACGGATTATACCTCGAAAGTTAGGCGGCATATCATTGCGGAATTAGGGGACAAGCGGATGGGAGAGGTTAGTTTGGACGATATTCAGCTTGCCCTCGTTCCGGTTTCCAAGAAATCCGCATCGGTTTACAAGTCCGTGGTGATTCTTTACAAATCCATCTTTCGTGCAGCAATGGAAAGCCAGATTATTGATTATAACCCGACAATTCATCTAACGGCAAAAGGGGGCGGCGTTCCCCAAGAGGATCGACAGGCTTTGACGGACGAACAGGTAGAACGCCTTTTAGACGCTATCCGAGGTTTGCCGCCTTATGTGTTTGTTATGATCGGCTTGTATGCGGGGCTGCGGCGAGAAGAAATTCTTGCACTGCAATGGGATTCTGTATATCTGGACACGGATACCCCGTACTTGACGGTAAGGCGGGCATGGCACACAGAGCATAACAGGCCGGTCATTCTGGATGAATTGAAAACAAAGGCTGCGGCGAGAAATATCCCGCTGCCTGATTGTTTGACAGCGTGTTTGAAAGCGGCAAAGGCAACCTCAACTTCGGAGTATGTGGTTGCAAACCGGGATGGTGAACCGCTGTCTTACACACAGTTTAAGCGGCTGTGGCAGTATATTGTTACCAGAAACGTTAAGGAACGGTCGTATTATCGGTACGAAGATGGAAAGCGTGTAAAACATACGGTTACCCCTGTTCTTGGAGAAAAGGCAGCTCATAATGGCAAGGTGGTTTACAGCTTGGATTTTGAGGTTACTCCACATCAGCTGCGGCATACCTACATTACCAACCTCATTCATGCGTCGGTAGATCCCAAAACAGTTCAATACCTGGCAGGCCATGAAAGCAGTAAGATCACTATGGACATCTATGCAAAGGTCAAATACAACAGGCCGGACGAGCTGGTGAGATCAATGAGCGGCGCATTTGCAAGCTGGGAAGCAGTATAAGAAAATAAAATAGAAAGTGAAGCAGGAGCGAGGCAAGGATGTCTCGCTCTTTGTTTTGCCCAGGCCGTATCTTTGATTAAATTGAGGCTTTCTGATAAAAAGAGAATGTAGATACGGAAACCGCACTTTATCAGGAAAGGAAGATCGAAGATGGCTAAAAAGAAACCGGAGGTCCCGAAGTATGGAACCATTACATTAAAAGGAACCCAGTATTACAGGACCCGGATTATGGACGCTGATGGCAAGCAAGTGAGTTTGTACGCCACTACTTGCGAGGAATTATATGAAAAGGAATTAGAGGCGCGACGGCAGGTGGAGGAGATCATCTTTCATCGGCAACACCCAACGGTGGCCGAGTATTGCGAAAAGTGGCTGCTGATGCAGTCGGCAAAGGTTTCTGCCGCTACGCTCAGAGGTTATACGAGAGACATGAAAAACTATATCATCAAACCCTTGGGCGAGATGTATATGGAGGAAGTCACTTCGGATGATATTCGGTTGGCGCTTGTCCCGCTGTCAAAAAAGTCGGAGGGATTGTATGATAAGGTAAATATGCTCCTGAAATGTGTTTTTTACACGGCAGAACGGAGCCAAATCCTTGAACACAATCCCTGTGAGGGAATATCGGGCAAGGGCGGAAAGCCAGCAAAAAAGAGGGAAGCATTGACCGATCAACAGGTGGCTGTGCTTCTGGATACAGTCAAAGGGCTTCCCCCCTATCTATTTATTATGCTTGGATTGTATTCCGGTCTGCGCCGAGAAGAAATCCTCGCGCTGCAATGGGACTGTGTATTTCTGGACGAGCCTACACCTTATCTATCAGTAAGGCGAGCATGGCGTACCGAGCATAACAGGCCCGTGGTTTCTACGGTGCTAAAGAGTAAAGCGGCCAAAAGAGATATTCCGATTCCCAAGTGTCTGGTGGATTGTCTGCGGGAAGCCAAGGAAACCTCCCATTCGGACTATGTGATTGCAGACAGCAACGGAGAGCCGTTGGCGGCATCCCAGTTTCAGCGAGTATGGAAGTATGTAGTTGTCCGGTCCACCAAGCCCCGCAACTATTATAAGTATGTGAATGGTCAGAGCATCAAATACACGGTTACCCCAACGCTGGGCATGACGCAGAAAAATCAACCTAAAATCAGATATACGCTGGACTTTAATGTGACCCCGCACCAGCTGCGGCACACTTACATCACCAATCTTCTCTATGCGGGAGTTGATCCAAAGACGGTTCAATACCTTGCAGGACATGAAAACAGTAAAACAACTATGGACATCTACGCAAAGGTGAAGTACAATAAACCAGAGGAGCTGTTTGGGGTGGTAAACGGTGCTTTCCATCAGGTTCCGGCTCAATGAAAACCCGCTGATTTTTGTGGTTACCAAATAGGATAACCGAGAACAAAAGGGCCGGAAAAGCCCGGAATATCAAGGAAAATTGGCTCGAAAACTCGCGCAGTACGGCCTCAAAGCCGCCCGCCGCGCTCCCCAGTTCTCCAAGCGCTGATCTATCTGCCGGATTTATCAAAATGCCGCCCATATGGGCGGCATTTTGCTTGCGCTCCTTCAGGGCCCCATCGCAGATGGGGCGGCGCACTGCGCCCGCAGGCGCGTTTCGAGGCCAACCGCCGCTTGCGGCGGCTCTTGGCGCGGAGATGGCGGAATTCACTTCCGCCGAGCATGTAAAGTTTCCGGGGGGCCCCGAGGGCAGGCCCCGTGCCTGCCCTCGGGTGCGCAAGAAGTACGGCCTCAAGGCTGCCCGCCGCGCTTGGCCCGCGTTGCGGCATACCCACTTGCGGGGTTCTGCAGACCCCGCAAGTGGGGCCGCTGCCTTGAAATGGCCTCGCTTCTTCCGCCGCCGGCGGCGCTTCGGCCATTTCCCCAGTTCAGCAAGCGCTGATTTATCTGCCGGAGTTATCAAAATGCCGCCCATATGGGCGGCATTTTGCTTGCGCTCCTTCAGGGCCCCATCGCAGATGGGGCGGCGCACTGCGCCCGCAGGCGCGTTTCGAGGCCAACCGCCGCTTGCGGCGGCTCCTGGCGCGGAGATGGGGCAATTCCCGGGCTGTCGATAAACCTTTCAGCCGAAGGATTCGGAGGGAGGGATAGTGTGAAAGGGAACCGTCAGGATTCCCTTTTGCGTTGGATCAAATAACTTTTTGAAACTTTTTTGAAGTTTCAAAAAGTTCGTCAGCGTGTCGAAAAGACTTTTTCGACACGCTGAGAAGGCCCGCAGCTTTGCCGCCTTTTGCGTCCTCTGCAGCTGTCAGGTGCTGTCTGCCGGGGTGATCAGCCGCGCCAGGGTATCCCGGAGCACGTCGAAGTCGATCGGCTTGGAGATATGGGCATTCATGCCCGCGGCGGTGGTGACGGCAATATCCTCGGCAAAGGCGTTGGCGGTAACGGCAATGATGGGGATGACACCGGCGTCCGGCCGGTTCATGGCGCGGATCCGCCTTGCCGCCTCGCAGCCGTCCATCTCCGGCATCTGCATATCCATCAGCACAGCGTCCAGCGAGAAGGGCTCCGAGTCCCGGAAGCAGGCTGCCGCTTCGGCCCCGTTCCAGGCCTGCGTCACCTGGACGCCCTGCATGCGCAGCAGCTCCGTGGTGAGCTCCATATTGATCTCATTGTCCTCGGCCAGAAGCAGGCGGAGGCCGGACAGGGAGAACGGGCTGCCCTGCCCGTCCGGGGCCGCTGCCCCGGGCAGTGCCTCCTCTGCCGGGGCCAGGGGGAGGATCACCGTGAAGGTGCTGCCGGAACCCGGGGTGCTCTCCACCTGGATTTCGCCGCCCATCTGGGAGACCAGGTTCTTGGTGATGGACATCCCCAGGCCCGTCCCCGACGCCTGCCGGTCGCTGAACCGCATCTCCCGGGCGTAGGGCTCAAAAATCCGCTCCAGAAATTCCGGGGACATGCCGATGCCGGTGTCGGAGATGACAAATTTGTATTTCGGGTGCTCTCCTCCGTCCAGCTGCTGCACGGTGAGGGAGATGGTTCCCCCCTCCGGCGTGAACTTGAAGGCATTGGAGAGCAGGTTGTTCAGGATCTGCTGGATGCGGAAGGCGTCCCCCACCAGCAGCGGGCGCTGGATCTGGAGCGTCTCCCGGAGGTGCTTCCGCTCGCGCTCCGCCTGCATGCGGAACACGCCCAGGCATTCCTCCACGCAGCTGTTCAGATCAAACTGCTGACAGGTGAGCTGGATCTGGCCGTGCTCCATGCGGCCCATCTCCAGAATATCGTTGATCAGCCCCAGGAGATAACGGCCGGAGGAGTTGATCTTGTCCAGGCAATCGGCCACCCGCTCCCGCTGATCCAGGTGCTGCCGGGCGAGTTCGCTGGAGCCCAGGATCCCGTTGAGGGGGGTGCGCATATCGTGGGACATGTTCCGGAAGAAGGTCTGCTTGGCCTCCTCATTCTGCCGCGCAAGCTGGAGGGACTCCTCCAGCAGCCGGTGCTCCCGCAGCTGGCGCTGCTTTTCCTGCTCCACTTCCCGGAAGGAGAGAACCACCTCTCCCGGGGCCAGGGCCGCGTCGAAGAGAACCCGCACGCTGACCCAGCGGTATTCCCCGCCGAAGCGGCGGAGAAACTCGCCGCCGAAGTCCCGAACCTGCTGGTGAACCAGCTCCCTGATGTTCCCGCAGGAGAAGCTCTTGGTAAAGTCCCGGAAGGCCTCCGCCTCAATGACCTCGCTGGCGGTGCGGAGCAGTTCGTCATAGGGGCCCATGGCGGGGATGCGATCCCGTACATAGGCGGAGCCCTTGATCATCTCATAGGTCTCCCGCTCGTAGTCCACCCGGTACAGGGCGTAGTAGGTGTTGCCGAGCACCTGGGCGGTCTCGTTGGCCCGGCGGGCCCGCTGATCCAGGCGCAGCTCCCGCCAGGACAGCGCGGCCAGCGTCAGCAGGGAGACGCCGAACATGAGGAACAGGGCCCACGCCACCCCCTGCAGCTCCCCCAGGATGTTGTGATAGGGCACGGTGATGATGGAGTACCACCCATTTGACATCCGGGCGTAGTAGATCCCCCGGCGCTGCCCGTCCAGATCCCGGATCACGGGCTCCTCCGCCAGGGCGCCGGAGCGGATGCGGGCGACCAGGCCGGTGAGATAGTGCTGCAGCTCCTCCCGGGACAGCTCCAGGCCGCTCTTGTGATAAATGGCGGAGCCGGTGCTGTCGCAGAGGAAGAAGGAGTCCCCCTCCGCCAGCTCCGACGCCTCGAAGTGCAGGTGCTCCGGGAGGATGTCAAAGGCCATCACGGCGCCGCTGCCGGGGCACTGCTGGGCGATGGTGATCACCGGGCGCTGGTAGACGGCATCCGTATACAGGGGCGTGAACACCACCTGGCCGCCCGCCTCCACGGCCTGCTGGTACCAGGGGGCCGCGGCGTAGTCGTAATCCGCATCCCCCTCCCAGGGGTTGGCCGCCAGGATCTCCCCGTCCAGCACCACGTAGGGATCCACCGCCCCCTCGCCCAGCACCGTGTCCAGCCGCTGGAAATACATGTCCAGAAAGTCCAGAACGGACTCCCGGCTCTCCCCGCCCATCAGGCGGCTGTCCAGAGCCGAGGTGCCAAAGTCCAGGAGGGTCTCGTACACGTTCAGATCCCCGCTCGCCTCGGCGGCGTAGCTCCGCGCCAGCGCGGTTCCCGTCTCATAGGCGTTTTTCAGCAGGGCCGCGCGGAGCATCAGCAGCCCCAGCGCAACCAGCAGGGCCAGGGCCGCAAAGGCGCACAGCGGAAGGCGCATGTGCCGCAGCAGCCACCGCCAGTCACCGCCGCGCCGGCGTTCAGCGCGCTCCATCTGCCCCTCCCCGGATGGCCGCGGTCACGGCGGCGTAGGCCGGGGCGATCTCCTCCATGAGCCGCTCCGCCTCCGCCAGCTCCCCCGCCCGCAGGGCGTCCACCTGCCGGGTGAACAGCCCGTACAGCGCGGTCATGGAGAGGTTCCCGCAGGCCCCCTTCAGCCCGTGGGCGGCGGCGGCCGCCGCCTCCGGCTCGCCGCGCTCCAGGGCGGCGCACAGGGCGGCGTAGTTCGGCTCCCCCAGGAACTTGCCCAGAAGCCGCTCCAGCAGCGCCTCGCTGCCCATCATCCGCGCCAGGGCCTGGCCGACATCCACGCCGGCGGCCTCCAGCTGTGCCCTCCGCTCCAAATTCATGCCTGCTCCTCCTTCCGATACAGCCGGGACAGCTCCTCCTCCACGGAGAAGAAGCACGCCAGCAGCCTGGGGCTGAACACCCCGCACTCCCCCTCCCGGATCATCTCCAGCACCCGCTCCCGGGGGAAGGCGTCCTTATAGACCCGCTTGCAGCTGAGGGCGTCGTAGACGTCCGCCAGGGACACCACCTGGGCCCAAACGGAGATCTCGTCCCCCTTCAGCCCGTCCGGGTAGCCGCGGCCATCCCACCGCTCATGGTGGTGCCGGGCAATGTCCACGGCGTAGCGGTACGCCCCGTACCGGCGCAGCTGAGGGATCTGCCCCAGAAGCCGGGCCCCCTGGACGGTGTGGGTCTTCATCACCGCGAACTCCTCGGGCGTCAGGCGGCCCGGCTTGTTGAGAATGGCGTCCGGCACCGCGATTTTGCCCACATCGTGGAGAATGGAGGCCAGGGCGATCTCCTCAATCTCCCCGGGGGACAGCCCCTGCCCCAGCTCTGTCCGGGAGAGCAGATGCCGGGTGATGTCGTGGATGCGCTGGACATGCGCCCCGGACTCCTCGCTGCGGAACTCGATGGCGGTGGCCAGCGCCTCCACCATGCCCTGGTTGAGCCGGATGATCTCCTGGGCCTGGCGGAGGAGCCGCGCCTGCTGGCTCTCCACCTTGCAGCTCAGGCTCCGGCGGGCCTGGTACAGCTCGATCACCGACTGCACCCGCCTCTGCACAATATAGGGCACCACCGGCTTGCTGATCACATCCATGACCCCCAGGCCGTAGGCCTCGTGGAGGACGCGGTCGTTGGCCTCGGCGGTGATCAGGAAGATGGGCAGGCGGCCCGGCAGGCCGGCCTGGCTCAGGCGGCGCAGAACCTCCAGGCCGTCCATCTCCGGCATGACCACATCCAGGAGCACGGCGCAGAACCGTTCCGGCCCGCTGAGGATCGCCTGGAGGCCGTCACGCCCGTTCTCCGCCTCCTGAATGTGGTAGTCGGGGGAAAAAATCTGTTCCAGGATCGCCCGGTTGATCGCGTCGTCATCCACGATCAGCAGCGTCTCGCGCAGCGGGCCCTGATCCCCGTTCGGATGCATCATTGTCTTCACCCCTCCTGACTGTCCGCGCAGGCGCCGGGCCGCGCCTGCTCCAGAATCCGCCGCCCGGCCTCCGCGGCCGGGAGGGGGACGCAGAAGCGGAAGCCCTGCAGCACATCGCAGTGGAGCTTCTGCAGCGTCTCGATCTGGTAGTCCTCCTCCACCCCCTCCGCGAGGATGGTCAGCCCCAGGCGGTGTCCTGTCTCCACCAGCGCGTTGAGCAGGATCCGGCCCCGCTCTGTCTGCATGTTGTCCACCAGCTCCTTGTCCAGTTTCAGCCCGTCCATGGGGTAGTCCTGAAGATCGTGGAAGGAGGAGAAGCCCATGCCGAAGTCGTCAAAGATCACCCGCACACCGTATTCCCGGAGGGCCACGATGTTCCGGAGCATCTGCCGCGCCCCCTCCGGATCGAGGTGGGGGGTCTCCGTCACCTCCAGGATCAGCAGCTTGCGTGGAAAGGCGTAGCGATCCATGATCTGGGTGCACCGCTCCACAAAGCCGGGTGCGGCGAAGGTCGACCGGGAGAAGTTGCAGGACAGGAAGAAATCCTGCACCGGGTGACGGCACAGCGCCTCCAGAAAGCCGCAGGCCTGCTCCAGGCCGCAGCAGTCCAGCTCCCGGATGCGGCCGTCCCCCTCCAGAAGGGGGATGTAGCGGTTCGGGCTGAGGAAGCCCAGACGGGGATGGCGCCACCGGGACAGGGCCTCGCCGCCCACGATCCGGAAAGAATGGGCATCCACAAAAAACTGGATATAGAGCAGGAAATCGCCCTGCTGAAGGCTGCCGCTGAAGTCGGACAGCAGCCTCCAGCGCTCCTGGCAGCTGCCGCACTGCGCCGTCCCGCACAGGCGGAAGTCGGACTCCTCCAGGCCGGCCGCCAGGGCGCACTGCCGGGCATGGAACAGGGCCTGTCCCAGCTCATGATACTCCGGCCCCAGGGGGCAGATGCCTGCGGACGCGTCCCGCCGCCGCAGGGCGGCCCCGTTGGCGGTGAAGCCCCGGAGCTTCTCCACGGCGGAGCGTGTCCACTCCTCCGCATCCTGCCGGTTCGGGAACCGCTTCAGGACAATCAGATCATCCCGTCCGGTGCGGATGAGCACGTCGGCCCGCCCTGCCGCCTCCCGGAGCACGCGGGCGCCGTGGAGGAGCAGGGCATGGGCCTGCTCCCGGCCCCACAGGTAGCCCGCCCGATCCAGATCCAGGCGGAAGCAGATCAGACAGAGGGCGCTCCGCCCCGGGTTCCGCCCCAGGCTGTGAAAGGCCTGCCGGAGCACCTCTTCGGTGCCCAGTCCGGTCTCCGGATCGGCCTGCACGGCCTGGATACGCCGCCGCCGCGCCCGCCGGAGCCGGTACAGGCAGACCGCCAGCGCCGCCGCCAGCGCGAGGAGGAGCAGCCCCCCGCCCCACAGGAGCCCCATGGGCAGCTGCCGGGGCGGCGCATCCCCGGCGGAGCGCAGGATGGAGCCGATCCACTCCTCCTGGGAGATCCGGGCGGCATACCCGCGGAGATCGGCCTGAAACCGGCCCGGGGATACCTGGGTGAACCAGAGCTGAACGGCGGTCTCCTCCCCTCCCGTCCCGCTGACAAAAAGGATCACCGGCTCCCCGTCGGTATGGGCATAGCGGCTGCCGTCTGCGCAGCCGGAGATGAGATCCACCTGCTGGCGCTCCGCCAACTCCGCCCTGCGGTCGGCCGGGCCGGGCTGCAGATAGCGCAGCTCATAGCCGCAGTCCCGGGCGAATGCGCGGAGAAAATCGGGGATGGCGCCCTGGTAGGTTCCGCTCTCCGGGTCGTAGTATTCCATTGGATAGAGTTCCGGATTCCCGGCCACATAGATGCTCGCTCCGTCTGCCTGCAAACCGCGCCCCTCTTTTCCTATTGAAACAGCGTCAGGTTTCCCGTGGGCGCCGCCTCATACAACTCCTCCGCCTGCTGCTCCAGCTCCTCGGCGTGCTGCTCCAGCCCGGTCAGGGTGGACTGGATCGTCTCCCGCAGCGCGGCCACCTTCTCCCGGTAGCGGGCCAGCTCCAGCAGCTCCCGATCCAGCGCCTGCCGAATCGTCTCCCTAGCGGCCTCCTCCCTGGCCCGGCTCTCCGCCTTCAGCGCCTCCGCGCTGGAGCGGGCGTCCAGGATGGCCTGGGAGATCTGATCCTGCTGCGCCCGCAGGCGGGTCAGCTCCTCCCGCAGGCCGCGGTTTTCCTGCTCCAGCTCCTGGATGCGGGCCTGGGCCTGCTGGCCGGCCCGATCCAGCTGGGCATCCTTTTCCGCCATTTTCTGCGAGAACAGCTCCTCCTGCTCGGTGATGTATTGGAACACCGCGTCCCGCTTATAGCCCCAAAAGCCCTTTTTCAGTGATTCCAGACGCATCTGTACCGCACCTCCATGTCAATCAATCGAAATTTTCTGGCGCTCAATCTTGCCCCAGGTATGCTTTTTGCTGCGGTATCCCACCAGGGCGGTCATCCGAACCCAGGCCATGACGAACCGCAGGCAGGACACCTCCACCGCGCACAGGCCCACCGCCTTGAGAAGATCCGACGGGTACAGCTTCAGATCAATGGTGTGGATCCGGGCGAAAAACGCCGTCAGGGACAGGACGGCGGTATAGACCACATAGATGCCGAAGAAGAGCACCATAAACGGCACGTTGATAAGCCTCACCGCGAAGGCCAGCAGGGTGGCAAACACCCCGAAGATCTCGATATAGGGGGAGAACAGCTCATACAGCAGGAAATAGAAGTAGGAGACAAAGCTCACCGCGCCGTACTTGGGATTGGCCAGGATGGATCTGTACTTCATCATGCTCTGAAACAGGCCGATGTGCCACCGCCGGCGCTGCCGGCAAAGATCCCCCAGCCGCTCCGGCACCTGAGTCCAGCACACCGCGTCCGCGGCATAGCGGATGCGGTAGCGCCGGCCGTTTTCCCGGCAGTAGACGTGGAGCTTGACCGCCAGCTCCATATCCTCGCCCACCGTGGTGTTGTCATAGCCGCCGGCGGCGATGACAACACTCTTGAGGAACAGGCCGAAGGCGCCCGAGATGATGATGTTGCCGTTGAACCGGTCGAACAGGATGCGGGAGGCCAGAAAGGAGCGGTCGTACTCCAGCACCTGCATGCAGGGCAGCAGCTTTCTGGGCATCCGGTAGCGCACCACCCGGCCGTTTGAAATTTCCGCGCCGTTGCAGGGGCGTACCGTGCCGCCCACCGCCACCACGCTGGAGTCCTCCAGCACCGGGCGCACGATTTTTTCCAGGGAGTCGTACTGGAGGACGGAGTCGGCGTCCATGCAGAGGAAATAGGGGTATGTGGAGACATTGATGCCCATGTTGAGCGCGTCCGCCTTGCCGCCGTTCTTCTTCCGCACCAGGGTGATGGGAACCTTGTAGGCCCGGGTCTCGTAGATCTCCTCCTCCGGCTGGCAGGGAATCCGCCGCTGGATGGGGCGCTCGATTTTCCACATGTGGAAGGCGTCCTTCAGCACCTGGGCGGTGCGGTCTGTGGAGCCGTCGTCCACGATGATGATCTCGTAGAGCTTGTACTCCAGCGCCAGCAGGGAGCGGATCGTGGCCTCTATGGTGACCTCCTCATTGTGTGCCGGCACCAGAATCGAGACGGGGAGATAGTAGTCGTTGGACAGCTCGTTTTTCAGCCGGTTGCGCCTTCTGGCCGCGTAGAGGTCGGAGGAGCCCACGGTGACGGACAGGAAGAGGAAGCTGGAGTAGAGAACCATATAGAGCAGGAAAAAGGCCTCCACGCAGAGCAGGAAGGTCTGGATAAAATCTCTCATACGCCTGCGGGCACCTCCTCCTGTACGGGTTTTGCATCCGTCTCCGCCGCGGCTTCTTCCGTCAGCCGCCGGAGCTCCAGCCGGTAGGTCAGCATCTCCCGGGCGTAGCGATCCTCCCCGTCCAGCACCCGGAACATCTCCTCATAGGTGAGGCCGTGGGCCTCCAGGCTGGCGGAGGCGTTGCTGCGGATATACCAGTTGGCGCTGTTCATGGCCCGCAGCAGCGCGTCCACCACATCCTGTCCGGGATATCCGGCCAGGGCGGAGGCGCTGATGGCGGAAAACTCCCAGTGCGTCGGCTCGCTGTCCCGGAGAAAATCCAGCAGCAGCGGCCGGGCGGGCGGATAGGGGTAGCGGCCGAAATACCGGATTGCCGCAAACCGCAGCTCCCTGTCCCGGCCGTCGTCCCGCAGGATTTCCAGCATGGGGGCGCAGGAATCCCCGCCCTGGAAGCGTATGTAATCCAGCACGGCCCGCTGGATCTGCAGGGAGAAGTCATCCAGGCGAGACCAGAGCAGCTGGATCAGGGCCCGGGTGTCCCCCGTATAGGAGAGCAGCGCCTCCGTGACCACCTTTTCGTGCAGCTGGCTCTCCGGCCCGTCCCCCAGCACCCGCAGCGCATCCACCAGCACCGAGGGGCTGCCGAAGCTGCACAGCGCCTTGAGGGCGTTGATTTTGCAGTACAGGCTGTCCTTGCGCAGATAGGAGAGGATGACCTGCTGGGTCTGATCCATCTCCATATACCGGCGCAGCTTGTGCTTGGCCAGAAAGTGGCAGTAGTAGGCGGCCTGCGTGTTCTCCCGCTTCCAGTAGACGAGGGACAGATAGAGGGACACGGGCTGCAGCTGCTGGATGTAGGCCGGATAGGCCGCATCCTGCCCCTCCAGCTCGTCCAGCAGCCGGTCGAAGGCCACCAGATAGCTGACGCGGGAGAGGCGGCGGCGCATCCAGCGCAGGTGTCCGGCCTGAACCGGCCGGGAGAGCCCGTCCGGGTGCTCCCCCATCCGGCGCAGCTGCTCCGTCACCTGGCGGCGGAGCGCGTCCGCCCGCAGGGTGAGCCGACGGTCGCCGGAGCGCAGGTGCAGGCTGTAGAGCAGATTGAACACCAGCATGCTCAGGCACACCAGCCCATAGCCGTATAACAGGATTTCAGCGCCCACCGGCGGCACCTCCTCTCTTCAGTCGTACCGACTCAGCTGTCCAGGCCGGCCCAGTACTCCTGCAGAATGTAATAGGATTCCTTCAGCCGTTCGTGATAGGTCACCGTTTTGCCCCAGCCCTCCAGAGGGAGGGACTCCATGGGGATGCGGTATTCTGTGGCGTTCCCCGCTGCCATACCCACATACATCTCGTCGATGTGGATGTACTCCACGCCATAGTTCTCGTAGTAGTCGTCGTGGATCATCATCTCCGACGGGTTGGCGAAGTTCAGCAGCTGCCAGGGGATGCGGATCTCCACGCCGTGATCTGTATAGCAGAAATCGGCCAGGGAGTCAAAGTTCTCCGAATCCGGATTGGCGTTGCCATGGCGGAGGGCCCCGGTCTCGTAGGTCTCATACATCACATCGTCGTTGTCTTCGGGGGTCTGATCCTCTGCGAACAGCTGCAGCACCAATTCAATATTGGTAAAGACCGGCGTATCTGCCGCCACCGGCTCGATGAAAGGGTCAAAGCCTTCCGTCTCCTGGGAGAACACGGCCCGCATCACTTCATACCGCTCCTGCACCACGATGCGGCTGTCCTCTACCGTATGGATATAGATCACAAAGTCACATGGGCGTTCAAAGGTCAGATCATAGTTTTCACAGTAAGTGCTGCCCGTTTTAGGCGTGGTGTCGATAGGGAGATACAGTGGGTCTTCACCGGGACGAAATCCCTCCGCCTCCACATAGAAGTAGAGGAACTTTTCGTCGTACTTCATGGACAGGGTGCCCTGCTCCGTCTCCAGTATAATATCCTCTGCTCCCCACTCAGAGGGATCGCCGTCCACGTAGCACACGCTCTCCTCCTCACCTGGGTCGAAGGACAGAAGGCCGAAGTACTGCTCGTTGGTCTGGTAGTCGCTCCAGTAAGGGGTATTGTCCAGATCCACGCTGGCCATGGTGTTCCAGGTGCGCTTGAACCACTCGTCCTGCCAGGTGAACACGCAGCCGCCCGCGCTGCCGGCGTCCATGATGTCCTCGTAACAGTCAATGAGGGCATATCCCTGCTCCCACTCTGTCATGTGGCCCTGGTTGCGCCCGGTGTAGTAATCCCGCTGAGCCATGCCCCGGCCGGTGGAAACGCCATATTCCGAGATCACCACGGGAATGGTGTGGTATTCGTTCAGGAGCTTCAAATAGGCGTAATAGGTATTCAGGTGGCCGTCCGGATCATAGTAGTCCACCTGATCATCCCCGGTCATCAGCTCCTCGTAGGGGATCCCGCCCTCTGTGGTGAAATAATACTCGCTCATGTCCCGGTTGGAGCTGTCCACCAGCCTGATGGGATCCAGGACGTTATGCAGATAATCGGGATAATAGGGATAGACATGATAGGAGGCAAAATGGCCGGACAAAAATGCTTCCGTGGTTCGGATATGCTCCACATCCACCTGGGCGCATTTCATGAACTGGCTGGTGATATCCGCTGGATAAAGGAAGGGATCCGTGGTGGGCCAGTTGGAGAAGGCCACCAGCCGCTGCTGCCGATACCGCTCCGTTTCATACTCGATGATGCTGTCTCCCACCTGGGCCAGCATGGCCTCGAAGGGGGTGGCCTCCTCGGTGGTGTACATGTAAGTGCCGGAGTAGCGGTTCCGCTCCGGGTACTTGTTGTCCGTATAGGCCACCGTTACATCCTCCCACTCCACACCAAGGATATAGCCGATCACCCATTGGGACACATCCTTGCGGTAGCTGCCGGAGCCCAGCCCGCGGCCCAGAGAAAGGCTGCGTTCCCCGTGGAGAATATCCACCAGTGTTTTGCTGTCGTCCAGCAGGACCTGGAGAAAATCGTCGTCGTAGGCATCCTGATGGGAGTTCTGCACATAGTCGTTCACCCATACCCCGTGGATAAGCCACAATGGCTCCAGGCCCTCCTCCTCCCGGGCGGAATTATATTCATAGAAGGCGTTATAGAAATCATCGTGCAGGATGGTATACACCCGGATGGTGTTGGCGCCCAGTTCCTGGATCCACTGGAACCAGCGGAGGTAGGTCTCCTTGTCGATGGCGTAGTCGGTGGCAAAGTGTCCCGGGATGCCCACGCCCAGGTTGACGCCCCGGATCTCGAAGGGCTCGTACACCCCATCCCGCTTCATGTAAATGGTGTCTTCGTCGGTCTTCATAAATGTGGAAACCGGATCATCCGAACCAGAGGAGAAATAGATCCCCAGGTGATAGTAGGCATAGTACCCCGCAAAGATAAGCACCACCAGAGCGCACATGGACAGGATAAATTTTTTCAAAAAGTGCGCCCCCTTTCAGGACTCAATGGTTATACCGTTTGTTGACGGACGGGTGCCCATACTGCTGAACCGTCTCGATGAATTCGTCCATCCAGCTGCCGCGGTCACAAATAAATGTCTTCAGTTGCTCTACAGCGTCCTCAAAACTGTCCGGGTTCCGGCTGTCCGGTTCCAGGGGGCGGTAATCCTCGAAGGAATAGCCCCACACCTCAAAGTTCCGCTCCACAGCCGGCCCCAGATAGGCGATGGTCTCGTCAATATAATTCATCAGGTAGTCCTCGTTGAGGAAACTCTTCCGCCACATCCGGTAGCGGTCAATGATCCGCTGGCAGTAGTCCTCATCCTTGGTCAGCATCCACTGCCAAAGGGTGTCCTGCATCTGAAAGCCAGGCTCCCACGCCGCAAGATCCATATAGTTGCCGCAGGCGTTGTTGAAATCCCACACCGCCATGTGGTATTTCCCGCCGATGTCCTTGTAAAGGAAAGTAGACAGATACCCGGCGTCATAGTTCTGGGTGAACTCATTGAGGATAAAGTAATCAGCAAAGGACTCCACATCCACCCAGTTCTGGTAGCCGTAAATCCGATCATCATGGTCGAAGGAATATAGAGCCTTCTCAAAATCGGAGAGCTCCTGTTCAATGGCATCCGCCATCTCCTGGGTCAGCACGCCGGATCTGGGGTACTCGATATTGATGTTCAGATGGTTTCTTCTGCTGATGCGGTAGGCATAGTAAGTAAAGTTGTCGATGTTTTTCAGGTCCGTTCTGCTCCCCTGGTCCAGCCGCAGCACATAGCCCGTGGAGGTGCTGTTGTCGATGGGTTCAGACACATTGACCCGGCTGTCCTCCCCATTGGTGATGGTCTCCGTCATCAGATAAAGGCCCTGATATTCCCCGTTGAGGATCACCTCACAGAAGCGGACATTGGGGGCGTAGCCCATCATTTCACCGGCAATGTTGTACCACATATAATTGCGGATCAGGCTCTTGTCCAGATAGGGGCCGTGAAGCGTCCACTCATAATGGGCGTCCATCCCCATGACCTCGTGATCAGCATAGGTTCCGTCATCATCAGTAAAGCGGAGAAGATAATTGTGTTTATCAAAATGGCGGGAGGAACGGCCTCGGACACGGATCAGCCCCGCACTCTCCAGGTCAGGCGTGTCCGAGGGGTGGTGATTGCGGGTCTCATTGTCCAAAATAGAGATCTGGACAGGCAGCATACTCTCCCCGTCAGCTGTGGTAGAGTAGATGTTTTCGTCATTCGCGTCTACCCCAATCGGAATTCCCGGAATCTCCTCCCCGCCGGTGTCGATGATGACCAGGGGCAGGTGGGTGCACAGCTCCGTGCCGCCGCAGTCACAGCCGGCATCGGGCTGGCGGGCGGTCAGGTGCTGGTGAACCCGGTAGGGCCCCTCCTTGGCCTCGGCGGCGGTGGCCGCCAGCGCGCAGACGAGCATCAGCACCGCCATGGCTATGCCGAACACCTTGTATTTCACCCGTTTCAGCCCCCTTCCGCCGTCCGGCCCGTCAGCCGCTGATCTCGTCGTTCTGCATCACAATGTTGAAATATTCGATGCCGCCGATCTCGTAGACGGCGTCGGTGATGCTCCGGCCCGCCGCCTTTTCCCCGGCCGGCTTGCGCAGGTATTTCCCGTTGAGCTCATAGATGTACTCCGTGCTCTCGTCCGTGGTGTTCTTGGCCCGCAGAACCGCCTTCCGGTTGTAGTACTGGAAGAACAGCGACTCCACCCGGGACTCGTTCACCCGGGCGGTGCGCAGGATCAGCAGGGCCCGGTTGTCCGTCCGGATGCGGCCGAAGAGGAGCAGGAGCAGGAACACCACGGCGCTGCCCGCTGCGGCCACCAGGTAGTCCCCCGCGCCGCAGCAGATGCCCACCACGATGGCCCAGAAGATGTAGATGGTGTCCCGGGAGTCCTTGATGGCCGTGCGGAAGCGAACGATGGACAGCGCGCCCACCATGCCGAGGGACAGAGCCAGGTTGTTGCCGATGACGATCATGACCGTGGTGGTGATCACCGTCAGGGCCACCAGGGACACGTTGAATTTGGCGCTGTAGATGCTGCCGCTGTGGCTCAGGCGGTAGGACAGGAACAGAAAGCCCGTAATCACCGCGGACACCGCCAGCCGGAGCAGGATGACCTCCCCGGTCAGCTCGCCTCCGCCGCTCTCCAGCAGCTGAAACAGATACTCTCTCATGCTTTGCTCTTCTCCTTTTCCTCTTAGGGCTCGTTTGAAACTGGGCGATGTGCCCGGCGGCGAGGGATTTTGGGCCGCGGGCAGGCAACTTTTTCGCGGGAATCCCGGCGGATTTGCAATTCAAAATTGCGCCGTCCAGGGGGCAAAAGGCCCGTCGATGGGGCCATGGTGACATGTCTCAAACGAGCTCCGGCTAGTCCTGCATGCTCAGGGAGACGCTGCGGGCCAGGCAGTATTTGCTGACCGAAAGCTCGGAGCGCTCCACGAGATTGAGCAGGTCTTTGATATAACTGAGCAGGAAGCCGTTGTACTTGACCTCCAATACCATATGAAAGGGATCCAGGACGGGATACATGGGCAGCTGCCCGGAAAACAGGCTGAAGCTGGATTCCGTGGCGATGATCCGGCTGTCCAGCGTGATGCGGATGTGGTTCTCCCGGGCCACGTACGCCTGCCGGTGGTATTCCACCACCGCCCGGGGCTGGTAGCACCGGCAGTGCATCAGGCCGTAGCACTCCGCCGCAAAGGGGTCGTCGTGGGCCAGCAGGGGCCGGTAGTCCCCCAGGCAGAGCCGCTGCGCCTCCTCCCGCCCCAGGCGCAGAGACCGCTTGCGCTGATACGGCCCCTCCTTCTGCTTCATCTCCAGCATGGCGAAGTCCGACCGGGGGCTGTAGGTGCGCAGCCGGAGTTTCCGCCGCAGCTCCAGTCCATCCAGCTTGTCGTGAAAATCCTGGTCATCCGGCGTGTCGAAGTACAGGGAGCGGATCGTATAGCCCTGGGGCCCGTTGTGGGCGTCCCCGTGCATGACGGCCCCCAGGCGCCTGCGCAGAACCGCGCCGTCCGAAAGATTGATGGCATATTTTTTCTCCTGGCGCAGAACCTCGTTCATTGCAGCCTCCCTTTTCTGCCCGCCCGCCGCGCGGGCCGTCATCGGGCAGGAGATAAAACTTCAAGCGCTTGGGGCGCACCAGGAACACAGGCAAAAGCCGGAGTGCATGAAGTTTTTGCGCATGTGGGCCGTCCCGGCCCACGCGCTTTTGATTTCATGGCTGCGCCGCTGAAAGCGGCACATGGCCGATTTCGCTATGCTTTTGCATAGCAAAAACCGGCCTATTGCCGGACGGCAGCCATGTGCTGCCATCCTCAATAGACCGGTTGCGCTACTTGCTCCGTGATATAAAAGCGCCCAAATAATATATCACATCAGTGCATTCTATTTTCTGTCCCTATTCTGCATTTTTTGCATTTGGATAGGAAAAAGAATTGCTGAATCTATCATAACCAGGATCCCGCCGGTTGTCAAGGGGAATCTCGCCGCCCCCATGCGGCCTCACGCGTCCTCCGCCCCCTCCGGGGAGAAGAAGCCCCGCAGGACAAAGAGGCTGACGGCGATCACCACCCGCGCCCCCAGCCAGAACAGGAGCAGCAGGACGGCCGGCAGCTGCACCCATGCCTCCTCCGCCGGCAGGGGGAGAATGGACAGCAGGGTGACCGCAATCTGCAGCACCGCGTCAATGTTGCGGCACACCCGCAGGCGGCGGGCCAGCACCGGGGCATTCCCCGGCCCGTCGGCCAGCAGGGCCAGGTCGGTGAGCAGCTGGAAGTGGAAGTAGAGTGCCACGCAGGCGACCAGGGCGGAGAGCAGGAAGAACCGCCCGGTGAGCTCGGCGCCGGAGAGGGGGAGGGCCAGCCAGTCCACCCCGGCCGCAATCCCCAGCAGGATGCAGAAGGGCTTGAGCAGGGGCAGGTTCCGCAGCTCCCCGGAGAGCTGCCCGATGGCGAGGAAAATCAGCAGATAGCCCGCCCAGTTGGGCAGCAGATCCAGGTCGTTGATGCGGAAATTCAGCAGGATGAGCAGATAGGCCCAGGCGATCTTGCTCAGGGCATGGCGGATATTTTGGTTATTCACGGCGTCACCTCCGTGGGATAGGCGGTGCAGGTATAGACCTGGCCGCCGTCGTTGAAGGAGACCGCCAGGGCGGCGGGCATGGCGGTCAGGCTGAGCTCCTCTCCGTGATACGTTCCTGTGCTGAACTTGACTGGGTCATCATCCAGGCCGCCGGGCTCCAGGGTGACACGATAGCCCTCGGCCAGAGCTTGGGTGGGGTCACTGTCCGCGTCCATGGGGGCGATGCTCACATCCAGGGCGAAGGACTCCCCGGTGTCAACGGAGCACAGCCGCAGGCCGTACCCATCCCGCATCCAGGTAAAGCCGGTGTGGGGCCGGGGCACAGGATCCAGCGTGTTGGAGGCAGCCCAGGAGAACAAGCCGGAAGTGGTTGGGGATGCGGTGCTGTCCACCCCCAGGCGGCACTGGACGTCCACCTCGAGCCGGAGGTATGCGGTCTCCGTCACATAGGTGGTGTAGGGCGCCTCCGAGCTGGGGCAGAGCCAGATTCCCTCCTGGTTGGGATCCGGCCGTACGGTCAGCTCTCCCAGCGGCTCCACCGTCCAGAAGTCCCCGTCGGGCTGTACTGCCACCTGCTGGTACATGATGCCATAGGTGTCGTCCTCCGACAGGGGGGAGAAGAACAGCGTCCCGGTATAGCCCCCCGCCCTGTCAGGCAGGAGGTTCATTACCGACCACTCCGCCTGCCAGGCGGGGCGGGACCAGCGGTAGCCCAGCTCGTTGAAGGGGGATGCGTCCAGCGCATCCTCCAGCTCTGCCTCATCGTGGGGGGCCAGTCCGGCCTGCCAGGCATCCTCCCGCGCCCCCTCCGGCAGCACCATGGAGAGGTAGACCGGGCTGTCGCACAAAATGGCCTTGGCGTAGGTGTCCAGGGCTCCGGCCGCGGTGGTGGGCCGGTTGAGCTGGGCCCGGGCCAGGGCGAGCGCGCCCCGGTCGGTTCCGCCGGGCACCTCCACCGCGCCGCTGACGCCCCCCAGGCAGGTGACGGCCAGCACCACCGCCACCCCCACGGAGGCCAGGGCCATGCCGGAGGGGTAGCGCTTGAACCGGGCGATGGCGGCGATCCGCCGCTTGATGTTCTGCCCGCCGTTGGCCATGGAGGAGGTGCCGGGGGCGCGGGCGTGCCGGTCGTCGGCCATGGACAGGAGGATCACGCCGTAGTCCCGGCGCGCCTCCCCCTCCAGCCGCTCCAGCACACGCTGGTCGCACAGGGACTCGCAGTCGTTCTGCATCCGGTCGCAGCAGTACCACACCAGGGGGTTGCACCAGTGCAGGCACCGGAGGGCGCATACCCCCACCCCGGCCCACACGTCGCCGTATTTCAGGTGGAGCAGCTCGTGGAGGAGCACCTTGTCGTCCACCGCCCGGTCGGGGAGCACCAGCACCGGAGCCAGGGGGCCGCAGACGAAGGCGCTCTCCAGCCCGGGCAGCACCACCACCCGCCGTGGGGCCTTCAGCCCGTACCGGGCCGCCACCCCCTCCACTTGCCCCAGCGTCTCCGGCGCGGGGGCCGCGCCCCGCCGGAGGGCGGCGCGCAGGCGGAGATAGGACAGGAAAAACCACAGGGCCAGCAGAAGCACCCCGGCGGCGTAGAGATAAAAAAGCACATCGGTGACGCTCCCCGGCGCGGGCAGGCCATGGGGAAAGAGGGGCACCTGGGCCGTCACCGCCGCCGGGGTGTAAAGGTCGGTGAGGGCGGAGGAGAGGCGCCCCTCCGCGGCCATCCGGGCCGCCTCCAGAACCACCTGTCCGCCGGGCGCCAGGGTGCGGCCCAGCAGGCCGGCGGGCACCAGGGCCCGCAGGGCCAGGATGGCCCATACCCCATACTGCCACCGGGGGGAGAGCTTGTCCAGAAAGAGCCGCTTGGCAATCAGCAGCACCGCCGCCGCCACCGACACGGCCAGGGTCTGATAGAGAAACGACCAGAGGTTGTCCACGCCTCACACCTCCATCTCGTCCAGCAGACGGCGCAGCTCCTCCCGCTCCTGGGCGGTGAGGGCGCCGTCCCGCACAAAGGCGGCCACCAGCTTGCCCGCCGAGCCCTGGTACACCCGATCCAGCAGGCCCTGCCGCTCGGCGGCGGCCCAGTCCTCCCGGCGCACCGCCGGGCGGTAGCGGTGGGGGGAGGCGCCTTTGTCGATGGTGACCAGGCCCTTGGCCTCCATACGGGTGAGGTAGGTGAGCACGGTGCTGCGGCTCCAGCCGGTGGACGGCCGCAGAGCGTCCACCGCCGCGCCTAGGGACAGCCCGTCGTCCCCGGCGGCCCACAGGGCGTCCAGCACCCGCCACTCCTTGTCGCTCAGCTTCATGAGAACCCCTCCTACAGTTGTCGCATCTGTAAGAAGATCCTACACCTGTAGGACATTTCTGTCAAGGGACGCCGTGAAATTTGCCAAAATGGGAAAAAAGCCTTTGAGGGCGGGCAAGAATGTGCTAAAATATCCGTTGAGTGAATTTGCCACAGGAGAGGAAGGAAAGCATGGACAGGATCGGCTTTGACAATCAGAAATACCTGGAGCTCCAGTCCGCCCATATCCGGGAGCGCATCGGCCAGTTCGGCAACAAGCTCTATCTGGAATTCGGCGGCAAGCTCTTTGACGACTACCACGCCTCCCGGGTGCTGCCCGGGTTCGAGCCGGACAGCAAGATCCGCATGCTCAAGGAGCTGCGGGACTCGGTGGAGATCGTCATCGCCATCTGTGCCAGCGACATCGAGAAGAACAAGATCCGGGGCGACCTGGGCATCACCTACGATGTGGATGTGCTCCGCCTGATCGACGCCTTCCGGGGGGAGGGCCTGCTGGTGGGCGGCGTGGTGGTCACCCAGTACGCCGGCCAGCCCGCCGCCGACGCCTTCCAGCGCCGGATGGAGAGCCTGGGGGTCAAAACCTGCCGGCATTACCCCATCGCCGGCTACCCCCACAATACAAGCCTCATCGTCAGCGACGAGGGCTACGGCAAAAACGACTATATCGAGACCAGCCGCCCCCTGGTGGTGGTCACCGCCCCCGGCCCGGGCAGCGGCAAGATGGCCGTCTGCCTGTCTCAGCTCTACCACGAGTACAAGCGGGGGGTGAAGGCGGGCTACGCCAAGTTTGAAACCTTCCCCATCTGGAACCTGCCCCTCCAGCACCCGGTGAACCTGGCCTACGAGGCCGCCACCGCCGATCTGGGGGACGTGAACATGATCGACCCCTTCCACCTGGCCGCCTATGGGGAGACCACGGTGAACTACAACCGGGACGTGGAGATCTTCCCGGTGCTCTCCGCCATGTTTGAGAAGATCATGGGGGAGTGCCCCTACAAGTCCCCCACCGACATGGGGGTGAACATGGCGGGCAACTGCATCGTGGACGACGAGGCGGTGTGCGCCGCCGCCCGGCAGGAGATCGTCCGCCGGTACTACACCGCCCTGTGCGACCGCCGCATGGGCGCCGCTGGGGACGAGCTGGTGAACAAGCTGGAGCTGGTGATGCAGCAGGCCCACGTGGACGTGTCCATCCGCCCGGTGGTGGCCGCCGCCGCCCAGGTGGCCGAGGCCACCGGCAAGCCCGCCGGGGCCATCGAGCTGCCCGCCGGGGAGGTGGTCACCGGCAAGACCACCGATCTCATGGGCGCCTCCTCCTCCACCCTGCTCAACGCCCTCAAGCGCCTGGCGGGCATCGACCATGAGCACCATCTCATCTCCCGGGAGGCCATTGAGCCCATCCAGGCCGTGAAGGTCAACCACCTGGGCTCCGTCAACCCCCGGCTCCACTCCGACGAGATTCTCATCGCCCTGGCCATCTCCGCCACCACCAACCCCCTGGCACGCCGGGCCCTGGAACAGCTCTCCACCCTGCGGGGGTGTGAGGCCCACTCTACCGTGATCCTCTCCCCGGCGGATACCGGCACTTACAGCCGCCTGGGGCTCCGCCTCACCTGCGAGCCCCAGTATGAGACCAACAAGCTCTACCACAAGTGACCCAAAGGCCCGTCCGCGTCTGCGGACGGGCCTTTTGTGCAATATGCAGGAATTGAGCGTACTACTTGCAAAATGCCTTGACGGGGCGGGGACAGAGGGGTACAATAAATCGGATTTGATTTTAGGAAACGGGGCAAGGGGGCTCCGGGACAAGGGCGTCCGAAAATGGGAGGTATCCGTATGGCAAAGTTTATTTTCGTCACCGGCGGCGTGGTGTCCGGCCTGGGCAAGGGCATCGCGGCGGCATCCCTGGGCCGCCTGCTCAAGCAGCGGGGCCTGAAGGTGAAGGTACAGAAGCTGGATCCCTATCTGAACGTGGATCCGGGCACCATGAACCCCTACCAGCACGGGGAGGTGTTCGTCACCGACGACGGGGCGGAGACCGACCTGGATCTGGGCCACTACGAGCGGTTCATTGACGAGAATCTCACCGTCCACTCCTCCGTGTCCTCCGGCCGGGTGTACTGGAACGTGCTCAACCGGGAGCGGGCGGGGGACTACCTGGGGGGCACGGTGCAGATCATCCCCCACATCACCGGCGAGATCAAGCGGAACATCTACCAGCTGGATACCGAGGACACCGACGTGGCCATTGTGGAGATCGGCGGCACCGTGGGCGACATCGAGTCCCAGCCCTTCCTGGAGGCCATCCGCCAGGTGGCCGCCGAGCGGGGCCGCCACAACGTCATGTTCGTCCACGTGTCCCTCATCGTGGCCATCCCCGGCTCCGGGGAGCTGAAGAGCAAGCCCACCCAGCACTCAGCCAAGGAGCTTTTGAGCCTGGGCATCCAGCCCGACGTGATCCTCTGCCGCTCCGACGCCCCCGTGCCCGGCGAGATCCTGGACAAGATTTCCCTGTTCTGCAACATCCCCCGGGAGTGCGCCATCCCCAACCTCACCGCCTCCATCCTCTATGAGGTGCCCCTCCTGCTGGAGAAGGCGGGCCTGGCCGACGCGGTGGTGCGGCGGCTGGGGCTGATCTGCCACGCCCCCGACCTGACGGAATGGGCCACCATGGTTCACCGGGCCAAGCACCCGGAGGGGCGGGTGGAGATCGCCCTGGTGGGCAAGTACGTGGGGCTCCACGACGCCTACCTGTCGGTGGTGGAGGCCCTGACCCACGGCGGCATCGCCAACCGGGTGCAGGTGGACATCCGCTGGGTGGACTCGGAGCAGCTCACCGACGACAACGCCGGGGAGATCCTGTCCGGCTGCGGCGGCGTGATCGTCCCCGGCGGCTTCGGCGGCCGGGGGGTGGAGGGCATGATTTCCGCCATCCGCTGGGCCCGGGAGAACCGGGTGCCCTTCTTCGGCGTCTGCCTGGGCATGCAGATGGCGGTGGTGGAGTTCGCCCGCCACGGGGCGGGGCTGGCCGGCGCCCACTCCAGTGAGCTGGCCGACACCCCCTATCCGGTGATCGACCTGATGCCCGACCAGCGGGATGTCACCGCCAAGGGGGGCACCATGCGCCTGGGTGCCTATCCCTGCCGCATCACCGAGGCCGAGGGCCCGGTGGCCGCCGCCTACGGCGGGCCGGAGATCTCCGAGCGCCACCGCCACCGCTACGAGTTCAACAACCAGTACCGGGAGATCCTGGAGGAAAAGGGGCTCCGGCTGGCGGGCCTGTCCCCCGACGGCCGGCTGGTGGAGATTGTGGATCTGCCGGAGCACCCCTGGTTCGTGGGCGTCCAGTTCCACCCGGAGTTCAAGAGCAGGCCCAACCGGGCCCACCCCCTGTTCCGGGACTTCGTCCGCGCGGCCAAGGAGCACAATAAGTAAACAGATACGGGCACATGCAAGGGCCGGGCTGAAAACAGCCCGGCCCTTGTGCATATTGGGTTAGTCAGCCTCGTCCTGCATCGCCGCGTCGTCGCAAAGTCCGCTGTTTTCGGAACGGCCTGGCGGCCATTCCTCAATCGCTCCCTTGCTCCTCCGCTCCCCAACCGACCCGCTGTGCTGGGCTCGGTTGGGGGCCCCATTGAATGGGGCCCCCGAGGACACGCCGGCCGCCGCCGGGAAAGCACGGGCCGGGCTGTTTGACAGCCCGGCCCTTGTGCATATTGGGTTAGTCAGCTTCCTCCTGCATCGCCTTGGCGGCCTCGATGGCCTTCTCCTGGGCGGCGGGCGGCGCGTCCTCGTAGCGGACGAAGTGGAAGGTGAAGGAGCCGCGGCCCTGGGTCATGGAGCGCAGGTCGATGGCGTAGCGGCCCATCTCGGCCATGGGCACCTCGGCCTCCACGATCTGGTTGCCCTCGCCGTCTGGGTTCATACCCATGACACGGCCCCGGCGCTTGTTCAGATCGCCGATGACGTCGCCCATGTAGCTGTCGGGGATGGTGACCTTCAGCTCGCCGATGGGCTCCAGCAGCACGGGGCTGGCCTGGGGCATACCGGCCTTGTAGGCCAGCTGCACGGCGGTCTTGAACGCCATTTCGGAGGAGTCTACCGGGTGGTAAGAGCCGTCGAACAGGGTGGCCTTCAGGTACACCACCGGATAGCCGGCCAGCACGCCGTGCTGCACGGCCTCCCGCATGCCCTTCTCCACGGCGGGGAAGTAGTTCTTGGGCACGGCGCCGCCCACGACCTCCTCGCAGAACTGGAGCTCCTCGGTGTCGCCGGGCTCGAAGCGCATCCACACGTCGCCGAACTGGCCGTGGCCGCCGGTCTGCTTCTTGTGACGGCCCTGCACCTCCACCTTCTTGCGGATCTTCTCCCGGTAGGCCACCCGGGGCTCGGACAGCTCCGCGTCCACGCCGAAGCGGCTCTTCAGGCGGGAGAGGATCACGTCCATCTGCATGTCGCCGGTGCCGGAGACCACCATCTGGTGGGTCTCAGCGTTGTTGACCCAGTTGAAGGTCAGATCCTCCTCATTCAGGCGGGTGAGGCCGGCGGCGATCTTGTCCTCCTGGCCCTTGGTCTTGGGGGTGATGGCAACGGAGTAGCAGGGCTCGGGGAAGGGGATGGCCTCCAGCTTGACCACCTTGCGGGGGTCGGACAGGGAGTCGCCGGTCTTCACCTTGTCCATCTTGCCGATGGCGCCGATGTCGCCGCACTCCAGCTCCTTGACCTCCTCGGCCTTCTTGCCCTTCATGACGTACAGGCGGCCCAGCTTCTCGGTGGCGCCGGTGCGGGCGTTGA
>ERZ1090860.155-NODE-156-length-41674-cov-7.804657_pt1 | contig 41674 bp, 40 predicted proteins | sample MGYA00478483_ERZ1090860 | MGnify/ENA primary metagenome ERZ1090860 (study PRJEB33644, sample SAMEA5815741) | chicken gut metagenome | biome: Chicken; feature: Gastrointestinal Tract; material: Caecum | place: Ireland | collected 2019-01-01 | study: A study of the...
ACCGGGCGGATTTGAGACTTGCACTCTTAAGAAACGTGCGCCGCCAGGCGCACAATTTCAAACAAAAAATGTCCTGTCTGCACAGGGCATTTTTTGTTTGGCTGTCATCTGACAGCACTTTTCTTTGCTGCCTTATACATAGCCTGGACATTTTCAAGCTTCGCATTGTAGGGGATATCACATCCGGAACAGACGATATATCCTGTAGGGCCGACTCTTTTTACACGCTCCTCCACATATTGATACACATTATCCGCAGTTCCAAAGGCCAGCATTTCCGCAGGTACATCTCCCATGATGCACATCCTGTCTCCGACAATTTCTTTTGCTTTAAATATATCTGTTTTCCCATCCAGAGCCATGATACATTTTTTTGCCGGAAGATCCCGGAAATAGTGAAGTCCCAGATTCCAGCAGGCATCCAAATGTAAAATCGGGATTACATCATAGCTGATCAGAAGTTCTATAATCTCCCTCATATATTTCCAGGAAAATCGTTCAAACATAGCCGGCGACAGAGTTTCCGGAGTTTCCCTCCAGCCTCCTACCCATATACCGATGGGTTTATGGCCATTCTTGAGAGAATCTTCATATCTTTCCATATTAAAGCGATGGATCACATCAAATACCTGCTCTACTTTATCCGGGATCTCCAACAGATCATCTACCAGAAAGGCGGTGAGAGATCTGCCGCCGCAGATCATTTCAAAAGGCGAGCACCAGGCTCCGCCATTGATTACAGGATATCCGGCCTCCGCGGCTCTCTGAAGCGCCGTGGGCATATAGCTGACAAAAGGCCCCATGGCTGTCTGAAAATCATAGTGCAGGCGTTCTGTCAGATAATTGTTATACCAGGGAGCAAATCCGTTTTTCAGAATTTCATCATAATCCGACTGGTGGATCAGTTCTTTTTCCGCAACCTGCCATAATTCATGATCAGGCAGTTCTCTGCCTGCCCGTCTGACCTCAGAAAGCCAAATAGGAGGAAGCTGCTCACAGGTGTAGAGAGCTGCCTGCAGGGCGTCCAGATTACCGATCATATCTGCGGCTTTCAGGTTCGTCGTACAGTTCAGTTCCATATCGTCAAGATAATCTTTCATTAAGGTACCCGCCGCGGTACAGGAAAAGGCTATGGATCCGGATACCGTCGGGATCTGATCAACAGGCTCCAGTTCTACTGCCGCACGGATCCGATTTAATCTTTCTTCGTAAAGGTTCATTTTGTCCCTCCTGTTTTTAATTTTCTATCTTTTATCTGTCAGACACAAAAGCGCTTCTATATCTTTTATACTGCCAGTATATAACCCTTTTACTTTATATGTCTTCCTGTGATATTATGAATATGCGGCTTTTGATTTTTCTGATTTTGTACAAAATGTAGGAGTAAAAAATGCGGTTAAGTATGTGGATTCTGGCCGATTGGCTGAAAAAATATGAGCCGGAGATTAAAATCGAGGACGGAAGATGTACTTTGAGAAATGTGCGTCTCCTGACACCTGATAACAGGACTTCCAGAACAGCTGTCTATCTGGAAAAAATTAATTCTCAGAAAATCATGTGTTTTAACGGTCACGATATACTGATCTTACATTCTGATGATATTCATGAAGTATTTAACCAAATTCTGGACGCTTTTGATTACTATAATGAGTGGGAGGCAGATGTCTGCGATCTGATTAGTTCCGGCGGAAGCATCCAGGCTCTTCTCCAGGCCGGCAACCGGCTTTTAAACGGGTTTCTGATCCTCGCAGACGCCACGTTTTATATGCGCGAGACAAATGGTCCCGAAGAAATACTGGACAGCAACCCTCCGCTGAAAGAGGCTGTATCGAATCGGCTGCTTCCTCTGAACACCCTGCTGCGGATCAATCGGGACAGTTTTATCCGAATGCCAGTGTCACAGACCTATGTCGAAGATATCCCCGAACTAAATGTAGCAGCCCCTACCACAAATATTTATACAAGAAACGGACACAGAGGATGGCTTATCAGCATCCGCCCGGACAATTCATTTACAAAAGGAATGTTTGATCTCCAGAACCGTCTGGCATCATTTATTAATTTATGGATCGAAAACCACGCGGATCAGGAAAAACAGCTGGAAAAATCCGGGATTTTCACAGAAATTATAGAGGGGATCTCAGCAGATCCCCTTCAGGTTCAAAAACGCCTGGAGCCTTTTCAATGGTACAAAGAAGACACAAAAATTCTTTATGTCATACAGGCCCGCAGAAATGAAGAGCCGGTTTATTCCGTTCTGGAAAGTCAGATCAGCCATTTGTCCAATGCTCTGTTTCTCGTAAAATATCAGGGATACCTGCTGTGCATCGTCAACACCGCATTATTGATGGACACAAAACAGTTTGATTCTAAATTAGCAAAAATTCTGCGGTCCTGTCAGTGCCGCGCAGGGCGGAGCAGCCCGTTTCAGGATCTCATGCATTTAAAAGAGCAGTACAAAACAGCCAGGTACGCCGCCGACATTTCTCCCTGCGGTATGATTACAGATTTCCGTTCCGCGGCAGCAGACTACTTTATTCATGAGATCCAAAGCAATGCAGAACTGCCCGCGCTGCACCCTGCTCTGGCCATTTTAAAAAAGCACGATAAAAGAGTTGGTTCTGCTCTGTACAGGACGCTGAAAATTTTTCTTCAGTCCGGATGCAGCTATGCAGAAACAGCTAAAATTTTATATATCCACCGGAGCACCCTTGTATACCGCATCAACAAAATCCTGGAATTAACAGAAATTAACCTGAAAGATTTTAAAGAGCGCTATTACCTGGAAACCTCCTATCTTTTAGATAAAGACGGCGAGGCTCTGTAAATTTTGTCACATCTCAATTTCTCTGGTGGCGCACCTCTCCCCGAAAACCGGATCGTGCTCCACCAGCAGCATGGTGGGCTGATATTTTAAAATCAGCTCTTCCAGCTGTATTCTGGAAAACACATCCATGTAGTTTAGGGGCTCATCCCAGATATAAAGGTGGGCCGGACAGGCCAGGCTGGCCGCCAGCAGCACCTTCTTTTTCTGCCCTTCCGAGTATTCTTCCATGGGTTTTTCAAACTGTTCCCGTTCAAAATCCAGCTGCCGCAGGATTGCTTTCAAAAGGCTCTCCTGCGCTTTGGCCTTTTCCGCGTAAGCGCGCAGACTGCCGGACACTTTGGAGGTATCCTGGCCCACCAGGGAAAGGATGAGGCCGGAAGCCGTCTCGATCTTTCCGCTTCTTTGAAAACCGGACGCCCTTCCTGCTCTCTCCGGATCCGCGGCATCCAGCAGCGCCCGGATCACCGTGGATTTTCCGCAGCCGTTTTTTCCCCGGAGCAGCACCCGCTCTCCCCGCCGCAGTTCCATGGAAAAATGACTGAGAACCCTCCGGCCTCCGTAGGAAACAGAGACATCCTCCATGGACACATAGACTTCTTTGTGATGTATCAGAGGTTTCAGCTTCAGATCAGCAGGCTCCTCTACATTCTTCAGGAGACTCTGCTTTTCTTCCGCCGCCCGTTCCCGCCGCCGCTCCAGATTTTTCCGCCGCTGCTGCAGCCGTCTGGATTTTTCGCCCAGATAGGCTCTGGTGCCGATAAAGGTTTTCTCTTTTCTCGGATTGTATCCGATCTTGGAAGCTTCCACCCGGTCCGCCCAGCGCCCGGCCTGGCGGGCAGTTTCCCTAAGACGCCCGATTTCCTTTTTCAGCTTTTCATTTTCCCCGCGCTCAAACTGATCCCGGCGGTTCTTGTTTTCCCACCAGGAACTGAAATTCCCTTTCTCCAGCCGGATGCCGTTTCTCTCCAGCGCCAGCACATGGTCCACACAGGCATCCAGAAGACGCCGGTCATGGGACACCAGAATAAAGCCTTTTTTCTTCTGCAGATAGAGGGACACCTGCTCTCTGGCTTCCCGGTCCAGATGATTGGTGGGCTCATCGATCAGGAGAAAGGCATTGTCCCTGGAAAACAGCACTGCCAGCATAACCTTGTTTCTTTCTCCCCAGCTCAGAGAAGAAAACGGCCGGTAGAGAACGTCCGCCGTCATCTTCAGCAGTTCCAGTTCCCGGATAATTTTCCACTGCTCGCAGTCCGGAAATTTTTCTTCCAGCAGTTCCAGCGTATCCCTCTCTTCCGGCCCTTTCAGAGAAAAAGGGAAATATTCCAGCGCGGCCCTGGTCTGGATGCTGCCCTGGCAGGCATACTCTCCCAGCAGCAGCTTTAAAAAAGTTGTTTTTCCTTTGCCGTTTCGGCCGATCAGTCCCAGCTTCCAGTCTGTATCCAGGATCAGGGATACATGCTCAAAAATATTCTCATAGCTTCCCTCATAGCAGAAGCTCATATCCGACAGAACAATCTGTGCCATTTTTTGTCACGCTCCTTCCCGCTTCTCCGGCGGGGCCGGGCTGCCTGTATCCTTGTGCCTTCATGCTAAAAGACGCTTTTTCTGCGTAAAAAAATCCCCGCAAAACTGCGGGGACTCACCGTTGCATTTCAACTGTCCGGATCAGGATAACCCCTGTATCCGGGAAGGTTCCGCAGGAAAATCTGTTTTCTGACAGCGCGGCAAGACGCCCGCCGGGCGTTTACCGAATTTGTATCCTTTTCGCTTTCAAAAACAGATTATCTGATCATCCTGCACCTCTTTTCCTATTTCTATCAGGAAATATATCACAGATCTTTCTGCTTTTCCAGTATTTTTTTATTTCCGTTTTATTCCCATTTTCGGTCCGGCACTTGCAGTTTTTTCTGTCATTTGCTATACTAAAACAACATAGTGGAAACGGGTGAGCACCTACCGTATGCAAGAAGGCTGTTCTTGCATACGGTAATTTGTTTTTAAGGAGATGCTTTATGACAGAAACACAGACTCTGAACAAATTCACACAGATCGCGGCCACGCTGCTGAAATTCAGCCTGCCTCTGATCTTCAGCGGAATCCTGCAGCAGCTCTATAACTGGGCGGACGCTTTCATCGTGGGCAATGTGGAAGGCGAACTGGCTCTGGCAGCTGTGGGCGCCACGACCACGGTCGTCAATTTTTACGTGACGGCCATCACCGGTTTTACTCTGGGACTGTCGATCCTGGCCGCACAAAAATTCGGAAGCGGCGATCGCAGAGCCGTCTCAAAAATCGTCTCCACCTTCTCTCTGATCCTCGGCGGGATTTTTTTAGTCCTGGCTGCGGCAGGCATCTTTTTGACTTCCCCTATGCTGCGGCTGCTGCGCACCACCCCCGACACGATCCGTCTGGCGGAGGACTACCTGCAGATCATCTTCCTTGGAATTCCTTTTCTGGCTGTATACAATGTTTATTCCGCCGCCCTCCGGGGCGTGGGAAACAGCCGGGCCCCCTTTTACTCTGTACTGCTGTCCTCCGCTGTCAATGTGGCTCTGGATATCCTCTTTGTGGCCGGCTTTCACTGGAGCGTCGCCGGGGCGGCCGCCGCCACTGTCATCTCCCAGGCGGCAATGACGGTTTATCTTGTTTTCTACAGCGTAAAAAACTATGAAATTCTCCGGTTCCGCTTTTGTAAAGCTGCCTTTGTAAAAACCATCTTTTTTCAGGGCTGCCGTTTCGGCCTGCCGCCCATGCTCCAGTCCAGCGTAAGCTCTGTGGGCAGCCTGATCCTGCAGAACTTTATGAACGGCTTCGGCACCCAGACAGTGGCGGCGGTTACGACTGCCTACCGGGTAGACTCCATCATCATGGTTCCCATGATCAATCTGGGTTCCGGCATCTCCACGCTTTCCGCCCAGGATTACGGCTCCGGTCAGGCCCGGCACGCCAAAAGGATCCTGGCCGCGGGCACCTGCCTGATGGCTGCTGTCTCTCTGCTCCTGACGGTATTTGTCCTTTTTTCCGGCGGCCGCCTGATCGCCCTGTTCGGCGCCGAGCAGGAAGCTGTTCAGATCGGCAGCAGCTTTTTTCGCCGGATCGCCGGCTTTTATCTGGTTTACGGGCTGGCCACCTCCATCCGCAGTTACCTGGAAGGGATCGGCGATGTCGTCTATTCCAGTTTTGCCGGGATCGTATCTCTGGCCAGCCGTATCCTGGCCTCCTACGCCTTGGTTTCTATTTTCGCCAACATGGTCATTGCCTACGCGGAGGCCTTTTCCTGGGTGGTTCTGCTGCTTCTGTATCTGGCCCGTCTGTTCTGGAAAGAGAGAGGGAGAGCAAAGAAAAGTCCGGCCTGAGCCGCAAATTTCACCCTTTCTGTTTTATGAAGCTGCCCAGTCCCTGCAGACTTTTACTGTTTTCTGTGGATTATGGGCCCATTCATCCGCTCCGATCCACTGGCAGGCACTTTCGCTGACCGGGGCTCCGCCGATGATTACCCGGACCTCTTCATGGCCCGCCGCTTTCAAGGCGTCCACCGTCATTTTCATAGAATCCAGAGCCAGAGTCAGCACGCCGCTTAAAGCTACGATTTTAATCTGATTTTCTTCCACTGCCCGGACGATCTCCTCTGCCGGCACATCAATTCCTAAATCAAGGACTTCAAATCCGTTGGCCTCCAGCATAGCCTTGACAATATTTTTGCCGATGTCGTGAAGATCGTCTTTCACTGTACAGAGAACCATCTTCGTCCTGTGTCCGCTTTCTTCAGATCCGGAAACCAGAGCATCTTTTAAAATCCCCACCGCATCTGTCATCAGTTCGCCGGCGTAGATCAAATCTCCCACAAAATAATCGCCCTTTTCAAACAAGTCTCCTACAATATCCATACCCTTCTGGCAGGCCTCCATGGCTTTTTGCGCCTCCTGACCGCCTTCCTCCATAACTTGATTCAGCAGTCTCTTTACTGTATCTTCATCCAGATCGCCCATGGCTTCTGCTAACGCGTTAAAATCAATCATCCTTTTTCTCCTCTATTTTTTATTTCCAAAGACACCTTTCCTGTATGCCCGGTTGTATTTTCTCCCGCCCTTATCCTTCTGATTCAGCGCATCACAGGTATAAATGGTATTCATCATATTCCTGTCGCAGGGATCCAGGATTGCTGAATCCAGCCCGGCCTTCATGGCATAAGCCATACAGATCTGATTGATATTTTTACGGGAAGGCATCTGAAAACTAATGTTGGAAACAGCCCCTGTCACCTTAACTTCCGGAGCGTATTCATGGATCTTCCGGATACAGAACTCAAAGTCTTCCATGGCGCCGGGCACAGCCGCCAGTGACATCACGCAGGGATCTATGTGCAGATTCTTTAAGGCGACTCCATAATGATCCGCTTTGTCGATGATCCTCTTGGCGATCTCTACTTTCTTTTCAGAATTCAGCGGGATTCCGTCCTGATCACAGGTCAGCCCCAGTACATTCCACTCTGTCCCCGCGATAAGCGGAAAAATGGTTTCACACTTATTGCCTTCCTCATTGACGGAGTTTACCATCCCAGGCTTTTTCACCCGCCCCTCCTTCAGGATCCGTTCCAGAAGATACACATTCGGGCTGTCAATGCACAGAGGCGTTTCCGATGTCTCCTGCATCAGGCTGATAAGCCAGATCATGGCATCATACTCTAATTCCGTAGCTGTACTGGGGGCGCAGTCCAAAAAATCCGCTCCCGCCTCCGTCTGAGCCAATGTTCTTTCCCGGATCACTTCTTCCTCCCTGTCAGCAATCGCCTGCCTGATCGAGGGGATCGCTCCGTTAATTTTTTCTCCGATTATAATCATCTGCTGTCACTCCGTTTCTCTCTGATTTACCCAAGCATCAGTTCCCCGAACATAGACATTAGAAAGGCCTCTCTCTGCTCCCGGGGGATAAAATCCAGACACTGAGCCGCTTTTTTAAACCCTTCCGGATATTCATAAGAAACTCTTACTTCTTCGGCTGTTTCTTCCTGTTTTCTGGTCTCTTGCATTTTTCTTCCTCCTAGATACTGTAATTGCTGACGAACTCGCAGAGGGCTTCCAGATTTTCCCGTTTGCAGTCATTTTTGTAGGAAATCATCTTGTTCTGGCTGAGCATAAATCCGTCCCCCAATTCATCGATCAGCTTTTTCGCGTAATCCACACACTGCTGAGGCGTTCCGCGTCCCAACAGATCCACCGGCATACCTCCGCACAGTGCCAGGTTCGGAAGCCTTCTGCGGACCTCAAAGATATCGTCCTGCTCAATGCACAGCATCATAACCCCCTTTGGAATCTGCTCCAGATACTCTGCGAACCGGAGGATCTCCGCCTCGCAGAAGACGAAAATGGTCTTATTATATTTTTGGGCCAGTTCCGCTCCCTTTTTCAGATAAGGCCACTCGTATTTCTCAAATTGTTTTTTATTCAGGATGCTGTGCCCCAAAAGGTTAAAACCTACATCCGCCATAGCGTGGGGATGCCTGGGCGCCTGCAGGATTTTTTCATATCCCGCGAAGTTCTCATCCTCATTTCCAAAAGAGGCATCCAAAGCCCTGACAGCATTGTCCAGCAGTTTTGTATTTCTTCTCAGATCAATCGAGGTATTCTTGATTCCCCGCCAGTATTGAAAAATATGTTCATAACCGATGGGAAAATCTGCAATCCTGCGGACCAGCTGGTGGTGTTTGCTCCCCACGGACTCTCTCATATGAGCAGTAAACTCCCTGAACCTCTGAATCTCCCGGGCAACGTTTCGCAGTCTCTCCTCCGTCAGATTTTCCCCGAAAATCCTGGGGGCCAGCTTTTTCCACTTAAAAGCGTTGATATCCTCCGCAAACTCCGGATACTCTTCCGTTTCCAGCAGGCAGTGGTCATCCAGTTCCACCGCATCGTGGTTCTTATTGATCCTGTGGAACAAGAAACCGCCGTTTACCGCTTTGGCTACCGGAAAATAGTTTCTGGTCCCCAGATCCGCATGGGCGTCAAAGGCATAGTGTTCCGCGAAGGCGTCAAAGGCTTTCTCCATCTCTTTGTAATCGTACATCACATCATACAGATCCGGCTTGTACTGCAGGAATACCCAGCCGTAAAAGTTGGCCATATGAGGCACGCGGCTGGTATGCCGAAACCGTATGCAGTCATCGATCCGTTTTTTTCTCTCTTCTAAGATCTCATCCATCTTCGTTTCCCTCTCCTTTTCCATTATCCTGTATCATTCATTTTCTGCCATTTTCACGCTTCTATCGTCCGGTGCTTTTTTGAATGGATCAGGATATAGACCGTCCACAGGACAGACACCGCCAGCACCAGGATAACTCCGGCATACAAAGGCAGCCTCGGGTTCTGGTCGCCGGAAATGCTGCCCACTGCTCCGATATAATAGGCCGCCAAAAAGGCTCCTACATTGGTCAGTGCTGTGTATACACCGGTGGCTGTTCCGATTCTTCTTTTATCCACATATTTCCCAAACTCTATGATGGTCGCCGGGATCATCCCGAAAAATGCCATGCCGGAGACAAAGGTGGCGGCAATATACAAAACCGAGTTAGGCGAAAACGCTCCGATGCCATAGCTGATCAGCAGCACAGCTGACAAAGAAGGAATCATAAATTTCCCCAGCTTTTTGCTCAGGACTCCTACCAGGGCTGATCCGGCCACCCCGCCCAGTTTATAGGCCGAGGCCACCATCCCGGCCGTAGCCGCCGTGCCGATTCCCTCTGATGTCATGATAAAGGAACTGTTCAGCACCAGAGGATAATAAAACATCATAGTCAATCCGTAGGCCAGTCCGAAAACCACAGCAATCATGGGAATTCCGCCTTTTTTCGCCGGTTCTTCCGCGGATTTTTCTTCTTTCTCCCCGGTCAATTTCGGCTCCGGCATGAAAATAGTGATCAAAAACAGCGGAATCACAATATAAAGATGCAGCCAGAAGGTGCCCCAGGTGTTCAGGGTGCAGACGATACCTGCCACAAACTGCAGGATTACCCCCGCCGCGTTCATGATAGCTGTTCCGATTCCCAGCATCCGGGATCGTTTTTCTCCGCTGTAAAACAAAGAGATCAGCGCATGGCCCAGCGGCTGGATAAATCCGCAGCCAAGCCCCATAAGAACACGGCTTCCCATTACCAAAGGAAAACTGGTGTGGGCAAAAATCGGCAGGCAGCCGCCTGCCAGAATCAGCAGACAGGAAAGAATCGCTATCTTCTTATAACCGATCACCTTTCCCGCAATACTTCCGGCAATAAAACCGCAGGGAATCATAGCGCCGCTGACTGCCGTAGACAGCAGAACGATCTGCGAATGAGGCACATTTGGAAATTCCGCCTGCAGATTTGCCAGCACAGGATTCAGGATCACCGCAGCCTGGGAGCCCGTGTAAAGCAGAAGCATTCCGATGGCGGAAGCCAGAGTCAGCCTTTGTACTCGATTGCTTTCCATAAAAAAGCCCTCCTATTATGTAATCTCTTCATTTCCGAATCCATGCATGTGTTTCGTAATGTCTGAGATTATTATAATAGAAGGGTTTGTTATCTGAAAAGCGAATGAAATTCTCAGATCTGTTCCAGCCTGGAACAGGCTATGGAGCGATGGCCCACACCAGTTCCTCCATCCAGGGATTTAAGTTCCCTTTTTTCCAGGCGATCAGAAGACTTCTCTCTGTCTCTTTCCCCAGCACATATTTTCTTACGGAATCACTCTCCACATCGCAGTTAAAGAAAGAGCTCCCCAGGTTGATTCCTCTGCCCTGATTTAAATTGTCATAGAGAGATTTTGTACTGGTACAGATCATGCCGATCTTCGGCTGAAAATCATACTGGGCTGCCAGCAGCCGCAGCCGCTCATAAGCTTCCGGAAAATAATCCGGGTCGTAGACCAGCCACTCGCAGTCCCGAAACGCGGCAAAAGAATAGATATTCTGACGAAACAGCGGATGTCCCTGAGGGATGAAAACTGCATCCGGCGCGCTGACGATCTTCCGCCACTGATAAACGTTGGCCTTTTCCACCAGCCGCGGCAGGAATGTGCTGGTTACCACAACCGCGTCCATTTTATCCCGGCGCAGAGCTTCCGGAAGGTCCACCATCGGCAGCCGCTCCCGCTGGACATGGTCAAGCAGCTGCGCCGACCCGTTGGTTTCCAGCCGGTCGTACACGTACATTGAACAGAAATCTGAATCTGACAGCACGCCTAGCTTAATAAACTTCTGGCTCTTCAATTTTTCAGCTGCTTCCACGCCTCTCAGCATCCGTTCCTCCAGATCACTCCAGTGTATGGCCAGAAAGGCGGCTTCCTTGGTTGGTGCCAGGTCGTTATTCTGACCGTTAAACAGACGAAAGCCCAGGGTTCTCTCCAGTTTATGGATCGATTTGCTGATGGCCGAAGGCGTATAGCTGCATCTGCGGGCCACCTCTGAATAATTTTTCAGATCATAGCACTGCATAAAAACATGGATCTGCCATAAGGTGATCCCGAAAAGCTGATCTTGTTCCATATTTGTAATCCTCTGCGTGAAATGAATATCCGCGTTTCTGAAGCCATATCAAGGAAATCCGCTACAGATACTCCTGAAAAGCTTCTCTTAAAATGCTTTCCATCTGCTCCGGAGCCACCTGAAAGACAATGTTGGCAGATTCTACATAGATCCCGTTTCCATGCCCGTACCGGCACTGCATATCTTCTCCGTCCGTGACGGAAATCATGCAGTTTCTTGCCTCCTCTCTGGCAAATGCCTTTACATGGCCCACCAGGCCGCCCAGCTGTTCTACTCTGTCCGCCGTTTGCTGCATACAAGCTTTTAAGCGCTCCAGAGCTTCTTCATAGGTTCCCGGAATCCTGCATTTTACCGATCCCACCGTGGCTATATCGTGGGTATAAACACTGACGGAAGGAATCTTTTCCGCTTCATGATGATGTTCATGCTCATGATGATGTCCATGTTCGTGATGATGGTCGTGCTCATGATGTTCATGACCGCTCCCACAGTGTAATTCATGATCTTCTTTCCCGCTCATTTTTATATCCTCCTCTCCTCGAAAACAGCTTTCCATACCGAATCGTCAATCCCCTTTGCCGCTGACACGCGGAAACAGGCCGCCTCCGGATTAAATTCTCTTACCGACTGTTCCACCGCTTCCGCAGCGCTGTCATCCACGGCATCAATCTTATTGATAAATACCGCATCCGCACAGTCCAGCTGATCCCGCATAAAAGCTTCCAGCATTCTTTTCATTCTCATCCATCTCTTGGCATCCGCTACGCAGAAAATCCGGCAGGACTCCATTTCCACAGACTGTTCCAGATTTTCTTTAATATTCAAAGGATATGCCACCCCGGTCGCTTCCATGATGATCCACTCGGGATCCAGCTTCTGTTTGATCTGATGCACATTGGTCACCAGTTCTCCCGCCATGGTGCAGCAGACACAGCCGGAAAACATGGTTTCTACCTGAAATCCGCCGTTTTCCAATATTTTGTCATCAATGCTGACCTCGCCGATCTCATTTTCCAGAATCACTACTTTTGACGGGCAGTCTGTCCCCTCGCCCACCAGATACTTTGCCATCTGAAGTACCAGACTTGTTTTTCCTGCCCCCAAAAAGCCTCCGACAATGATCATCTTCATAACTTTTCCCGCCTTTCCTGTACAATCTTCTCCGTTGTATCCATAATAACACAGGTGCCGGGCAAAGTAATTGTACAAAAGATAACAATTTTATAAAAAAAGAACAGCTGTTTTTTGTCCGCTCATTTTCCGCGGATAAAGTTTTCGGGCTTTTCTGTTTGAATTGAACTTTTCTTTTTTAAATTGAACTTTTCGGTTTTCCTTTCTAATCCGCCTTTTTTCTTATTGAACTTTTCCAGCCGCCGTGCTATACTGTCTTCATGAGTTTTGAACTTTTGTTTTGAAATATTCAGGAGGAACCATGTCAAAGGAAACCTTTGCGGAAAGGCTGAAAGCCGCCATGGCCCGTCAGCACATGAAACAGGTAGATCTCATCCGGGAGGCGGAAACAGCCGGAGTAAAACTCGGCAAGAGCCACATCAGCCAGTATGTCAGCGGCAAAACTGTTCCCAGAGCCGGTATTCTTCAATTTCTGGCCCGGACGCTGCAGGTGGACGCGGCGTGGCTGGCGGGAACGGACGCGGAAATACAGACGGCGGAACCGGATCTGCCCGCCGCCGCAGACAGTAATCAGAAAATAGAATCTTCAGGAGGAAGAACCATGCGGACATTTAAAAAATCAAGCAAACTGGACAATGTATTATACGATGTGAGAGGACCCGTGGTGGACGAAGCCGCCCGCATGGAGGCGGACGGCACCTCGGTGCTGAAGCTGAACATCGGCAATCCGGCCCCCTTTGGCTTCCGCACTCCCGATGAAGTCATTTACGACATGCGGCGCCAGCTCACAGACTGCGAGGGATATTCCGATGCCAGAGGCCTGTTTTCCGCCAGAAAAGCCATCATGCAGTACGCTCAGATCAAGAAGATCCCCAACGTAACCATGGAAGATATCTACACCGGCAACGGCGTCAGCGAGCTGATCAACATTTCCATGTCCGCTCTGCTGGATGACGGAGACGAGATCCTGATCCCCTCTCCCGACTATCCCCTGTGGACCGCCTGCGCTACCCTGGCCGGAGGCAGGGTCGTGCACTACATCTGCGATGAGCAGTCGGAGTGGTATCCTGATCTGAATGATATCCGCAGCAAGATCACAGACCGCACCAAAGCCATTGTCCTCATCAACCCCAACAATCCCACCGGAGCACTGTACCCGAAGGAAGTTCTGGAGGAGATCGTTCAGGTAGCCAGAGAACATCAGCTGATCATTTTCTCTGATGAGATCTATGACCGGCTGGTCATGGACGGGGAGAAACATGTATCCATCGCCTCCCTGGCTCCGGATCTGTTCTGCGTGACCTTCAGCGGACTGTCCAAATCCCATATGATCGCCGGGTTCCGCATCGGCTGGATGATCTTAAGCGGCAACAAGCGGATGGCCAAAGACTACATTGAGGGCCTGAACATGCTGTCCAACATGCGTCTCTGCTCCAACGTGCCGGCCCAGTCCATCGTGCAGACAGCCCTGGGAGGCCATCAGAGCGTGGAGGGCTACATCGTGCCCGGAGGGCGGATCTATGAGCAGAGGGAGTACATTTACAATGCCATCAACGAGATTCCCGGATTAAGCGCGGTGAAACCCAAAGCAGCCTTTTACATTTTCCCGAAGATCGATGTAAAGAAATTTAATATTGAAAATGATGAAAAATTTGCCCTGGATCTTCTGCGGGAGAAAAAAATCCTTATCATCCACGGCGGCGGCTTTAACTGGCACCAGCCGGATCATTTCCGGATCGTTTATCTTCCCAGGATCGAGGTCCTGAAAGACGCCATGACGAAGATCGGAGACTTCCTCAGTTATTATCAGCAGTAATCCTTCCGCCGTATTTCACAACGGCCGGGCAGAAAAACCGGAGAATGCCGTACAGGGAAGCAGGAGACCCCCTGCCGCCCTGGCTGCATTCCCCGGTTTTTCTATTTTTCCATCCCGGTTTTGTTGCGTTTTGTCATTTCGCACCACCCTTTCTGTTTTAAAATATCGTTTCAGCTCCTGATTTATTTGAGTTCTCCGGTTCCTGCTGCATCTCTCTTATTAATCTCGATATAATAGGGACAGATATCCTCGTAGGAGCCGTCCTTTTTCCGGAAGCCGCCGGGGATCACTCCCAGCGGCCGAAATCCCAGCCGCTCATAGAGATGGCGGGCATGAACGTTGGAGGCCACCACCGCGTTAAACTGCAGCAGCCGAAAGCCCAGCTGCCCGGCCCGGTACAGGCAGTCCCGTACCAGCTTTTCGCCAATGTGCCGTCCTCTCTCTTCCGCATCCACCGCATAGCTGGCATTAGAAATATGGCCGCAGCGGCCTACATTGTTGGGATGAAGAATATAAAGCCCCAGCACCCTTCCGCTCTCATCCTCCGCCACACCGCACCAGCTCTGGCCCTGAAAGAATTCCGCCCCCGATGCCGGATCCAGACATTCTTCCTGAGGAAAAGCATTCCCCTCTTCCACCACCTGATTCCAGATCCGGATCATGTCGGGAAGATCTTTTTCTGTATATTTTCTCACCTGGATTTTTCTTCTGATTACCTCTGTCATTTTTTCAGCCGTCCTCTTTTTCTTTTCCCTATTATACTAAAATCCCCGGAAAAAGAAAAGGAATCCGCTGCCGCCGGTTTAAAAAGGCAGCCGGGAGTTCCTCTCCTTCAGGGGCAGCAGAAGTCCAAAAACTGCTTTTCCTTTTCCGGATTCTCTTATATAATAGGGTGAAGAGAGGTAGAAACTTTTATTTCAGGAGGAACAACATGCCAAAGAGAACAGACATCCACAAAGTGCTGATCATCGGCTCCGGCCCTATCATCATCGGCCAGGCCTGCGAATTCGATTATTCCGGCACCCAGGCCTGCAAGGCCCTGAAAAAGCTGGGGTATGAGATCGTGCTGGTGAATTCCAATCCGGCCACCATTATGACGGATCCGGAAACTGCCGACGTCACCTATATTGAGCCGCTGAACGTAGAGCGGCTGGAACAGATCATTGCCAAGGAGCGGCCCGACGCCCTGCTGCCCAACCTGGGCGGCCAGTCCGGTCTGAATCTCTGCGCGGAACTGTCCGCAAAGGGAATTCTTGAAAAGTACAACGTGCAGGTCATCGGCGTCCAGGTGGACGCCATCGAGCGGGGCGAGGACCGGATCGAATTTAAAAAATCCATGAACGCTCTGGGCATCGAGATGGCCCGCAGCGAGGTGGCCTACAGCGTAGAGGAAGCCCTGGCCATCGCGGACAAGCTGGGCTATCCGGTAGTCCTTCGCCCGGCCTACACCATGGGCGGCGCCGGCGGCGGCCTGGTGTACAACCGGGAGGAGCTGAAAACCGTCTGCGCCAGAGGCCTTCAGGCCAGTCTGGTGGGCCAGGTCCTGGTAGAGGAATCCATCCTGGGCTGGGAAGAGCTGGAACTGGAAGTGGTCCGTGACGCGGACAACAACATGATCACTGTCTGCTTCATTGAAAATATCGACCCCCTGGGCGTACATACCGGAGATTCCTTCTGCTCCGCCCCCATGCTGACCATCTCCGAGGAATGTCAGAAACGGCTGCAGGAGCAGGCCTACAAGATCGTGGAATCTGTGCAGGTCATCGGCGGCACCAACGTGCAGTTCGCCCATGACCCGGTGACGGACCGGATCGTAGTCATCGAGATCAACCCCAGAACTTCCCGTTCCTCCGCTCTGGCCTCCAAGGCCACCGGCTTCCCCATCGCCCTGGTGTCCGCCATGCTGGCTACCGGTCTGACCCTGAAGGATATTCCCTGCGGCAAGTACGGCACTCTGGACAAGTACGTGCCGGACGGAGACTATGTGGTGATCAAGTTTGCCCGCTGGGCCTTTGAAAAATTCAAGGGCGTTGAGGATAAGCTGGGGACCCAGATGCGGGCGGTCGGCGAAGTCATGAGCATCGGCAAGACCTACAAGGAAGCCTTCCAGAAGGCTATCCGCAGCCTGGAAACCGGCCGCAGCGGTCTGGGCTTCGCCAAAGATTTCCACGAGAAGACCAAAGAGGAACTGCTGAAAATGCTGATCACCCCCTCCAGCGAGCGTCATTTCATTATGTATGAGGCTCTGCGCAAGGGAGCCACGGTGGAGGAGATCTTTGCCATCACCAAGGTCAAGGAATATTTCATCCGCCAGATGCAGGAACTGGTGGAGGAAGAGGAGAAAATCCTGGCCTGCAGAGGCGGCCTGCCTTCCGATGAGCTGCTGACTGCCGCCAAGAAGGACGGTTTCTCCGATAAATATTTAAGCCAGCTGCTGGAGATCCCCGAGGACGAGATCCGGAACCGCCGCATCGCCCTGGGCGTGGAGGAAAACTGGGAGGGCGTCCACGTCAGCGGCACTCCGGACAGCGCCTACTATTACTCCACCTACAACGGGGAGGATAAAAACCCCATCCGCAGCGATAAGCCCAAAGTCATGATCCTGGGCGGCGGCCCCAACCGCATCGGCCAGGGCATCGAGTTCGACTACTGCTGCGTCCACGCGGCTCTGTCCCTGAAAAAGCTGGGCTTTGAAACCATCATTGTCAACTGTAATCCGGAGACAGTATCCACAGACTATGATACCTCCGACAAGCTGTATTTTGAGCCTCTGACTCTGGAGGATGTGCTGAGCATCTACAAGAAAGAGAAGCCCGTAGGCGTCATCGCCCAGTTCGGCGGACAGACGCCTCTGAACCTGGCCTCCGAGCTGGAAAAGAACGGCGTAAAGATCCTGGGAACCTCCCCGGAGGTTATCGATCTGGCCGAGGACCGGGATCTGTTCCGGGAAATGATGGAAAAATTGGACATTCCCATGCCGGAATCCGGCATGGCCACCACCGTGGAGGAAGCTCTGGAGATTGCCGGAAAGATCGGCTATCCGGTCATGGTGCGCCCCTCCTATGTACTGGGAGGCCGGGGCATGGAAGTGGTGTACGATGACGAGAGCATGACCGGCTACATGAAGGCAGCCGTAGGCGTGACTCCCGACCGTCCCATTCTGATTGACCGGTTCCTGAACCATGCCATGGAATGCGAGGCCGACGCCATCAGCGACGGCACCCATGCCTTCGTCCCGGCAGTCATGGAGCATATAGAGCTGGCCGGCATCCATTCCGGAGATTCCGCCTGCATCATTCCCTCCGTTCATATTCCTGCGGAAAATCTGGAGACCATCAAGGAGTACACCAGGAAGATCGCGGAAGAGATGCACGTCAAGGGTCTGATGAATATGCAGTACGCCATTGAAAACGGCAGAGTGTACGTGCTGGAAGCCAACCCCAGAGCTTCCCGGACTGTGCCCCTGGTATCCAAGGTCTGCAACATCCGCATGGTGCCTCTGGCTATTGATATCATTACCTCCGAGCTCACCGGAAGACCTTCTCCGGTGCCGGCGCTGCAGGAGCAGCACATCCCCTACTATGGAGTGAAGGAAGCTGTCTTCCCCTTCAATATGTTCCCGGAGGTTGATCCGGTGCTGGGACCGGAGATGCGTTCCACCGGCGAGGTGCTGGGACTTTCCACTTACTACGGCGAGGCCTTCTACAAGGCCCAGGAAGCCACCCAGTCCCGGCTTCCTCTTTCCGGCACGGTGTTGATCTCTGTCAACCGCCGGGACAAGGCGGAAGTGGTGGAGATCGCTCAGGGCTTCGCGGACTGCGGCTTCAAGATCCTGGCCACGGGAGAGACCTGCCGTCTCATCCAGGAGGCCGGCATCCAGGCGGAGCACGTCAACAAATTCTATGAGGGACGGCCCAACGTTCTGGATCTGATCACCAACGGGCAGATTGACCTGATCGTCAACTCCCCGGCGGGCAAGGACAGCGTCAACGATGACAGCTACCTCCGGAAGGCAGCCATCAAGGCCAAGATCCCCTACATGACCACCATCGCCGCGGCCAGGGCCACCTACAAGGGCATCCGCTACGTGCAGGAGCACGGAAACGGAGAAGTAAAATCCCTGCAGGAACTCCACAGCGAGATCCATCCTCTGTAACCTTCTGAAGATTCTAAAAAAGGCCGTAAGAGCCTCTGCCTGAAACAGGCAAAGGGCCCTTACGGCCTTTTCTGCCGCAGCTGCGTCTTTTATTCCAGTTCCTCCTTGAGCAGCGCATACATACAGTAATCAAAAAACTCTCCCCATTTGCAGACGCCTCTGCGCATGGTGCCTTCCAACGAAAATCCCGCTTTCTCCAGCACCCGCCTGGACCGCAGATTATCCGCATAGGGTTCCGCGAAGATCCTCTCGATCTCCCAGGTTTCAAAAGCCAGGCGGCAGATTTCCCGGACCGCCTCCGTCATGATCCCCCGGCCCCAGAAGGGCTCTCCCAGCCAGTATCCAAGCTCCGCGCTCTTCTCATACACATCGCTTCCCCGGGTAACCGTAATGCTCCCCACAGCCTTTCCCTCCGCCTCGATGGCCCGGCAGATCTGCGTCTCCTCCCCGCTTTCCAGACAGAAACGGATATAATCCGCCGCGTCCTTTTCTGTGTAGGGGTAGGGAAAAACATTCCTCAGCCTGGCAGCTACCTTCCGGTTATTTGCCAGGGGTACCAGCCCTTTTGCGTCGTCCTCTCTCCACTTTCGCAGCCTGAATTTCATCATTTATCCACCAAATCCTTTCTTATTTGTTCCACGATATGTTTCCCGGTTTTCTCTCCCAGAGGAATCACGCGGCTCCACAAACGGACTCCCTGGTAAGCATAGAGAATAAGGTCCGTCATCTGTTCCGGATCTGCCTTCCGGAACTCTCCCCGCTCCATGCCGTAGAGGAGCAGCCGCTTCCACTTTTCCCTGGCTTTCCGGTTCAGTTCTTCCAGCAGCGCACCGCCGCAGGCGCAGGCGTATTCATAGATCGCCCGGCTTAAAGATGTTTCCCCGCTGTTCATTTCCGCCTCCAGGGTCTCCAGGGCCTGATCCAGAATTTCCGCCGCAGGCCGCCCCTCCTCCATGGACCGCTTCCATCTCTCTTCATCCGGCCGGACGATCTGCCGCAGCAGCGTCTCAAAAATCTCCGCCGTGCTTCCAAAATAGCGGTACAGGCCGCCCCGGCTTAGGCAGCAGCGCTGGCAGATTTCCTGCATCGTGACTGCTGTAAATCCTCTTTCCGCAAACAGCTTTGCTGACTGCCGCAGGATTTCTTCTTTCCGTCTGTTTCCTTTCTCTCCCATCATTTCTCCATAGAAAAAGCAACACTTATGTCGCTTTTATTATACGACATAGATGTCGCTTTTACAAGAGGGAAACGGTGACATTGTCACAGAACTTTTTCTTCTCCTCTGGTATAGTAAGACCATCAGAAAACAAACAATAAGGAGGGCACTTATATGTCAGTGATAAATATTACAAAAAATAATTTTCGGGAAGAAGTTGTAAACAGCGAGAAGACCGTTCTTCTGGATTTCTGGGCAAGCTGGTGCGGACCCTGCTCTATGCTCTCCCCCATCATCGATGAGATCGCGGAGGACAGGACGGATATCAAGGTAGGGAAGGTCAATGTCGATGAGGAGCCGGAACTTTCCTCCGCCTTCCAGGTCATGAGCATTCCCACTGTAGTCGTTATGAAAAACGGCAATGTCACCGGAAAATCCATTGGCGTCCGTCCCAGAGAAGACATCGAGGCCATGCTGTAATACCGACCCGCACAAAGGAGAAAAACTATGGGATTCTTTGATTTTTTCAAAACACCGGATATCAATGAAGGCGTGACCCGTTTTCAGTCAACACCGGGAGCCGTGCTGCTGGATGTAAGGACCCGGAGCGAATATGCCCAGGGCCACATCCCCAGGAGCCGGAATCTTCCCCTGCAGGAGATCCAGAAAGCTCCCTCCGCCCTGCCCCGGCAGAACACCCCCCTCTTTGTCTACTGTCTCAGCGGCGCCCGAAGCCGCCAGGCTGTTTCCCAGCTCCAGAAAATGGGCTACACAGATGTGACCAATTTGGGCGGTATCAGCGGGTACCGGGGAAAGGTGGTGAGCGGAAAATGAAAGTTGTTATTGTCGGCGGCGTAGCCGGAGGCGCGACTGCGGCCGCCAGGATCCGGCGGCTGGACGAACAGGCGGAAATCCTGGTATTTGAGCGTTCCGCTTATGTCTCCTACGCCAACTGCGGTCTCCCCTACTATATCGGCGGCGTCATCACAGATCCGGAGGAACTGACGCTGCAGACGCCGGAGAGTTTCTGGAAGCGCTTCCGCATCACCATGAAAACCAGGCACGAGGTAACCGCTGTCCATCCTCAGACCAAAACTGTCACTGTAAAGAACCTGGAAACGGGGGAACAGTTTGAAGAATCCTACGATAAGCTTCTCCTCTCCCCCGGCGCCAAACCCACGCAGCCGGCTCTTCCGGGCAGCGGCATTTCCTGTCTCTTTACTCTCCGGACTGTAGAAGATACGCTGCGCATCCGCCGGTTTGTGGAGCAGGAACATCCCCGCTCTGCCGTCCTGGCCGGCGGAGGCTATATCGGTCTGGAGCTTGCGGAAAATCTCAGCAGCCTCGGCATCGACGTAACCATTGTTCAGCGCCCCAGCCAGCTCCTGAATCCTTTTGACCCGGAGATGGCCGCTTTTGTCCACGCCAGGCTCCGCAGCAAAGGCATCCGCCTGATGCTGGGCCGCTCGGTAGAGGGCTTCCGCCAGGAAGGAGGCAGGGCGGAGGTGGTATTGAAAGATACCGCTCCTCTTCAGGCCGATCTGATCATCCTGGCCATCGGAGTGACCCCCGACAGCCGTCTGGCCGCGGAGGCCGGACTGAAACTGGGCATAAAGGGGAGCATCGCCGTCAACGACCGCATGGAGACTTCCGTCCCCGATATTTACGCCGTGGGGGACGCGGTGGAAGTGGAACATAGGATCACCGGCGCCAAGTCCCTGATCTCCTTAGCCGGCCCTGCCAACCGTCAGGGCCGCATCGCCGCCGACAACATCTGCGGCGGGGACAGCCGTTATCCCGGTTCTCTGGGGTCTTCCGTGATCAAATTGTTTGATCTGACCGCTGCCTGCACCGGCATCAACGAAAAGACCGCCCGGCAGGCGGGCATTGATTATGACAAAGTATATCTCTCCCCCGCCAGCCACGCCTCTTATTATCCCGGCGGCAAGGTCATGACCATGAAAGTCCTCTGGGAAAAGAAAAGCGGTCGGCTGCTGGGAGCACAGATCATCGGCGCCGACGGCGTGGACAAGCGCATCGACGTGCTGGCCGCAGCCCTGTCCGCCAGCCTGTCAGCACCGCAGCTGGCAGAACTGGATCTGGCCTACGCGCCTCCCTACTCTTCCGCCAAGGACCCTGTAAATATGGCGGGATATCTCATTGAAAATGTGGCCGCAAAAAAAGTCAGCCAGTTTTTCTGGGATGAAGCGGACTCCCTGCCGAGAGACGGCAGCCTGAATCTGCTGGATGTGCGCACAAAAAAGGAGTATCAGGCAGGACACCTGGAAGGCTTCCGGAATCTTCCCCTGGATGAGCTCCGGGAACATCTGGACCGTCTGGATCCCGGAAAACCGGTGCGGATCGTGTGCCAGAGCGGGCTGCGGAGTTATCTGGCCTGCCGGATCCTAAGCCAGAACGGCTTCTCCTGTTCCCATCTGGCCGGCGGGTACAGACTGTATGAGACAGTCATGAAAGACCGCTGCGCCCCGGAAGAAGCCTGGCCCTGCGGCATGGAAAAATAAAAAAGCAGCGGAGAAGACGTTTCTGTTCCCTGGTCTTCTCCGCTGTATTTTATTTTTGCGCAGCTGTTCTATTCCGCCAGCTTTTCCAGCCCTTCCCTGTCCAGAATCTCCACCGTCCCCCGGGACAGCCGGACCAGCCCTTCCCCCTGAAAATACCGCAGCATCCGGGTTACCACCTCCCTGGCGGTCCCCAGATGGTCCGCGATCTTTTCGTGGGTAAGCTTCAGCCTCTCCGACTCCTCCAGAGAACTCTCCTCCAGAAGAAACGACGCCAGACGGGAATCAAAGCTTTTCCACATAATCTGTTCCATCAGCCAGACCACCTCTGAAAAACGCCCGGCCATAAGCTGGTTCACATAATTGGCCGCGGCGGCGGATTCCTCCATCAGCCCCTTAAACACAGAAGGCGGGATGATCCAGACCGCCGCCTCTGTCTCTGTCTCCACCGTCACCTCAAACTGGATATTCTTCATCATGCAGGAAGCGGAAAAGAGGCAGAAATCCCGTTCCAGAAGACGATAGATGGTGATCTCCCTGCCGTCCTCCGAGACGATATAAGCCCGGAGCCTGCCGCGCACCACCAGAACCAGTCCCAGACAATCCAGTTCTCCGCTGTGGATCACGGTTCCCTTTGGGATTTCCCGGTAGGCTGCCGCCTGCTCCAGGCGTTTCTGCCAGTCGCTGCTCAGCTGGTCCCAGATTGGAAAATATTCAAAAAGCTGCATCCGACTCCTCCTCTATATTCCCGGCCCAGGCCCTGTCCGCCCCAGAGTATTGGCAGAAGCGCTCTCCCGCGCCTCTCATGAAATCTGCATTTCCTCCCATTTCGCAAAGGCTTCTTTTACGCTTTTCGCACACCTTCTGCTGATGGGCACTCTGCTGCCGTCATTCATCAGAAATTCTTTTTCCTGCAGTTCCCGGACCGCTGGGAAATATACGATATAGCTGTTGTGGCATCTGACAAAATCCAGAGCCGGAAGCCGCTCCACCAGTGTCGGCAGTTTGTCGCATATGGAATAAAGGCCTCTGCTGCTGTGAATCCTGGTCACTCTTCCCTTTCTCTCAAAATACAAAAGCTCCTTTGGCGCCACTGCCAGTTTTTCTCCTCCGATAACAGAAAAATTCAGTTTCTCCCGGGTCTGGCTGAGCTGATAAAATATTTTTTCAAATATTTCCCCGATCTGCTCCGCAAACTGATTTTTCAGCACGTAAAACACATGCTCTCTGTGATAAACCTCTGTGGCGAAATATATATAATCTGTCAGATATACGAGCTGACAGTCCGTCCATCTCCGGTTCATCTCCTCTGTTTCCTCAATGCCGTCATCATCATCCAGCATAACGTCCATAAACAAAATATCCAAGGGCTCTTCCCGGTATGTTTCCAGCTGTTTTCTGCTCGTAAAGCGGATCATGTCCATCGGAATCCCTGCTGTCCTGCTGTATCCGGAAATCAGTTCCTCTGCTTTCCGGCACCAGCTTTCATCGTTGTCACATATTCCTATTCTCATTTTTTATAAACCGCTCTTTCATACATGATCATGTTAAGTATACAGTTTTTTTTTCGTTCCTTCAAGACCAAACACCTTTGAGGACTGCCCTGACTTCCTTGTCAAAACTTACAAATCTTTCTGTCAAAAATTGTCCATTTTTCAGGTGGTACGCCTGTTTGCAGTATGTTATTCTTAAAAAGGGAAAGGTAAAGATTCTCAGATTTGATACAGAAGGCCGCCCGGGGCTGCTGAATATCCCTATATGAAGCAGTTTTGCAGGCATTCATTCAATAAGGGCCAAAAATTTTCAGGGAGACAGCGCCAGGCACAGCGGCCGGGGGCTGTTTTTTTACTTTCAGCCTGCCAAGCCGCAGAAAGGAGGGATACAGGATGACAAAGACAGAACTGCTGCTCAAAAAAGCAGGATTTTCCAAACGTTACCAGGGCTACCGGTATCTTATGGAATGCATCGAAAAGATTCTCGAAGATGACAGCCGTCTGTGTGCGCTGTCCAAACAGGTATATCTGCCTATTTCGCAGAAATACCGCGTCTCTTTTCGGTGTATCGAGCGGGATATCCGCACCGCCAGAGACTATGCCTGGCACAGAGGAGGAAAAAATTTTCTGGAACAGATCAGCGGCGGCATATATGCCGAAGCGCCTCCTGTCGGTGAGCTGATCGAGATTCTGGCCCTGCATTTAAAAGAATCGGAGGACCTTGAGGACGCGGCTTGAAATGCAGCACGGATGCAGCATGAAAAAGAAAAAGCCCCGTAAATACGGGGTTTATAGAGTGCCGCAGACCGGAATCGAACCGGTACGGGTATCACTACCCACGGGATTTTAAGTCCCGGGCGTCTGCCAGTTCCGCCACTGCGGCTTGTCCGCTTCTTCCGGCTAACGCACATCTGCGCAGCCTGTGACGCGGAATGGACGGAGGTGGATTCGAACCACCGAAGCAATTTGCAGCAGATTTACAGTCTGTCCCCTTTGGCCACTCGGGAATCCGTCCGCATATCTTGTCAGAATGATTCTGACAAGATAGAATTATATCTTATTTTCCCTCTGAATGCAAGCCTTTTTCCTTAAAAGTCCGGATGCTTGATGCCGGAAAGCCAAAAACTCCGCCGGGCCAGAGAATACGGCGAATCTTTCCTGGCATATTTATGGTACAGCACCACCGCTCCCTCCGGCGGCAGCGTGATCTTCAGCAGTCCCGCCACGGCCTGATGCTGCCTTTTTTCTGTAGAAAATCCTTCTCTGTCCGTTCTGAAGATTTCCGTCATCTCCTCTTCCTTCAGACGGCGGTCCATTCCCGTCTCCCACACCGGAATTTCCACTTCCGCCTCTTCGCCCCGGTTATTTACCGCCACTACGATTCTGCTGTCCTGGTTAAATCTTCCATAGGCCAGTATATTGTAGTCCTGAAGCAGCGCTTTCAGGGAGCCTTTTGCCAGCACCGGATACTTTTTGTGAAGCCGGATGATTTCTTTATAGAAACGGATCAGTTCCTGATCCTCTCGTCCCCAGGGATACGTTCTGCGGCTGTCCGGATCCGTGAACCCGCAGACTCCCGCCTCGTCTCCATAATAAAGCGTAGGCGCGCCGGGCCAGGTCATCTGGATCACCACCGCTTCCCGGAGAACGCTTTTTTTCACTCCCTCTGAGGCTGCCTGATGCCCGGAATTTTCCAGTCTTCCCACCCGGTGATTGGTTCTGGTAAGAAAGCGGGAATGATCGTGGTTATCCAGTTCATTCATGGCCGTCTGCAGAGACGAAGCGTAAAAACTCGCCTGGTGATACCGCATAGCGTCAAAAAAGCTGTCACTGTTTCCCAAAAGATCCTGGCGGCTGCTGTCACTGTGCTTTTCCATGCCGGTCAGGAACCAGGAAACCGGTTCCATAAAAGCGTCATAGTTCATTACCGTGTCCCACTGGTCTCCCTGGAGCCAGGATCTCGCTTCTCCGTAGTGCTCCGCCAGGATCAGGGCGTCCGGGTTTGCCTCTTTTACGGCTTTCCGGAACTCTTTCCAGAAAAAGTGATTAAATTCCGGCGAATGCCCCAGATCCGCCGCCACGTCCAGCCGCCATCCGTCTGCGTTATAGGGCGGAGAAACCCATTTTTTAGCCACCCGCAGAATATCCGCCATCAATTCCTCTGACCCCTCATAATTAAGCTTCGGAAGGGTATCATGGCCCCACCATCCGTCATAAAATTCATTATAAGGCCAGCTATGCTCGTTCAGGAATTTAAAATAGCGGTGATAGGGACTGTCCTTGGAGATGTAGGCTCCTTTGGGATATCCCGGCTGATCCTCGTAGATCCGCTCCCGGTCCATCCATTTATTAAAAGACCCGCAGTGATTGAACACTCCGTCCAGCACCACCTTCATCCCCCGTTTGTGGGCCTCTTCCACCAGCCTGATAAACAGCTGGTTGCTGGCTTCCAGATTTTCCCTGCGGCTTACCCGGCTGATATAGCGGACTGCTTTCCGGTTGTCCTGATCCCCCGGATACAGCTGTCCCGGCTCCTCGCTGACGATCTTGCCCAGATGCGGATCCACATAATCATAATCCTGGCAGTCGTATTTATGATTAGAGGGCGAAACAAAAATAGGGTTCATATAGATCACCTGGATTCCCAGATCCTCCAGATAATCCAGCTTATCGATCACTCCCTGGAGATCTCCTCCATAAAAATTCCTCACATCCATGCTCTGAGGCGGCCGGTACCAGTCCTCCACCTGCACAACATGCTCGCGGATATAGCTGTATTCTCCGGTGTTTACATCGTTCGTGGGATCTCCGTTGCAGAAACGGTCCAGATAAATCTGATACATCACAGCGCCTTTTGCCCAGTCCGGCGTGTGAAAGCCCGGTACAATGCCGAAAGAATACATTTCCTGGAGATCTTTGGTCACTCCCAGTTTATTATAATAGCAGGTCATTCTTCCGTACCGTATTTCAAAGAAGTAAAGAATCTTTTCCTTTCCCACCGTGATCCTGGTGGAATAATAATCAAAACCGTTGGTGCTTTCTTCTACGGTCATTTCCTTTCTGATTTCGCCGCTGATGAAATAGACGGCATCCACATTATTTTTTCTGGTCCGAAAACGGACTGTCACGGTATCGCCTGGTTCCGGTTCGCTGGGGGACTGAAACATTTCCGTCTCGTCACTGTAAAGAGATCGTTTGGAAAACAGACCTCTCATCTTATACATATACTCTCGCGTCAGTTCCTGATCCATACAAAATCCTCTCTTCTTCCCGCTGCAGCGGGCATCTGTGCATTCTGCCCAAAGGTTTTCTGCACTCTTTCTATTTTACCCCACCGGAAGCACGTTTACAACCGATAGTGCAAAAGTTCATTGCTCAAAGAAAAAAGACAGCTTGTTAAAAGCTGTCTTTTTTGGAGAAGGTATTTCTCTTATGGGGTGTAGCAAAAACTATATAATGTATTGGGGGGTTTTTACGTTAATTATAGTACCATAAGTCCCCCAAAAAGTCTGCACAAATCTCACAAATTTTTCCATCAGTTTTTGTCTATTATTTCTTCTGTTTTTCCCTTCTGAGCTTCTTCCATTGCGAAAATCGCCTCAAATTCGTCACGATTCAGCTTTTCTTTTGTAATCAGCTCTTTTGCGCATTTTTCCAGCACAAATGTATGCTGTCCGATGATCTCTTTTGCTTTTTTATGGCAGTCTTCGATGATCCGGCGCACTTCCGCGTCAATATCAGCGGCCACGCTTTCGCTGTAGTTCTTGGTATGTCCCCAGTCCCTTCCGATAAAGACTTCATCGGAATCATTTCCGTAGGAAACCAGCCCCAGCCTGGAGGACATTCCATATTTCGTCACCATCGCCCGGGCGATGGCGGTAGCCTGCTTAATATCCTGGGAAGCTCCCGTGGTGATATCGTCAAAAACCATTTCCTCCGCCACGCGGCCGCCCAGGGCCACCGTAATCCGCTGCAGCATCTTGCCCCGGGTATTGAACATCTCGTCATTTTCCGGCTGAGGCATGGTATATCCTGCCGCTCCCGGTCCGGTGGGGATCACAGAGATTGTATAGACCGGCTCCATATCCGGAAGAACATGGAACAGGATCGCGTGCCCGGTCTCATGATAGGCTGTGATCTTTTTCTCTTTCTCTGAAATGATCTTGCTCTTTTTCTCCGTACCGATCCCGACTTTTATAAAGGCGTCCTTGATATCTTCCTGTTTCAGGTAAGCCCGGTCCTCCTTGGCAGCGTGGATCGCCGCCTCGTTGAGAAGGTTTTCCAGCTCCGCCCCTGTAAAGCCCGCTGTCGTCTGGGCGATCTGCTTCAGATTCACATCATCTCCCAGCGGCTTTCCCTTCGCGTGGACGTTCAGGATTTCTTCCCGTCCCTGCACATCCGGCACTCCCACCGCGATGCGCCGGTCAAAGCGTCCGGGACGCAGGATCGCGGGATCCAGGATATCCACCCGGTTGGTGGCCGCCATGACAATAATACCCTCATTCACGCCGAAACCGTCCATCTCCACCAGAAGCTGGTTCAGCGTCTGCTCTCTCTCATCGTGGCCGCCGCCCATGCCGGTGCCCCTCATGCGGGCTACCGCGTCGATCTCATCGATAAAAATGATGCAGGGAGCGTTCCTTTTAGCCTCCTCAAACAGGTCACGGACCCTGGAAGCGCCTACGCCCACAAACATTTCCACAAAATCAGATCCGGAAATGGAGAAGAAGGGCACGCCGGCTTCTCCCGCCACCGCCTTGGCCAGCAGCGTCTTTCCGGTTCCGGGAGGGCCTACCAACAGAACTCCCTTGGGGATCCTGGCTCCCACCCGGATATATTTCTGGGGATTTTTCAGGAAGTCCACCACTTCCTCCAGATCTTCCTTTTCCTCCTTCAGGCCTGCCACATTGGCAAAGACCACCTTCTTATCCTTATCTGTGCTGAGTTTTGCCCGGCTCTTTCCGAAATTCATCATCTTGCTGCTGCTTCCGCCGCTGGAGGCAGCCCGGCTCATCATATTCATAAAGAGAATGATGACAATGCCGATCAGCAGCACCGGCAGGATGATATTGAGGAAAATATTCTCGCCAGGCACATCTTTGTTGACGTAATCCACATCGGCGGCTTCTAATTCCTTCTCCGCCTCTTTTACATCTGTCACGTATACCTTGCACTGATCTCCGTCTTCCGTCTGGAAAACTACAGAGCCGGTGGGGACTTCTTTATTCTGCTCGATGGTGGCGCTGACTATCTTTCCCTGTTCCAGGTTTTCCCGGAACTCCTGATTGGACACCTCCTCTGTATGATTCATGACATTGGGCAGATACATAAACAGCAGTACCAGCACCAGCACTACGGCAATATACGCGCCCCAGCCTCTTGTCTGTTTTTTCATGGATTCTCCTTTAAATTACAGTTTTCTGATTTAGTTATTCATTACGGAGCGCTGTTCCCGTTCCCCGGTTTCCACCACTCCTATGTACGGAAGATTGCGGTACTGCTGGGCGTAATCCAGTCCGTATCCCACCACAAATTCATCCGGGATATGGAATCCGCAGTAATCCACCTGCACATTGTCCACCACCCGGCGCTCCGGCTTGTCCAGCAGGGTGCAAAGACGGATGCTGTTGGGATGGCGCTTTCTTAAAATTTCCAGAAGATAGCTTAAAGTTCTTCCGGAATCGATGATATCTTCCACTACCAGCACATCTTTTCCCTCCAGGGGCTCGTCCAGATCCTTCACGATCTTCACCACGCCGCTGGAAGTGGTGCCGGCTCCGTAGCTGGAAACAGACATAAAATCCAGCGTCACCGGAACGGTGATCCGCTTTGCCAGCTCGCAGAGAAAAAATACGCCGCCCTTCAGCACACAGATCAGATGCACTTTTTTCCCGGCATAATCCGCGCTGATCTGCTCGCCGATCTCCCGGATCCGCAGATCCACCTGCGCCTCATCTATTAAAACCCGTATGTTTTCACTCATTTACATTTCCTCCTGTAATCTGTACCCGCAGAACCCGTTTTGTATCTTCCCGGACCTTGCAGGATTCGCTGATTCTGTAGCCGACCACCCAAAACACTTCCCGGCCGGAAGCCAGAAGCAGGATACTGTCCCGCTTTTCCCGGGGGATTTTTTCATCGATCATATAGTCCTTCAGCTTTTTCCGTCCTCCAGACCGGCTGATAGTCAGATAGTCCCCGGCTTTTCTGGTCCGCAGAACCAGTCCGCTTTTTATTCTATCATAATCCAGCCACTTCGTATACGTTTTTTCCGGGATTTTTTCTTCTCTTTTGCAGAGACAAAATTCCGCCGTGTACATCCCGGCGCGGTATTTTCCCTGGCCGGAAACCGGGATTTCCGGCACAGGCGCTCCGGCCTTTTCCGCCTCTGCCCTGTCCCTTCGGACAAGCCGGATTCCCTCATACTCCCGGACCGCTGTCAGCTTATGAGGGAGGGAAACCCTTTTTCCCGTCTGCTTCCCGAACAAATCCAGAATTTTTTCCACATGCTCTCTTCCGACATCTTTTCTGCTGCCGGAAAATTCCTCTACAGCGGACAGGACCGCCGTGCCCGCCGGCAGAGAAGGCTCCCGCTCCAGTCCGTTCTTAAGCAGGCATCCTTTCTCCGACAGCTCCACCCAGCGCCTGCGGCAGGCTTCCGCCTCTGCCCGGATCAATTCCGCCGCCTCCAAAAGATCCGCCCCGGCCATGGCTATATGAGCTGCCGCCCGGCTGTTCACCTTCTCCTCCAAAACCGGGATCACCTGATGGCGGATGCAGTTTCTGGTATAGTCGTCCTTCAGATTGCTGCTGTCGGTCCTCCACTTCAGTCCCCGGCGGCAAAGCTCCCGGAGGATCTCCTGCCTATCAGCGCAAAGCAGCGGGCGGATCACATTTCCCCTGACCGGCCTCATGGCTGCCAGCCCTTCCAGAGAAGTCCCCCGGGACAGGTGAAAAAGCAGGGTTTCCGCCATATCGTTCTGGTGGTGGGCCAGAGCGATCCTGGTGATCCCGAACCGGCGGCAGCAGTCTTCGTAGGCCGTCCGGCGGGCGAAACGTCCGGCCTCCTCAATGCCCTCTCCCCTCTCTTTCGCCATCGCATCCACAGGGAAAGAATAAAGACGCAGAGGAATTCCCCGTTTTCGGCAGAATTCCTCTGCAAATTTCTGATCGCCGTCGCTTTCGGCGCCCCGGAGATTATGGTTCACATGAAGGGCTTCCAGCTGAAAAGAAAGTTCTTCCCGCAGTTCCAGCAAAAGTTCCAGCAGGCACAGTGAATCCGCTCCCCCGGAAAATCCCACGCACACCCTGTCTCCGGGCCTGATCATCTGATATTTTCTGATAAATTCCAAAACCTTTTTTTTCATTTGCCGTTCTTTACTCTACCCCTTTTTCCAGATCCCCGCCACCAGGACTGTCATATCGTCCCGGGCCCGGTACCCGCAGTAACTCAGCACTTTTTCCAGTACCGCCCGGCCGAATTCCCGCGGCGACGGGCAGTGTATATTCAGAAGAATATCTTTCATCGTCTCTTCCTCCCTGGCGGCGGGCAGCGCGTCCAGGACTCCGTCCGTAACCATGATCAGATAATCTCCGTCATACAGTTTTCTCACAGCGGTTTCAAAATCCAGCTGCTGCACCAGTCCGGCCGCCATGCTGGTGGAGCGGATAGTTTCCACCCACTGATCCCGGCGGATAAAGGTGGCCGCCGCCCCCGCCTTCAAAAAGTTGCAAACCCCTGTGTAAAGATCCAGGGAACATACGTCTACTGTGGAAAACATTCCGTCGCTGCGCTGAAGGACCAGGGCGGAATTGATCATTTTCGCCGCGGTTTCCTTTGAAAATCCGGAACTGATAAACTCCTCCAGAAGTTCCACCACCGCCTCGCTTTCCCGGTTTGCTGCCAGGCCGGAACCCATTCCGTCGGACAGGCACATCACCAGCTGCCCGTCTCCTCCGCAGCAGGCGTAGCTGTCTCCGGATACCGTCTCTTTTTCTCTGGTGATCCTGGCAGCGCCGTACAAAACCCGGTAATTTGTATCCTCTGTAAACAGCACTGTGGTATATTCGCTATTCAGCACATTCCTGTTCTCTCTGGCCGGCACCAGCCTGGTATCGTAAACCTCCGAAAGCTTCCGGGCCACTTCCCCCACTGTGACGCACTGTCCTCCCCGCACCCGCAGGGTAACAAATACTTTTTTTCTGTCTTCCGGTTTTTCCAGCATCCACATTTTTTTGACCACTACATGGAGTTTTTTCAAAAGCTTCCGGGCCTGTCCCTCCAGATCGGAAGGCACTCCGGCGATGCTGTAAATATCCTCCGCCGCCATCTGCATAATATGGGCCACTTCATTCAGCTGTTCCGCCACCGCCAGCCGGTTTTCGATAAGCCGGTTGTTCCACAGAAGATTCTGGCGGGCCAGAAAAAACTGCTGCCGCAATTCCTCCAAAAATCTGGCGCCGTTCACACAGTGTTCCGTCCAGTCCCCGAAAGCCGCCAGGATCTTTTCCTGTTCACCGTCCTCCAAAGCCTCCAGCAGCTCGCAGCCCTGCCGGTAAGTAAGGTGATAACAGAGATTCCAGCAGGATTCCGTCCTGGAGCAGCGGGCGCATATGCCCTTTCTGAGATTGGAAAAAATCTCCTCTGTCTCCGCCCCGGTCAGCTGTTCCTTCCGGAAAGGCATATTGTAAAAGGTGTTGGCCAGCTTCTGAAAAGACTCCGCGTATCTCTCCATCTGCTCTTTCTGCGGATGTTTGTCGTATATTTCAGTCAGATTCTTCTCTTTTCGTTCGGATAAGACAGTTTTTGCCATGTCCCGTATCACCAGTACAGCAATGATCCCGAGCATGGCAATGATTCCTTGGTGCATCCAATACTCCCCTCCATCCCGGTCTCCCCGGCCGGCTGTTTTTCAGAAGAGTATTATACCTTTTTCTCTTTAAAAACTTTGTGAAAGAAACGATCGTAATCTATAAAATTTTCCAACAAAAAGCGCCCTGGGGCTCCTCTCCTTACTGTTCTTCCTTAAAAAGGATCTCTCCGTCTTTTACCAATCCCAGTTTTTCCCTGGCGATCTTTTCCGCGTATTCATCGCTCTGTATATAATCTTTCATTTTGTCGATCTCATCCGTCCGCTGCTCCTCCGCGTCGATCTGCTCCTGGAGGTTCTGTTTCCGGATCTCGTTGGCCGCCAGCTTTTCCTTTAAGCTCTGCCCCCTCACCAGGAGCATGACCATCAGAACGCACACGACCGCCGTAATTCCCAGGATCGTCCGTTTATTGCGCCGGGCTGCGGCTGTTTTTCGGCTGTTTTTGCTTTTTTCTCTTTTCATGCTTTCCATCCCTGTTATAAATCCAGCGGCCCCTTTTCCCGGAGCCATCGTCCACATGAAACCTGTTATACCAATAAATTCTAAACCGAAACATCCGAAATTTCAACCTTTTTGTAGCTTTTTTTATCGCTTTCAACGGCACAGCCAGTATTTTCCCACAAACTCTTAAGATCGCCGTTCCGCATCTGACAAAAATCCGGCTGACGCTGAAATGGCAGGCCAGCGCCCCCAGCAGAATCCCCGCCAGCAGGTATCCCCTGAGAATGCCGCTGTTTTCCCGATAGAAATATACCAGGAGCCAGAAAGCGCAGATCATCCAGTATGCAAAATCTTCCAGCGCTGTCAGAACCTTTCCGTGCCGGAGGACTCTCCGCAGGATCCGGAACACATCGTACATCAGCAGAAGGACCGCCCCGTTCCAGAAGGCTCCGGCAAACCGCAGAAGTTCTTCTGTCATATACGCGCTCATAGCGGATCACCCGAAAAGCCTTGCCAGGGCGGAACCTTTTTTCTTTTTCGGCTCTTTTCCGGAATACAGCAGGGCGTCTACCCGACCCTCCAGATCGGCTTCCCCGGCATCCAGGTCCAGACGGCTTACATGAAGCTCGCTTCCCTTCACCGTCAGCATGCCCTGGCTGGTTTTCAGAAGTATCTCATGTTCATCAAAGGCAATGACATCCAGAACCCCTGTGACAGTGCCGTTTTTTCTCCGGGATAACTCCAGACGGTGCGGCTTCTCCTCCATACAAAAAGCCTCCATATAATGGTCTATTTTCCATTATATGGAGGCTCTGCCTCTCTTATTCCAGCTTACAGATACCTGTACAGCGCTTCGGCGTCTTCCTTTCGGACAGTCTCCTGCACATTCAGGACTTCTACCTTCACCGTTTTCGCGCCGAAGAGGATTTCCAGCGTATCCCCTGCCTTCACCGCCAGGGAAGCTCTGGCCGGTTTCCCGTTCACCAGCACCCGTCCGGCGTCACAGGCTTCATTTGCCACGCTGCGCCTTTTGATCAGTCTGGAGACTTTTAAATATTTATCCAGCCGCATGGGTCAGTTCATCATATCCTTCAGAGCTTTTCCGGCTTTGAACTTCGGTGTTCTGGAAGCCTTGATCTCCATGGTCTCTCCGGTCTGAGGATTTCTTCCCTCTCTGGCAGCTCTCTCGGAAACCTCAAAGGTGCCGAATCCCACCAGCTGTACCTTGCCGCCGTTTTTCAGTTCCGCTGAAACCACATCTACAAAGGCCTTCAGTGCCGCCTCCGCATCTTTTTTAGACAACTGAGTCTGATCAGCAATGGCCGCGATTAATTCTGTCTTATTCATGTATAAAGTTCCTCCTGTGTTTTCTTGTTAATTCCTCTTTCCGGCGGCAGCCGGAAAAGAGCGAAACTTTCCCCTGACTCTACACAATATTTATATACTCAGGTCTTGTTTTTGTCAAGGAGATTCCTTTATTTCATAGATTTTTAACAAGTTTTCCAGGGCATCCGCCAGGCTTTCCTCCCCATTGACGGTCTTCAGGCGCAGGAGATTGCTGATCTGGAGCAGAAGACTGCCGGCCTGCTCTTTCGCCTTTTCCGGATCTGTCTCCTGCTTCAGCGCCTTCAGCGCCTCTTCCGCCTCCCGAAAACTGTCCTCGTCATTTTGAAAAGCCCCGTAATATTTTTCCAGCTTTTTCTGGATCTTCTGCGCCCTGATCAGCGCGGGCAGGCAGCGGGGAACCGCGGCGATCTCTTCTTCAGCCGTAGGGTTTCCCTTTTCGATCTTTTTCAGTTCTTCCCAGTTCTGCAAAACCTGATCCGGGGTATCTGCCTTAGCGCTGCCAAACACATGAGGATGGCGGTAAATCATTTTGCGGCTGATGCCGTCCACCACGTCCTCCAGAGTGAAATTTCCCTCTTCCTCCGCGATCTGGCTGTGGAGGAACACCTGCATCAGCACATCTCCCAGCTCTTCCTGAAGGCTGGAACTGTCTCCGGTTTCCTTCAGGATCCGGATGCCGTCCACCGCCTCATAAGCCTCCTCGATCATGCAGTTTCGCAGGGATTCATGGGTCTGCTGCCGGTCCCAGGGACAGCCGTCCGGAGCCCTGAGTCTGGATATAATGCTGCGGAAGTCCTCCCAGGTATATTTCTTTTCCATAGGATCACAGCATTTTCTGGATCATATCCAGGACCTCTTTGCCCATCGCTTCGGATTTCTCATCCGCGTCGGCCAGAGAGCTTCCCTTGATCCCGTAATAGAATTTGATCTTCGGCTCTGTTCCGGAGGGACGCACGCAGAGCCAGGCATCGTCTTCCAGATCGTAATAAAGGACGTTGGAGGACGGAAGGCCTGTGGTGCCGGTTTCTCCGGTCAGCAGATTCACCACTTTATCTTCCTTGTAATCTCTGACGGCTGTTACCTTGTATGCTCCGATCTGTTTCGGAGGATTCTTCCGCAGCGTATCCATGATCTCCTGGATCTTGGCAAGGCCTTCAATGCCCTTCAGAGTGATGGATTTGATATCGTCTTTATAGTATCCGTATCTTTCGTACATCTCGATCATAGCATCCCAGAGAGTCATTCCCTTGGATTTATAGTAAGCCGCCGCCTCGCAGAGGGCCATGGTAGCCACAATGGCGTCTTTGTCTCTGGCATGGGTTCCGATCAGGCAGCCGTAGCTTTCCTCAAAGCCGAACAGATAGGTTCCCTTGCCGGAGGTCTCAAAGTTCAGGATCTGCTGTCCGATGTATTTAAAGCCGGTCAGGACCTCAATGAACTTCACTCCGTAATATCTGGCGATGGCTCCCGCCATGTTTGTGGAAACGATGGTCGTCACCAGGGCGCCGTCCTCCGGAAGACCTTTCAGAGCCTTTCTCTGGCCCAGCTCATAGTCTGCCAGCAGGCAGCCGGACATATTGCCGGTAAGCGTATGGTATTCCCCTGTCTTCGCGTCCTTTACGCGCACGCCCAGACGGTCCGCGTCCGGGTCCGTTGCCAGCACCAGATCCGCGTCCACTTCCTTAGCCAGCTTCAGGCCCAGGGCAAAGGCTTCCTCCGCCTCCGGGTTCGGATAGCTGACCGTAGGAAACTCTCCGTCCGGAAGTTCCTGCTCTTTTACCACATAGACATGGTTAAAGCCCAGTTCCTTCAGCACCCGGCGGGCGGGAATATTTCCGGTGCCGTGAAGCGGCGTATAGACGATCTTCAGCTGGTCCGCCATTTCTCTGATAGAGTCCATATGTAATACCTGGCTCTTCAGTTCTTCCATATAGGAATCGTCCACAGCCTGTCCGATGACCTGGTAGAGTCCGGCCTTTTCGGCTTCCTCCCGGCCCATGGTCTTTACTTCTCCGAAATCTTTTACTTTGCTGACCTCTGCCATGATCCCGGTGTCGTGAGGCGGAGTAATCTGGGCGCCGTCCTCCCAGTATACTTTATATCCATTGTATTCCGGCGGATTGTGGCTGGCGGTGATATTGATGCCCGCGATGCATCCCAGCTTTCTTACCGCGTAGGAAAGTTCCGGTGTGGGGCGGAGGGTCTCAAAAATATAGGCCTTGATCCCGTTTGCAGCCAGGCAGAGCGCCGCCTCATTGGCAAACTCCGGCGACATGCGGCGGGAATCGTAAGCGATCGCCACGCCTTTTTCCTGCCCGTTTACGGAAAGAATATAGTTGGCAAGGCCCTGTGTCGTCTTTCTCACCGTATAAATGTTCATCCGGTTGATACCTGCGCCGATGATCCCCCTGAGGCCCGCAGTTCCGAATTCCAGTTCTTTGTAGAACCGTTCCTTAATCTCATTTTCGTCTCCCGCGATGCTTTTCAGTTCCTCTTTTGTCTTTTCATCAAAGTAGGGACTGTTCAGCCAGGATTCATACGCCTCTTTGTAATCCATGTTCGTACCTCCAAATATAGAAATTCCTTATAATGCCTTATTATATACCAATCTTCTGGAAAAAGGAATCGCTAAAAAGCTTTTTCAAGAAAATACAGCCAGGAATCCCACTGCTTTTCCAGCTGTTCCAGCTTCTCCATATTTTTTCCTGAAATCCATACTTTATTTGTGCTTTCGTAATAATTGCAGAGCTTCCAGAATTTCCAGGGATAGGACAGCCGAAGCTTCAGATTCAGTACTTCCTCCCCGCTCAGAGGCCGCAGCTGCCGGTAGGCATCCAGCATTCCCCTGCCCATGTGCAGGTCCCAGTTGTGTTTTTCCAGGATTTTCCGCATAAAATGGCACAGGTCCGCCGTCTGCATGTCATAATTCCAGTGCCAGAAATTCGTGACGGCGGTCTGAGAGCCGCAGAACAGCACATTGTGCTGGCTGTAGTCGCCGTGGCAGACACATCCCCTCCGGAGGCTTTCCTCCCGCAGCTGCTCATATCCGGAAGCCCTCAGGGCCTCCTCTGTCTCCTGGCCTTTTTCCAGAAACCTGGGAAGCGCTTCCAGAAGCCGCACTTCAAAGGCATTCTTTTTCTGCTTTTTTTGGATAAACTTCCGTATCTTGCGTATCTCCGCGTTGTGTCTGGCGCATTCCCGGATCAGGGATTCCCTGGTATATTCTTCCCGGGCCTCCATGCGCATGGCCTCATGCAGTTCCGCCAGGCGCCGGACTGCCTGCTCAATGTCAGTGACAGACCTGGTGTCGCACTCTCTCCCCGGACACCAGTCCCGGAGCACATATCCGTTTTCTTCTCTGTCATAGGAGATCAGTTCCCCTTCCAGATTCCGGTGCAGGCTGTCCAGCCGCGGGTAACCCCGGGAGCGGATCCCCTCCATCAGGGCGTGCTGCAGTTCCAGTTTCTTTCTGGTTCCTCCGTATTCACGGATACTGACCCATCCGGCTTCCGTTTCATACAGAAGGACGCCTCTGCCCCGGGATGCCGTTCTGGCTGTGAGGCCATACTGTTCCAAAATCCACAAACCGCGATCATACACACACATTTCCCCCTTTTCAAGACTTGCTCCCGCCGGCCGTCTGCGCCGGCGGCTTCTCCGTCTTTCTATCCTATGCGGACCCGGGGGAAGGAATGCGTTTTCTTCCCGCCTTACTTCTGCCGGAAGTTCCGGCAGAAATCCAGAAGATATTCTTTTGTGTTTTTTCCCGGATCTTCCAGTACCTGATCCAGGGCCGCCTTCAAAAGCCCGCCGATTTCCGGACCGGGACACATTCCCAGGGCGATCAGATCTTTCCCTGTGACTGCCAGATCCTTAAGATCCGTGCACTGTTCCTCCTCCAGAATCTTTTTATAGGCAGCTTCCACCCGGCAGATCCTGTCCAGCTTTTCTTCCCTCCATTTTTCGCTCTGGGCCATGGTGTCCGCTGTCTGCACTTTCAGAAAAAGCGGAAAAAGCTCTCTGCCGATCCGGTTCATGCCCCTGCGGACAGTCCGTTCCGCCGGTTCGATCCGCCAGTCGTGCCAGCGGATCAGAAGGACCGTCTTTTTAATCGTGTCATTGTCCATCCGCAGCCGGCGCAGGATCTTCTCCGCCATCGCGGCGCTTACTTCCCCGTGGCCTTTAAAATGGTCGATGCCCTGGGGATCTGTGGTCCGGCAGGCAGGTTTGCCCATATCATGCAGCAGCATCGTCAGGCGCAGGATTTTGTCCGGCTCCACTGCCAGCAGGCTCTTCAGGGTATGTTCTCCCACATTCCAGCAGTGGTGGGGATTATTCTGGGGCGTCTCCATGAGCCTGTCAAATTCCGGCAGCACCACCCGGGTGATCCCCGCCTCCCAGGCCCTCCGCAGATAGTCCGGATGGGGGGAAAGGAGCAGCTTCAAAAGCTCCGCGCAGATCCTCTCGGCGCTGATGCGTTCCAGTGTCCCGGCCAGTTTCCCGGCCGCCTCCCAGGTTTCCTTGTCTATGCCGAAACCAAGCTGGGCGGAAAACCTCACAGCCCGCAGGATCCTCAGGGCATCCTCCCCGAAGCGTTCTCCGGGATCCCCTACGCAGCGGATCCTCTTTCTCTGAAGATCCTCCATGCCTCCGTACAGATCCACAAGCCCCGCGGTCACGTTGTAAGCCATGGCGTTGATGGTAAAATCCCTCCGCCGCAGATCTTCCTTCAGGCTGGCGGTGAAGGTGACGCTTCTGGGGTGCCGGAAATCCTCATATTCCCCGTCAATGCGGTAGGTCGTGACCTCATAGGAGCCTCCTCCCATGAGAACCGTAACCGTCCCGTGGGCCAGTCCGGTGTCCACGGTTCTCTGAAATATTTCTTTTACCTGCTCCGGCCTGGCGGAAGTGGTAATGTCCCAGTCGTCCGGTTTTCTTCCTAAAATGCTGTCCCGCACACAGCCCCCCACGGCAAAGGCCTCAAACCCTCTGGCCTGCAGGATATCAATAATGGCTTTTACAGCAGCCGGCAATAATATTTTCAAAATTCCTTCGTCCTTTCCCGGTCTTATTTTTTGTCTCTGAGATTTTTCAGGGCGGCCGGAAGAGTCTCCGCGGGTTTTCCCCGGACCCTCCCGGCAGATTTATGATTTAAAAATATATTCTATCATTTCTTTTTGCTTTTCTTTTTTTCTGATCCGCCGGTATACATCCTCTTTTGTCTGCCCTCCGATTCTTCCGATCCGATTCCAGATCGCTTTAGCAGTTCCCCAGAGGGCCAGAATGATAACCGCTGATAGGATCCATTTTCCCATGTTCCCATGGACAATTCCTCCAATGGTCCCGGCAATTATCACACTCACCGTAAACAGGAATCCGTACATTTCGTTTTTTAGCGCAAACCAGATTGCCTTTAACGGAATCAGTATAACTTTTTTCATGGCATTCACCTCTGTTCTCTGGGTAAATTATACTATGACGCTCATTATAAATCCAGTAAAGAGGCCTCTTTTTTCGGTTCCGGGTTGACAAACGCCCGGCTTCCGCTATAAAATAGATGCATTCAAATGGAAAAGTGCTGTGAAAGGGAATAGTACACATGTTCCGGGATGCGCAGAGAGGAGATCCGCGGCTGGAAGATCTCTCGTCCCCCCTGTGGAACCGGCCCCTGGAGCCGCCTGCGAGAAGCAGGACGAGGCCGCCGCGTTAAGGCGGATAAGAGTGAGCTGCCGGCAGGGCAGCTAATTAGGGTGGTACCACCGAGCGCTTACCGTCGGTCCCTTTGCGGATCATTCGGTAAGCGCTTTTATTGTGCCGGGAGGTTTAGGCTTCCCGCCGGAGAAAAGTTTCATTCAGGAGGAAGAGCAATATGGCAAAAGAAAAGAAACTGGTGGAGGCTATCACCTCCATGGAAGACGATTTCGCCCAGTGGTATACCGATGTGGTCCTGAAAGCGGACCTCATCGATTACACCAGCGTAAAAGGCTGCATGGTCATCAAGCCGGCTGGCTATGCTATCTGGGAAAATATCCAGCAGGAGCTGGACAGAAGGTTCAAGGAGACAGGGGTTGAAAATGTTTATCTGCCCATGTTTATCCCCGAAAGCCTGCTGCAGAAAGAAAAGGATCATGTGGAGGGCTTTGCCCCGGAAGTAGCCTGGGTTACCCAGGGCGGCCTGGAGCCTCTGCAGGAGCGTCTCTGCGTGCGTCCCACCTCTGAGACCCTGTTCTGCGACCTGTATGCCCGGGAGATCCACTCCCACCGGGATCTGCCCAAAGTATTCAATCAGTGGTGTTCCGTGGTGAGATGGGAAAAGACCACCCGTCCTTTCCTGCGTTCCAGGGAATTTCTGTGGCAGGAAGGCCACACCGCCCACGCCACCGCAGAGGAAGCCGAGGAGCGCACCATCCAGATGCTGAATGTCTACGCCTCCTTCTGCGAGGAAGTGCTGGCTATCCCGGTCATCAAAGGCCGCAAGACCGATAAGGAAAAATTTGCCGGGGCGGAGGCCACCTACACCATAGAATCTCTGATGCACGACGGCAAGGCCCTGCAGTCCGGCACCAGCCACAATTTCGGAGACGGCTTCGCCAAGGCCTTCGGCATCCAGTACACAGACAAAGATAATACCCTGAAATACGTTTATCAGACATCCTGGGGCATGACCACCCGCATGATTGGCGCCCTGATCATGGTCCACGGAGACAACAGCGGACTGAAGCTTCCCCCCAGGATCGCTCCCGTGCAGCTGATGATCGTTCCCATCCGTCAGGACGCGGAGGGTGTTCTGGACAAAGCCGCGGAGCTTGAGGCCGCTCTGAAGGCCGCAGGCGTCCGGGTAAAGGTGGACACCTCGGAAAAGAGCCCCGGCTGGAAATTCTCCGAGCAGGAAATGCGCGGCATTCCGCTGAGAGCGGAGCTGGGCCCCAAGGATCTTGAAAAAGGTCAGGCTGTGCTGGTCCGCAGGGATACCCGGGAAAAATATGTGGTTCCCTTCAGCGAGATCCCGGCCAAAGCCGCGGAGCTTCTGGACGAGATCCAGAAGAACATGTATGAAACTGCCCTGGCTCACAGAAATGCCCATACCTACGATGTGACCAGCTACGAGGAGTTTAAGACCACCATCAACGAAAAGCCCGGCTTCATCCGCGCCATGTGGTGCGGCTGCCAGGAGTGCGAGGATAAGATCAAAGAAGACACCGCCGCCACCGCCCGCTGCATTCCCTTTGAGCAGGAACAGATCAGCGGCACCTGCGTCTGCTGCGGAAAACCCGCGAAAAAGATGGTATACTGGGGAAGAGCTTATTGATCGGGCCGGAACCCCAAAGCAGATCTTTCCCTCAAAAGGGGCTGTTGCAAAATAGATGAGAAATCATCTATGGAGCAATGGCTCCCTTTTT
>ERZ1090860.161-NODE-162-length-40949-cov-17.165721_pt1 | contig 40949 bp, 30 predicted proteins | sample MGYA00478483_ERZ1090860 | MGnify/ENA primary metagenome ERZ1090860 (study PRJEB33644, sample SAMEA5815741) | chicken gut metagenome | biome: Chicken; feature: Gastrointestinal Tract; material: Caecum | place: Ireland | collected 2019-01-01 | study: A study of the...
TATTTTCCTACATGGAGGCTTTTTTGTACTGTCCGCACAAAATGGGGCTGTTCAACTATGTAAAAGGCGCGCGCCGGAAAGCCGGTGCGCGCCCTTTGTGTTTGTGCGGGGCTGCTTCAGCTTGCCATGACCGGGGAACCCCTCGCAAGGGTTCCCCCAAACCCCTTCCTGTGCTTTTCGTCAGGATGCTAGGACCTTGGGGCGCTGCCCCAAACCCCGCCACCTTTAAAAAGGTGGACGAAACTTTTCTAGCGCTTCGCGTTCTTTAATTTACGTCCGTTACAAAGCCAAATCGTGCGCTGCAAAGCGTTACATAAATTCGCGGGCACAAAACGCCATTAGCGCAATCACAAATATTGCGTGTCCTGCCAGCGGGGGCTCCCCGCGGCGTCCTGGCTCAGCCTGGGGGAACCCCTCGCAAGGGTTCCCCCAAACCCCTTCCTGTGCTTTTCGTCAGGATGCTAGGACCTTGGGGCGCTGCCCCAAACCCCGCCACCTTTAAAAAGGTGGACGAAACTTTTCTAGCGCTTCGCGTTCTTTAATTTACGTCCGTTACAAAGCCAAATCGTGCGCTGCAAAGCGTTACATAAATTCGCGGGGGACCCGTTCACTGACGCAGCAACATAAACTGCGCGATTGCGTCCTGGCTCAGCCTGGCCACCTTTGAAAAGGTGGCCGAAACTTTTCTAGCGCTTCGCGTTCTTCAATTTACGTTCGTCACAAAGCCAAATCGCGTGCTTCAAAGCGTTCGGGAATTCGCGGGGGACCCGTTCATTGACGCAGCAACATAAACTGCGCGATTGCGTCCTGGCTCAGCCTGGCCACCTTTAAAAAGGTGGACGAAACTTTTCTGGCGCTTCGCGTTCTTCAATTTACGTCCGTCACAAGGCAGAGTCGTTCGCCACAAAGCGTTACATAAATTCGCGGGCACAAAACGCCATTAGCGCAATCACAAATATTGCGCGTCCTGCCAGCGGGGGCTCCCCGCCGCGATTGCCTGCAAGCTCAGCTTGCCCTGGTTAGCCCATGGCGTGGGTGACGGTATCCTTGACAGCCGTGCCAACATCGCCGGCCAGATTCGTCACTGCCTGCGCCGCCTTGTGCGCGCTGCGCTGCAGCGTAGTGCGGTTCTCTGCCGCTGCCTTTGCCATCAGCGTCGCCGCGACTGCGCCGATCGCCATCCCGACGCCGATTCCTTTCAGCATGCCTCCGTGTTGCATATTTGTTGCCTCCCCATCCAAAATAATACGCGGGGCCAATTTCTCGACCCCGATCTTCAGTATGCCCAGTCTCTGCGTCCCGCATGCTTTTTGCAATTTGCAGTTTTTGTATTATAATAACCGGGTGGCGGCATACCGCTTTTCGCCGCCAGACTCCATTCCAAAGCGAGGGACACCGACTCATGCCAACCCTGAATCTCGTGCTCGTGGAACCCGAAATTCCACAAAATACCGGAAACATCGCCCGCACCTGCGCTTTGACCAGCGCCCGGTTGCACCTGGTCGGCCCAATGGGCTTCCGAATCGACGACCGCAAACTCAAACGCGCCGGCCTGGACTATTGGCATTTATTGGATATCACGTATTATGACTGTCTGAATGATTTTTTTGCCAAAAATGCCGGCCCGTTTTTCTATTTTTCCACAAAAGCCCGCCATATGCATACTGAGATCGCCTATCCGGACGGTGCTTACCTGGTCTTCGGCAAGGAGACCGCCGGATTGCCCGAATCCTTGCTCAAACAAAACCCGGATGTCTGCGTGCGCATTCCCATGCTCGACCACCCCGACGCCCGCAGCCTCAATCTCTCCAACAGCGTGGCCATCGGCGTCTATGAGGTCTTGCGCCAGTGGGGCTTCCCCGGAATGCGCCGCGTTGGAGAACTGCACCAGTTACACTGGTGAGTTCGCTCGAAAGTTGTTAAAAATTAGACAAACCGCGCCTGCGCGCGTTTCCATGCTTGAAAACAGGGAGCCGGTGGTGTATAATTGTTCCGATATTTACCGGCACATCCGCAAGCAACCAATACAAAAAGGAGTGGATCCCTATGAATTATCTCAACAAAAAATCCATCGAAGACATTGATGTTTCCGGCAAAAAGGTCCTTGTCCGCTGCGACTTCAATGTTCCGTTTGATGGCGAGGGCAACATCAGCGACACCAAGCGCATCGACGGTGCGCTGCCCACGATCCAGTACCTGATTGACCACCATGCCAAGGTCATCCTCTGCTCCCATCTGGGCCGCCCGAAGGGCGAGTTCAACATGAAGTATTCCCTGGCTCCGGTCGCCAAGTGCCTGTCCGAAAAGCTCGGCAAACCCGTCAAGATGGCTAAGGACGTCATCGGCGAGGACGCAAAGACGATCGCGGCAAACCTCCAGGAAGGCGAAGTTGAGCTGCTTGAGAATGTGCGGTTCCACAAGGAAGAGGAAAAGAACGACCCCGCATTTGCCAAGGAGCTGGCAAGCATGGCGGATATTTATGTCAACGACGCATTCGGCACCGCGCACCGTGCGCATGCTTCCACTGCAGGCGTGGCCGATTACCTGCCCGCTGTGTGCGGTTTCCTGATCCAGAAGGAAATTTCCGTCATGGGCAAGGCGCTGGAGGACCCGAAGCGCCCGTTCGTCGCCATTCTGGGCGGCGCGAAGGTTTCCGACAAAATCGGCGTGATTACGAACCTCCTCGACAAGGTCGACACGTTGATTGTTGGCGGCGCCATGGCTTACACCTTCATCAATGCAATGGGCTACAGCGTGGGCGATTCCCGCTGCGAGCTGGACAAACTTGACGTGGCCAAGGACATCATGGCCAAGGCCAAGGAGAAAAATGTCAAATTCCTGATCCCGGTCGACAGCATTGTGGCCAAGGAATTCAAAGAGGATGCCGAATATAAGACTGCTGCCACCGACGCCATGCCGGAAGGCTACATGGGCCTGGACATCGGCCCGAAGACATGCGAGCTCTATGCAGACGCCATCAAGGACGCCGGCACGGTCGTCTGGAATGGCCCGATGGGCGTGTTCGAGTGGAAGAACTTCGCGAACGGCACCATTGCCGTGGCGAAGGCTGTGGCAGACAGCAACGCAATCTCCATCATCGGCGGCGGCGACTCGGCCGCGGCGGTCGAGAACCTGGGCTTTGCCGACAAGATGACTCATATTTCCACCGGCGGCGGCGCTTCTCTGGAATTCCTGGAGGGCAAGGTGCTGCCGGGCATTGCCTGCCTGAACGATAAATAAGTGTTTCCGCAGGGACGGGGCCGCGGCCTACGCCCCTGTTTTTGTGTTTGCTTTTGGGATTTTTGGGATGGACAAACCGCGGCCGCGGCTGCGGGAAAACAAGAAGGAGAGATTTGCATGAACAAAGCTATCCGCAAGGCGATCATCGCCGGCAACTGGAAAATGAACAAGACCCCGGCCGAGGCCAAGGAACTGATCGAGGGCATCAAGCCGCTGGTCAAGGACGCAACGTGCGGGGTGATCTGCTGCGTGCCGTATGTGGATCTGTGCACAGTGCTCGACGCTGCAAAGGGCACGAACATCGGCGTGGGCGCGGAAAACTGCCACTGGGAAAAAAGCGGCGCTTTCACCGGCGAGATTTCGGCGGAGATGCTTGCTTCCATGGGCGTGCAGTACGTCATCATCGGCCACAGCGAGCGGCGCCAGTATTTCGGCGAGACCGACCAAACGGTCAATAAGCGCATCCGCGCGGCGCTCGACGCAGGGCTGACCGTGATTCTGTGCGTGGGCGAGAGCCTGGAGCAGCGCGAGCAGGGCGTGACCAGCGAGCTGGTTGCCATGCAGACGAAGATCGCCCTGGGCGGCGTTTCCAAGGAAGAGCTCTCCAAGATCATCATCGCGTATGAGCCGATCTGGGCCATCGGCACGGGCAAGACCGCCACAAGCGCACAGGCAAATGAGGTTTGCAAGACCATCCGCGACACGATTGCCGCTGTGTATGACCAAGCGGCAGCGGACGCCATGACCATCCAGTACGGCGGCTCCATGAAGCCGGGCAACGCGGCGGAACTGGTGGCGCAGCCGGACGTGGACGGCGGCCTGATCGGCGGGGCCTCCCTGAAGCCGGAGGATTTTGCGGCAATCGTCAAGGCTGCTTCGGAAGGCTGAAGTTGATGTTTTGGCTCCGCAAACCGGAACGGCGTTTTGCCCCGCACAGCGCGAGGGAGACTTGAATAAAAAGCGGCGGATGGGGTAGATACCCTTTTCGCAGGCTGCCGCCGGCCCGGCCGATTTCCGGCGCTTTCCGGCCGGGTGCAACGAAGATCAGGATGCCAAAAGAAAGCGCCGAACCACACAAGAATGATTTATGAACCGTATAGCAAAGGGGTATTTTTATGGCCAAAAAACCGGTTATTTTAATGATTATGGACGGCTTCGGCATTGCGCCGCCGGAGGGCAACGCCATCGCAGCTGCCAAAAAGCCGAACCTCGACCGTCTTTTTGCCGAAAACCCGGTCACTCAGATCGGCGCTTCCGGCCTGAATGTCGGCCTGCCAGACGGCCAGATGGGCAACAGCGAAGTCGGCCACACCAACATGGGCGCAGGCCGCATCGTTTATCAGGAATTGACAAACATCACCCGCCACATTGCGGACGGCTCTTTCTTTACAAATCCGGCTTTCCAAAAGGCCATCGACAACTGCCGGGCACACGACAGCGCGCTGCACGTCTTCGGTCTGTGCTCGGACGGCGGCGTGCACAGCCACAATACGCACATCTATGCGCTGTTTGAGCTGGCCAAAAAGGCCGGCCTGACCAAGGTCTATTATCACGCCTTCCTCGATGGCCGCGATGTGCCGCCGAAATCCGGCAAGGGCTATCTGGCGGAAATGGACAAAAAGCTGCAGGAAATCGGCGTGGGCAAGATCGCGACTGTCTCCGGCCGGTACTATGCGATGGACCGCGACAAAAACTGGAACCGCGAGGAAAAGGCCTATGCAGCAATCGTCTACGGCGAGGGCAACACCGCCGCAACCGCTGAAGAGGCGGTTCAGGCATCCTACGACCAGGATGTGACCGATGAATTCGTCGTCCCCGCAGTCATTGACCCGGCCGGCACAGTCAAGCCGAACGATTCCATCATCTTCGCAAACTTCCGCCCGGACCGCGCGCGGCAGATCACCCGCACTTTTGTGGATCCGGACTTCGACGGGTTCGAACGCCGCAACGGCTTCTTCCCCGTAACGTTCGTCACGATGACGCAGTACGACGCCACCATGCCGAATGTATCCGTGGCCTATCCGCCGGAAAAGCTGGTCAATACGCTGGGCGAATATATTTCGGGCCTGGGCCTGCACCAGCTGCGCATTGCGGAAACCGAAAAATACGCGCACGTGACCTTCTTCTTCAACGGCGGCGTGGAACAGCCGTATCCGAATGAAGACCGGATCCTGGTCAACAGCCCGAAGGTTGCGACGTACGATTTGCAGCCTGAAATGAGCGAGCCGGAAGTCACGGAAAAGCTGGTGGACGCCATCCATTCCGGCAAATATGACATGATTATTCTCAACTACGCGAACTGCGACATGGTCGGCCACACGGGCGTATTTGACGCAGCGGTCAAGGCTGTGGAAGCGGTCGACGACGGCGTGGGCAAGGTGACGAAGGCCATCGCCGAAATGGGCGGCGTGGCGCTGATTACGGCGGACCACGGCAACGCGGACAAGATGGTCGACGAAAACGGCAAGCCCTTCACCGCGCACACGACAAACCCGGTGCCGTTCTGCGTGGTCGGGTATCCGTGCAAGCTGCGCGAAGGCGGATGCTTGGCGGATATTGCGCCCACGATGCTGCAGATCATGGGCCTGCCGCAGCCGAAAGAAATGACGGGCAAGAGCCTGATTGCGGGCGAATAACAGCGCGGTTCTGCAAAATCAATCGCCCTTTCAAAACTTCATAAACGAATGCACAAAAAATACGCCTTGATGCGGCCCGCAGAAGCCGAGTCAAGGCGTATTTTCGTACGTACATTGATTTTTTATGGAAGTTGCGGTCTCAGAATTTTTTGAGCAGCAGATCCTGATCGATTCAGCCTCACTGCACGAACAGACGCTTTGCTACGTGCTTTTTCTCCAGCACGGCAAACAGCACCAGGCTGCAGCCCGTGCACATAATCAGTTCGCCCAAGCCAACGGTCAGGATGTTCATCAGGAACGCCGGCCACAGGAAATTGGCGAACGAGAAGCCGCCGTTCGTGCCCAGGCAGGCGATCTCGAACCCGACCAGCACGGCGTTAAACAGCACCGGCATCAGGCTCGACGCCACAGGCAGGCCCTTGAAGCGAACGTTCCGCAGCGCGCGGCTGGTGATCGCGGCCAAAAGCGTCGCGGCCGTGCCAACGAACCAGTCGATCGGACCGAGCGGGCTTGTGAAGAGGTTGCCCAGAAAGCACCCCACCACAAGGCCCGGCACTGCCGCCGGCGTAAAGACCGGCAGGATCGTCAGCAACTCACTGAATCGGCACTGGATGGCCATCGAGCCGATGCCCAGGGCGTTTGCCAAAAACGTCAGCACCAGGTAAATGGCCGCAATCAACCCCGCCTGTGCCAGAAACAGCACAGGCTTCTTCTGTTTGGACATATGAAATTCCCCCTGTAGGCCGCGCGGAACCCGCCGGCCCTAGTAAATATTTATGGTCCGGAACTTTCGACGGACCACACGCCACCGGCGTGTATTTTTCATTATAATGGTATTGGGAGAAAATTGCAAGAAAAAGCCCGCCGCCTTTGCAAAAAGGCTGCGGGCCAGAAAATGAATGAAAGAATGAATGTAAATCAGGTTCAGCGCTCCACGTTTTCCCCATTGCCTGTTTTGGCTTTCGCTTTTCCGGTTTCCTTTTGCCCGTCGGGAGCATCGTCGTCCGGCTTGGGCGGGACTTTCTTGGCAATCATGATCCGCTCGATGCGGCGCTCGCGAACACGCAAGACAGTCAGGGTCAGCGGACCAAACGCCACGGTCGGGTGTTCGCCTGATTTTGGGATGCGCCCCAGCTGATCCACCATAAAGCCGGCCAGCGTGTCGTATTCCCCCTCCGGCAGCGCCACGCCCGTCAGGTCCTCCACTTCGTCGAGGAAGAGCGTGCCATCCACGCTCCAGCGGTTGGGCCCATCCTGGAGGATCTCTTCTTCTTCCTGGTCGTATTCGTCCTGGATATTGCCCACGATGCATTCGAGCAGATCCTCCAACGTGACCAGCCCCTCTGTGCCGCCGTATTCATCGACGATCACCGCGATCTGGCGGTGCTGCTCGGTCATGTGCCGGAACAGCACGCTGCATTTCTGCGTCTCTGGCACAAAGGCCGCCGGCCGCATCAGGTCGCTTAGGCGCACATTGCGCGCGTCTTTTCCGATATATTGCAGCAGGTCTTTGACATAGATAAAGCCCAGGATGTTGTCGATATCCTCGTGATAGACCGGAATGCGGGAAAAGCCCTTTTCAATGGAAAGGTTCACCACATCCTGCACAGAGTCGGTGTCCTCCACGGCGGCGATGTCCGTGCGGTGCGTCATGCATTCGATCACCGGCACGTCGTCAAAGTCGAGCACATTCGAGATCATGTCCTTCTCCTGCTCCTCAATGACGCCCTTTTCCTCGCCCGCATCCACCATCAGGCGGATCTCCTCTTCCGTGACGGTTTCCTCATCTCCCGCGCCGGGGCGCAGGCCCGCCAGCCGCATGGCGCCGTTTGTGCTCGCGGTCAAGAGCTTCACAAACGGCGTAAAAATGGTGGCCATGGTGTTGAGGAAACCGGCGTAGCGCAGCGCAAAGGGCTCGGCGCGCTGCAAGCCGATCTGCTTGGGCAAAAGTTCCCCAAACACCAGGGAGACAAACGAAATCAGAATGGTGACGACCACAAAGGAAACCCCGGAAAGCGTGCTGTGCGAAACCGGCAAAATCCGCCCCAGCGCAGCGGCCATGGGCTCCGCAAAGCTCTGCGCGCCCGCGGCCGCGTTGAGAAATCCGGAAAACGTAATGCAGATCTGGATCGTGGACAAAAACCGGTTGGAATTCTTCGTCAGCCGGAGGACCTTGGCCGCCTTCCTGTCGCCATCCTCCGCCATTTTGTTGATCTTTGCATCATTGAGCGTGATGATCGCGATCTCCGATGCCGAGAAAAAGCCATTGATAAAGGTCAGTATGACCAGCAGCACCACATTCAGCCATGGAAAACCGGATGTGCCGTCGGGTTCAGGACCCATAAAACATGTAACCCCTTTCTTTTTAGTACCAATCTTACCAATATATAAAAGCGAACGCAAGCAATCCCCCTCGCTTGCGTTACAAGTATTATTTTATCAGGAAACCGCACAGCCGTCAACTCGCCGCCTTTTTGGACGCCCTGACCCGGAATTTGTCCTACCATTAAAAAGCTTTATTTGGCCTTACCAAAATGAAGCGGCCCGGCAAAAAAGAGTTTTAGGGAAGCCTAAACAAATTTTAATATAAAAATTTGCGTTTTCTTAGTAAATTTCCCTTTACACATTGTGAAATTGGTGCTAAAATCGTAATAGACAGTCGGAGGACTGTCCGTTTGAATATGGCTATCCTAATAAAGGAGGAAAATATCCAATGGATTCCAGAAAAATGAAGACCATGGACGGCAACACCGCCGCGGCGCATGTATCCTATGCGTTTACCGACGTTGCTGCCATCTACCCGATCACGCCGTCTTCCCCGATGGCTGACGAGACCGACAAGTACGCTGCCGCAAACCGCGAAAACCTCTTCGGCCAGCAGGTGCAGATCACCGAAATGCAGTCCGAAGCAGGCGCCGCGGGCGCTGTGCACGGCTCTCTGGCAGCCGGTGCACTGACCACCACCTACACCGCTTCCCAGGGCCTCTTGCTGATGATCCCGAACATGTATAAGATCGCCGGCGAGCTGCTCCCGGGCGTCATTCACTGCGCTGCCCGTTCTGTGGCTACGCATGCACTGTGCATCTTCGGCGATCACAGCGACGTGTATGCATGCCGTCAGACCGGCTTTGCTATGCTGTGCGAAAACAGCCCTCAAGAGGTCATGGACCTGGGCGCTGTGGCCCATCTGGCTGCTATCAAGGGCCGTGTGCCGTTCCTGAACTTCTTCGACGGCTTCCGCACCTCCCATGAGATCCAGAAGATCCACGTCTGGGATTACAAGGATCTGGGCGAAATGCTCGACTGGGATGCTGTCAATGCATTCCGCCGCCGCGCGCTGAATCCGGAGCATCCGGTCACCCGCGGTACTGCACAGAACGACGATATCTTCTTCCAGGCAAGCGAGGCTTCCAACAAGTATTATAACGCTTTGCCGGAGATCGTCGTCGACTACATGAACCAGGTCAACGCCAAGATCGGCACCGACTACAAGCCCTTCAACTACTATGGCGCTCCGGACGCAGAGAAAGTCATCATCGCGATGGGTTCTGTCTGCGAGGCTGCTGAAGAAGTTGTGGACTACCTGTGCGCTGCCGGCGAGAAGGTTGGCCTTGTGAAGGTTCACCTGTATCGTCCGTTTGTGCCGAAGTACCTGACCGACGTGCTGCCCAGCACTGTCAAGAAGATCAGCGTGCTCGACCGCACCCGTGAGCCCGGCTCCATCGGCGAGCCGCTGTACCTGGATGTGCTGGCTGCTCTGTCCGGCACGCCGTTCGGCACTGTAGAGCTCTTCACCGGTCGTTATGGCTTGGGCTCCAAGGACACGACGCCTGGCGACCTGGTTGCTGTTTACCGCAACATGGACGCTGCTGCTCCGAAGAAGCGCTTCACGATCGGCATCAACGACGACGTGACGAACCTGTCTCTGGAAGTCACGGAGAATCCGGACACCACGCCTGCAGGCACGCATTCCTGCAAGTTCTGGGGCCTGGGCGCAGACGGCACCGTCGGCGCGAACAAGAACTCCATCAAGATCATCGGCGACCACACGGACATGTATGCACAGGGCTACTTTGCATACGACTCCAAGAAGTCCGGCGGCCTGACCGTTTCCCACCTGCGTTTTGGCCCGAACCCGATCAAGTCCACCTACTACATCAGCAAGGCTGACTTCGTTGCTTGCCACAAGGCCAGCTATGTCAACGAGTATGACATGGTGCAGGATCTGAAGGACGGCGGCAGCTTCCTGCTCAACTGCGAGTGGACGGACGAAGAGCTCGACAAGTATCTGCCGGGCAAGATGAAGAAGTACATTGCTGATCACAACATCAACTTCTACACCATCGACGGTGTGAAGCTTGGTAAGGAAATCGGCCTGGGCAAGCGCATCAACACGATTCTGCAGTCCGCGTTCTTCTCCATTGCCAACATCATCCCGGGTGACCAGGCAATCCAGTACATGAAGGACGCTGCGACGAAGTCCTACAGCAAGAAGGGCCAGAAGATCGTTGACATGAACCATGCTGCCATTGAGCGCGGCGCGAAGGAATATCACAAGGTCAATGTTCCTGAGAGCTGGAAGAATGCTGTCGATGATTCCAAGCAGGCAACTATTACCTGCGAGAACAAGGACACCGAGAAGTATGTCAACACCGTGCTGGTTCCGTCGAGCAAGTATCAGGGCAACCAGCTGCCTGTTTCCGCATTTGTGGACATGGCAGACGGCACCGTGCCGGCCGGCTCCGCTGCTTTCGAGAAGCGCGGCGTGGCCATCGATGTGCCGGAATGGGATCCCGACAACTGCATCCAGTGCAACTTCTGCTCTTATGTCTGCCCGCACGCTGCAATCCGTCCGGTTGCGCTGACGGCTGAAGAAGCTGCAAACTTCCCGAAGAGCCAGAAGCTCAAGGATATGACCGGTATGCCTGGCATGAAGTTTGGCGTTACGGTTTCCGCATATGACTGCCAGGGCTGCGGCAGCTGCGCGAATGTCTGCCCGGGCATGAAGGGCAACAAGGCTCTGGTCATGAAGCCGATGGAGACCCAGCTGGCTTCTCAGGAAGGTTTCGACGCTGGCATTGCATATGCGGAGAAGCCGGAAGTCCTGGCCAAGTTCAAGGATACCACTGTCAAGGGCAGCCAGTTCAAGCAGCCGTTGCTTGAGTTCTCCGGTGCTTGCGCAGGCTGCGGCGAGACGCCGTATGCAAAGCTGATTACCCAGCTGTTTGGCGATCGTATGTATGTCGCGAATGCGACGGGCTGCTCCTCCATTTGGGGCGCTTCCGCACCGAGCACGCCTTATACCCGCAACAAGCGCGGCTTTGGCCCGGCATGGGATAACTCCCTGTTCGAGGACAACGCAGAGTTTGGCCTGGGCATGACGCTGGCTCAGAATGCAATCCGCGGCCGTCTGGCTCAGGACGTCGAGGCCATCATGGCAAACGACAAGTCCTCTGCTGAATTGAAGGCTGCCTGCAAGGCATATCTCGACACGAAGGACAGCTCCACTGACAACCGCCCGGCGACCGACGCTCTGATCCCCGAGCTGGAGAAGGCTGCTGAGGCTGGCTGCGAAGAAGCCAAGAAGGTTCTGGCCGACAAGGATTACCTCGCAAAGAAGTCCATGTGGATCTTCGGCGGCGACGGTTGGTGCTATGATATCGGTTACGGCGGTGTCGACCACGTCCTCGCTTCCGGTGAAGATGTCAACATCATGGTGTTCGACACGGAGGTTTACTCCAACACCGGCGGACAGGCGTCCAAGTCCACCCCGGCTGGCGCTGTCGCTGAGTTTGCTGCTCGCGGCAAGGCCACGAAGAAGAAGGACCTGCCCGGCATGGCAATGACCTATGGCTATGTGTATGTTGCACACATCGCGATGGGCGCTGACATGAACCAGTGCATCAAGGCCCTGCATGAGGCAGAGAGCTATCATGGCCCGTCCATTGTCATCGCTTACGCACCTTGCATCAACCACGGCATCAAGGGCGGCATGAGCATTGCCCAGACCGAGGAGAAGAAGGCTGTGCAGGCTGGCTACTGGAAGCTGTTCCGTTACGATCCGCGCCGTGCTGCTGAGGGCAAGAATCCGTTCCAGCTCGACAGCAAGGCTCCGACGGCTTCGTATCGCGACTTCCTGATGGGCGAAGTCCGTTACAACAGCTTGACCCGTTCGTTCCCGGAGCGCGCCGAGAAGCTGTTCGCTGCTTCCGAAGCGGATGCAAAGCGGGATTACGAGCATCTGGTTGCTTTGTCCAAGGACATTGCGGCTGCTGAGGAATAAGTCGCTTTTGGAGTGGAATCCTAAAGACCCTATATTTTTTTCCTGATAGAAGGCGTCCAGCGCTGTAAGGCGTTGGGCGCCTTTTGTTCTCAATTTTTTCACAAAAGATCAAACAATTTTATTCCTTTCATCACATAGGATTCACATAGGCACGCGATAATATAGACAGTCAAGGGGAACAATAAAAAACATACCCCGCAGAAAGGAATGAGGCATCATGTATGATCCGAATGATAAAAATTGGAACCCGGACGCTGATGCAGTGAATAAATCGCAGGAAACTGCCAATGCTACAAATGAAACGGCAAGCGGCACGGTCTGGGAAGGCGAAAGCTACCACTCTGGGCGTCTGCCCAACGACAACGCTGGCTTTTCCGGAACCAGGCGGACAGACGCCACGGGCAGCGGATGGCAAAACAACGCCGCAGGCAATGGCACGTATTCGACGTATTCTCCGTCAGGCGCGGGCCAGCAGCCCGATCAGCAGCCGCCGGTCTGGCACCAGAACACCTGGCAGCCGCCACAGTATCAGAATCCGGCGACGCCGCCACGCCGCCGGCGGGAAAAGAAGGCGAAGGGCCCGAAAAAGGGGTTCCCGGCCTGGGGCCGCATTTTGGTGGGCATCGTCGGTTGCTTTGTGATCTCTGCTGCGACACTGGGCGTTTTTGTGAGCCTGGTCAACGGTGGTTATATCCAGCTGGGCAATGGCGGCGGCGGTTCCGCTTTCACGATCAACAAGCTGGTCGATAACACCGCCAGCGCGACAAACACGGCCAATCAGTCCGGACTGATGACCAAACAACAGGTCACGGAAAAGGTTGTGCCAAGCGTGGTGCTGATCCAGAACTATCAAATGCAGACTGCAACCGGGGCTCAAAACCCCTTTGAATACTTCTTCGGTCAAGGCGGCCAACAGCAGAATGGCGGGTCCAATGGCAACAACGATGACTCCAACTCACAGCTTTACAGCGAAGGCTCTGGCGTCATCATGAGCTCTGACGGGTATATCATTACGAACGCGCATGTGGTCGACGGGGCAGACACCCTGACCGTCGTCACGAGCGATCAAAAATCCTACACCGCCAAGCTGATCGGCAGCGACACAGTTACCGATCTGGCGCTGCTGAAAATCGACGCCACGGGCTTGACGGCTGCGGAATTCGGTTCCAGCCAAGACCTAAAGGTCGGCGATGACGTGGTGGCCATTGGCAACCCGGGCGGCAGCGAGCTGTCTTCCAGCTGCACGTTCGGCAATGTCTCTGCACTGGACCGGTCGATCACCAACAGCGACACCGGCTACACGATGAAATGCATCCAGACGGACGCGGCGATTAACCCCGGCAACTCGGGCGGCGCGCTGGTCAACATGTACGGCCAGGTGGTGGGTATCAATTCCAGTAAACTGACCGAAGTCGGCGGCACCTCTGCCGAAGGTCTGGGCTTTGCAATTCCGATCGATACCGTACAGCCCGTCATTTCGGATTTGAAAGCCTACGGCTATGTGAAAGACCGGGCGCAGCTCGGGATCACCGGCCGCGACATCAACGATGCTTATGCAAAGCAGATGGGCCTGCCGCAAGGCGGCGTGATGATTTTCCGCATTACAAATGACAGCATCACAAAGGCTGGCGTAAATGTCGGCGACATCATCACGAAAATCGACGACACCGATGTCCAGAGCGTTTCGCAGATCAGCTCTTATATTGCCACCAAGAAAGCCGGCGACACCGTCAAGCTGGAGCTGATTGATTCCCAAACCGCCAAGACCAAATCCGCTACGGTGACCCTGATCCAGCAGACCGGCAAGGACAACAATTCCGGCTCGACCCAGGGCAGTAGCAGCAAGGCCTCTTAACGTTCCCTTTTGATTTGCTTACAAGTTTTTTGCTTACAAGTCTTTTTCATAAATTTCTCCTCTCTCTTTTAAGAAAGGCCGTCGGAGTTTTCCGACGGCCTTTCTTCTGTTCCATTTTCCGATGAATTTAGGCGCCGCCCGTTATGACCGCGGACGGTCTTGTGCCACAGGCTCCGCCCGCGTGCCATGGACCACGGGCATGGTGATTGAGTCAATGCGGCCGCGCAGCTTGCGCTGGGCAATGACGTCGGCAAAGAGCTTTTGCAGCGTATTGCTGCCACCCCCGCTCACCAGCTGGAAGAGCATGTCAGTCGATTCCGACACATCCGGCAGCTCGTCAAAGCGCAGCAGCATGCGCGTGCAATCCTTATAAAAAATAAATTTGAGCAGCCTCACGCAGGGCGTCTGCAAATAAAATAGAAAGAGCTTCAAAACCGGACGGTCATCCTCATCGTGGGTCAGCTTGGCCCACGCGCCGGTCGGATAAGCCTCCTCACAGATCACCAGATCCGCGCGGCAGGCTTCGCATTCCGGCCCCAAGCCCGCATTGAGCTGTGTGACGCCGCCCTTGGAGTCCTCGAACGTCAGGTGGCACATGCCCGGCGAAAAAGAAAACGAAACCGCGCGCAGTACGGGCGGGGTGTTGTTCGTAAACGCACCCAAAATCAGCGGCATCAGCGCGCCGAATTCATTATCTGCCAGTACAAACCGAAGCCCTTCCAATTCATCGGCTTCCGGCGGAAGGGGCGGCAGTGCGGGAGGCTCCGGCCTACGGCGCCACGGCAGAAAATCGAGCGGCTTTCGCTGCTGCGGCGGTGGCGGGGCCATCTCCGGCAGGGAATACAGATGCGCGGTGGTATCCTTGAGTTTGCGCAGCGCATGCAGATTGGGCGCCAGCGGCTCGTCGTGGAATCCGGCTGCACCCTCGGCAAAATATTCAGCAATAATGGCGCTGCCGTCGTCTGAGACAAAGTTCTGGCTTCCGCTGGTCACGGCGACGACCGCGTCCAGATGCGGCAGCACGACCACATACTGCCCGAAAACGCCGTTGAATTGATAGGCGCCCGGCACCGGAAAATTCCAAAGCTGATAGCCGTACCCATCGTCGCGGTCCTGTTTGTTCGTGGGCACCCAGTTGTGTGTGCTGTCGTAAACCCACTGTGCGGGCACGAGCTGGCGCGGTCCATCTTTGCAAACCCACCGGCCTTTTTGCAGATACAGCTGGCCGAGCTTTGCCATGTCCACGGTGCGCAGGTAAAGCCCCCAGCCGCCCTTTTCGATGCCCATGGGGCAGGTTTCCCAGCGCGGACGCGGGATGCGCAGCGGCCCAAACAGCCGCGGCATCAGATAATCGACCAGGCTTTCGCCGGTCAATTTGCGCAGCACTGCGGCGAGCATATAGGAATTCATGCTGTTATAATAAAAATCCGTGCCCGGCCGGAAAGCGCACTCCGAGCTCAAAAAGCCATGCACCCAGTCGCGGTCGGTCACGCTGAACACTTCGTTGTATTTGACGCCCGCCGTCATATTCAAAAGGTGTTCGATGGTCACGCTGGCCAGATTTGCATTGCGGAAGAGCGCGGATTGTTCCGGGAAAAAATCGACCAGTTTATCCGTGATCTTGAGCCGTCCCTCTCCGACGGCCATGCCCACCGCCATGCCGGTGACGCTTTTGGAGAGGGAAAACAGCATGTGCGGGTATGCCGCTGTGTAGGGCTTGAAGCTGCCCGCCGCAATCAGGTGGCCATGCCGCAAAACGGCCACGCTGTGCACGTGGATGGTCTTGCAGTCGCGCAGCTTGCAGAAAAAGCCGTTGAGCCAGGCGCTCTCCACGCCCTGGCCCTCCGGCGTGCTGACGGGCAGGCCATACAGCGACGTATCCGGCAGCACGGGCTGCGTCCATGGAACAAATGGATACGGCGAGCAGCGGTTCAGGTTTCCCTGGATGAAATTCAGCAGCAAATTGACGGTCTTCATCTGCGAAACAAGGTCTACAATCACCAAACATACCTCCTTTAAAACAAAAGCCTGCATTTTCGAGCATAGCAGGCTTTTTAAAATTTTCAACTGAACGGGTCCCTTTTGCACCGCGTGGGCAGCGGTCAGTCCGCCCCATCGGTTTCGGCAAACTTCCGCTTGAGCCGCAGCGTCAGCTCCGGTTGCAGCGCTTCCAGGGCTTCGGGCCGGTCGGGCAGCAGGGCGACAGCCTGCGTGGCGCTCTCGACGAGATAACCGCCGCATTCGCCGTTGCCGCGCAGATGCAGCACGCCGTCCGGCCGCCCATCCCGCAGCGGCACGCCAAGCGCCGCAAACACCGGGGCGCCATACGCCGGGTTGCCGTCGCGCGCCGGGCCGAGCAGCAGCAAGACCCGGTGTGTCCGCAAAAGTGCGGCCAGCTCGCCCTGCAGCCGCGCGCCGCTGGCCGCGCGGACGGCAGTCACCTCATACCCGCCCGCAGCAAGCACGCGCTGGCAGCGGTCAGTGCGCCGCGCGCCGCAAAACAGGATCGCCGCTTCCATGTTTCCTCCCCCTTTGCCGCTTTACGGGTGCCGGCCGCAGCAGCCCTTCGTGAAAGCGGTTTCCTCCACGCCGGGCAGGCCCAGCAGCCGACGGCGCAGCATATCCAGTGCATTGCTCGACGCCAGATGGCGCAGATACCCGCGTTCTTTTCGGCCGCCCTGGCCGGTCATGACGCGCACGAAATCGCCCGCCGCTTCGGCAAGCGCGATATAGATCAGGCCCACGGGCTTTCCCTCGCTCGGGTCCGGCCCGGCCACGCCGGTGATGCCGATTCCATAATCCGCCCCGGCCTTTTCCCGCACACCCCGGGCCATCGCGCGCGCCACATCCGCGCAGACGGCTCCCTGGCTTGCGAGGAGTTCTTCCGGCACGCCAAGGAGCAGCTCCTTGATCTGATTGCTATAGGTCACTGCGCCCATATGAAACACTTCGGATGCGCCGGGCACATCCGTGATGCGCGCGGCCAAAAGCCCGCCCGTACAGCTTTCGGCTGTGGCGACGGTGCGGCCCTGTTGCTTTAAGGTGGCCACAACTACGCTTTCCAGGTCCGGCACATCGACGCCATACACATAGTCGCCCAGCCGCTTTTGCAATTCTGCGGCCACGGGCGCCAGCAACGCGCGGGCCTGCGCTTGGGTCTTTGCCTTGCCGGTGACGCGGACATACATTTCATCCTCGAGCGCATAAGTGGCGGCGGTCGGATTCTGGCCGTCGGTCAGGTCGCGGATGCGCTCCGCGGCGTTGCCCTCGCCCAGGCCAAAGACGCGGATATTCGTGCTGGCAATCGCCGCGTCCGACCACTGCGCCAGATACGGCACTGCATAATTTTCGAGCATAGGCACCAGCTCCCGCGGGGGGCCGGGCAGCATGACAATGACCTTGCCCGCCTCGGTCGTAAAGCCACAGCCCGGCGCTGTGCCGTGGTCGTTTGGAAACACGGTGCAGCCCTCGGGCAGCATGGCCTGATTATACTGGGATGGGCCGCACGCCCGGCCCTTGAAATAGGCCTCGATGCGGCGCTTGCTCTCCTCGTCGCAAAGGAGCCTGCGTCCCGCCGCCGCGGCGCAAGTTTGTTTAGTCAGGTCGTCGTCCGTGGGGCCGAGACCGCCGGTAGTCACGACGATATCGCTGTGCTCAAAGGCCGTGCGCAGCGTCTCCGCCAAGCGGCGGGAATTGTCGCCCACTGTACAGGTAAAGCGGATGTCAAACCCCAGTTCCGCCAGCGCCCGGGCGACATAGGCGGTGTCGGAATTGACGACCTGTCCGAGCAGCAGCTCGGTGCCGACGCTGATGATCTCTGCTTTCATATGGATTTCCTCCTCAATGGCCGCTAATCTGCCGCACGCGCGCCCCGGCAACGCATTCCGCAATCAAAGCGTCGCAGTCCAGCAGCGTCTCCGCCTGCAAAAGCGCGTCCAGATGCGGGCGGGTGCGCGGATGCTTGGGGGTGAAGACCGTGCAGCAGTCTTCAAACGGTTCAATCGAAATGTCAAATGTGCCGATGCGGCGGGCCAGCGCAACGATATCCGCCTTATCCGAGCCGATCAGCGGGCGGAACACCGGCATGGAGACACTGGCATCCGTGCAGCAGATGGCCTGCAGGGTTTGGCTGGCGACCTGGCCGAGACTTTCGCCGGTGATCAGCGCCAGACATCCCTCCCGCACGGCCATCTGTTCGGAGATACGCATCATAAAGCGGCGCATCAAAAGCGTAAAAAGATCCTCCGGGCATTTGTCGCGGATCTCCTCCTGAATATGTGTAAACGGCATGGTGAACATGGTCAGCCTGCCGGACCAGGTACTAACCTGGGTCAAAAGGTCCACGACCTTCTGCTCGGCGCGGTCGCTGGTATACGGCGGGCTGGCGAAGTGAACAGCCGTCAGCTCCAGCCCGCGGCGGGCCATCTGCCACGCGGCGACCGGGCTGTCGATGCCGCCGCTGATGAGCACCGCAGCCTTGCCGCCCGTGCCCACCGGGATGCCGCCCGCCCCGCGCATCGGATCCGGGTGGACATAGGCGCCGAAATCGCGCACTTCGACATAAACCGTAACATCCGGCTCATGTACGTCCACAGAAAGGTGCGGGAACTGATCGAGCAGAGAAGCGCCCACCTGCGCGCAGATGGCCGGGGAATTGAGCGGGAACGTTTTGTCGGACCGTTTGGCCTCCACCTTAAAGGTCCGCGCCGCCTCCAGTACCGGGCGCAGATACGCCCCGGCCGTCTGCTCAATTTGGCCAATGTCTTTTTGGGCGACGCCCGCGCGCGAATACGTCGCGATGCCGAACACGCGGCCCACGCGATCCGCGGCTTCGTCCATATCGACTTCTTCCAGCGGAGTCGCAACAATCGTGGACTGCCGCGCGCGGATATCGAATCTGCCCAGGGGCGAAAGCCGCCGGCGCAGGTTTTGCAACAGGGTGTCTTCAAAGACGCGGCGGTTGAGGCCCTTTAGCACCAGCTCGCCGAGTTTCATGAGAATGATTTCTTTCATCATTTTGGTTCCGTTTCTTCCGTTTCTATTTCAATAATATTCTATCGCTTTTTATAAAAGCGAAAAACCCATCTTGCCGTGCCCGATCGGTCAGCTGGTAGCCAGAGTCCGCAGCCCTACGGCGAGCCCCTCGAGCAGGGCATCGCAGTCGGCTTCCGTATTAAAGCGCGAAAAGCTCACCCGCAAAGCGGAATCGATCCGCTCCGGCGCAAGCTCCAACGCCTCCAGCACATGGCTGCGCGCGCCTTTGGCGCATGCGGAGCCGGACGACACGTAGACCCCGCGCTCTGACAGGAAGTTGAGCATGGTCTGCGCCCGGACGCGGCCCGCGGAAAAGTTGAGCACATAGGGCAGCGCGTCGTCGGGGCTGTTGACGGCCACACCCGGCAGCCGCGAAAGCCCGGCGCGCACGCGGGCGTTGAGTGCGGCGACTTTTTCCCTGGTCTGGTCGAGCGGCGGCAGCGCATCGCACGCTGCGCCGAATGCGCCGATCAGCGGCATGGCTTCGGTGCCGGGGCGCAGGGCCTTCTCCTGGCCGCCGCCCAGAGTCCTGGCCACGATGTGCACCCCGTGGTGCACAAACAGCGCGCCCACGCCCTTGGGGCCATGGATTTTGTGCGCGCTGATTGTCATCAGGTCGATCCCGCGCCTGCCCGGGCGCAGCGGCAGCTTGCCAAAAGCCTGCACCGCGTCCACGTGCAAAAGCGCCGGCGCATGCGCGCGGTCAATGGCTGTCCGCGCCGCATCGATGGGCAGGATGCTGCCGACCTCGTTGTTGACAGCCATCAAGCTGACGAGAATGGTGTCGCGGTTTACCGCCTGGAAAATCGATTCCGGCGCAATGTGCCCTGTGCTGTCCGGTTTTAGGAAAATGACCTCAAACCCCGCCTGTTCCAGCGCCTGCATGGGGTTGCGCACGCTCGGGTGCTCGATGGCCGTGGTCACGATGCGGTGGCCGCGCTTTTTGCGGGCCTGTGCCGCACCAAAGATGGCCAGGTTATTCGCCTCTGTGCCGCCGGAAGTGAAGGTGATCTCCCCCGGCTGTGCGGAAAGCGCCTTCGCCACGGACGCGCGCGCGTTTTCCAGCGCCCGCTGTGCCGCGAAGCCGAGCGTATGCAGGCTCGATGGATTTCCATACACCTCTGTCATCAACTGGGTCACGGCGGCCACCGCCTCTGCGCATGGGCGCGTCGTGGAGGAATTGTCGAGATAGTGCTGTTCCAAAAAAAGTCCCCCGTTTTCTGTCAAATGCTGCTGGCCTGATCCGCTGGCTGCTGCGCTTTTTCCGGATGATACCGGTCATACAGCTGCTGCATCAGCATAAAAATATTCTGGGCGGATTTGCTCTTGTCAAACCGTTCGCATGATGCGCGCATGCTGGCCAATTCCCGCTCGTCCTGCAGCAGCATGGCAATGGTCTGGGCGGTGTCGGTGTGTTCGTCGAGCTTGACGGCCATGTGATGGTTGAGCAAAAAGTTTGTGTTCTCCTCTTCCTGGCCGGGGATCGCGTCAAAAACCGCCAGCGGGATACCGCAGGCCAGCGCCTCGCTGACCGTCAGGCCGCCGGGCTTTGTCACCAAAAGGTCAGAAGCGTGCATATAGTTTTCCACTTCGTTTGTGAAATAGACCAGGCGCGTCGGCTTATCAGTGCGCTTGACCGCGCGCTCGAATTCGCGGAAAAGCCGTTCGTTTTTGCCGGTGATGACGATGATCTGGAAGTCGAGGTCCAACGTACAGACGTCCTCAAAAATGCGGATGACGTTCGTCACGCCAAAGGACCCCGCCATAAAGAGGATGGTCTGCTTGTCCGGGTCCAGGCCAAACCGCTCGCGCAACGCGCGCTTGTCGCCGGGCTGGAAGAACACGTCCTTGACCGGAATGCCGAACGGATAGACGATCTCCGAAGGCACACCCATGCGCTGCATCTGCGGCACCATGTCCTCGTTGCTCACAACGTAGGCGTCCACCTTGCTGGCAATCCACGCCTGGTGCGGCCCGTAGTCGGTCATCAGGCAGATCAGCGGCACATTTTTTAAAATGCCGGTCTGCTTTAAGCATGAGGCCATCTCGGTGGCGAATGGATGGGTGCTCAAAATCACGTCCGGCCGCTCCCGGCGCATCAAGGGGATCAGCTTTTCGCTTAAGGAATTGTTCCAGTGGAACATTAGCCGCTTCATCGGCGTTTCCTTGTTAGTGACGCGGTAAAGCGTGCCGAACGCCTTGGGCACGCGCTTGACCATCAGCCGGTAGCCGTCGCAGCAGGTGTGGTCAATCAGCGGGCCGATGCATTTGAGGGTATCCACCACGAGCACGGAATTGCCCTTGGAATTGTGCAGAATATAGGACTCTACCGCGTGGGCGGCGCGCAGATGGCCGCCGCCGGTTGCTGCGGAGAGAATCATAATTTTCATCCAATCACTCCTTGTGATGCGGCAAAAACGCCGCAGGCTACAAGATGGATACATCCCGCTTGTGGGACCCAAAAACGCGGGATGTCTGTATCGGTACTAGTATAGCATAAACTGTGTAGGTTTTCCATCCCGAATCCATCTGAATGGGACGATGAAAAAACCTTCTCCCACAAGGACGCAGGTTTCGGGCAAAATACTGGATTCCCGGCGTTTAGGTGCCTTTTGTGCCAAAAAATGTCGGACCAATCACTTTACAAGAATCGGGCGCGTGGTATAATGAAAAGAGCGGATGTTTTTCAGAACGCGTACAATCCGTTCCATGCATTTTCACCACCGTCCATAGGAGGTTGGCGTTTATGTCCAAAAAGAATGCAAAAAATTATCGATACAAAACCGAACCCGGCCCCAGTCCGGCCGCAAGACGCGCCATTGTGGTGGTCATCACGCTGGTCGTCATCGCGGTGGCGGCGTTCTTCGTCTGGTCGTTTGCAATGCGCAACGCGCACAGCGAAGAGCCGGCGGCGTCCATGCCGCCGCGCACCACGTACGGGGACGTGATCGTCGAGGGCGTCAAGTTAAACGGCATGACCAAAGACCAGGCCAAAACTGCTGTGCTCAATGCGGTGCGCGAGCAGGACAGCGAGCGCAAGTATACCTTGAAAGCCGGCGACCAGGAGATCAACCTGCCCGCCAGCAGCCTGAAGATCACCTACGACACGGACGCGGTCCTGCAAAAGGCCTGGGACGCCGCTGAACCGGTTGTCTCCACGCCTGCCTCCTCGCAGGCTGAGCAGGGCTTTTTCACAAAGCTCTTTGGCAAAAAGGAAGCGTCCTCTTCCCCATCGTCCGTGGTTTCAACCCCGCCGCAAACATTCAAGCTGACGGCCACCATTGACAGCGCGGCGCTCAAAACCACGCTGACGGATCTGACCAAGGATCTCAACAAGGACGCCCAGGAACCGACCGTTAAATCCTTTGACGCTTCTTCCGGTTCCTTCACGTTCCAGGATGGCCAGAACGGCCAGCAGGTGGACATTGACAAGCTGACGCAGTCCGCCCTGGCTATGGTATCGGAGAGCCAGACCGGTTCCGTCGAGGTCCCAATCAATGAAATCAAATATAAAAAGACCGTTGCGGATCTGCAAAAACACATGCAGAAGCTCGGCCATTTCACGACCCAATCGACCAACACAGAGGCCGGCACTTATAACATGACGCGTGCCTTGGAGACGATCAATGGCTCCGTGGTCAAGCCGGGCGCGACTTTCTCCTTCCTTGGCGTTGTGGGCGCGGCCGACAAGGACGCCGGGTATAAGCTGGCCGGCGCGCTGGAAAACGGTGTATCCAGCCAGGATTATGGCGGCGGCATCTGCCAGGCCAGCACCACCCTTTACGGCGCCGTGCTGCGTTCCAACGGCAAGATTGTCGAGCGCAGCCCGCACTCCATCCCCTCTTCCTACGTCAAGATCGGCCAGGATGCGGCGGTGTCCTATCCCAGCCTGGACTTTAAGTTCCAGAACCCGACCGATTACCCGATGTATATACAGGCCGGCGCGGATGGACGGACCATGTATTGCACAATCTATGGCTATAAGGATGACAGCTGGGATCAGATTGAGGTCACTTCACAGAAAACGGCGACCATTAACCAACCCGCTGACCAGACCGAAAAGGACAGCTCTCTGCCCTCCGGCACCCGCCAGCTCAAGTCCAAAGGCCACGCAGGTTACCGCGCCACCGCACAGCGCGTATTCTACAAAAACGGCCAGGTCGTTAAAACGGAACAGCTTTCCTCTTCCTATTATCCGCCAAAGGCCACGATTTACTCGGTCGGGACCGGCTGATGCGCTGCGCTTGACTTTTGCCTGTGAATCTGCGAAAATAAACATGGTTTTACATAACGCGGATTCTACCGCGCAGAAAGGGAGGGGACCCACATGCTGCCGGAACAGCCGAAAATCAGCGTCATCGTGCCAGTTTATAACGTCTGGCGCTATTTAGGCCACTGTCTCAAAACGTTGGGAAATCAAACCATTGCTGTTCCCTATGAGATTGTTGCGGTCAACGACGGCTCCACCGACCAATCACGCCAGATACTGGGCTTACTTGCCGAGCAATTCCCGCAGATCCGCATCATTGACCAGGAAAATGCGGGCGTTTCCGCTGCGCGGATGACGGGCCTGCGCGCCGCGCGCGGGGAATTTGTCTGCTTTGTCGACAGCGATGACTATGTCTCGGAAAACTACCTGGAGCGCCTTTACCGCGCTTGCACGGTCAATCAGGCGGACATCGCCTGCTGCTCGTATTACTGCCACGCCGTGGGCAGCGATCTGCTCTTTGAATACCCGTTCCGGCGTGCGGGCGTCTTCGATACAACCATCGCCATGAAGAAGCTGCTGCACGATGTGTTTATCCAGTCGTACCTGTGGGGTAAACTGTTCAAAAAGGACCTCTTCACAAAGGCCAACGTCGTGTTCCCCAAGATGTGCTTTGAGGATCTGGCGGTGCTCAGCCGCATCTTTGCCCAGGCGAAACGCGTGGCGCTGCTCGATGAATCGCTGTATTTTTACAATGTGCGTCCCGACAGCACGCTGGGTTCCATTACACCCAAGAAGATGAACGACTACATGCGGGCGGTGGTGATGGTGCGCCGCGGGCTGGAGGAAAATGGGATCTATCCGACTTACCGAAACAGCTTCCGCTTTTTGGCCGCCAAAACGTGGACCTGCTGCCTGTATTATCTGGTGAAGATGCACCTGAACCTGCGCGACCCACGCGGATATATTTATCACTTATACCGCGTGACGCGCGCGCTGAACCTGTTTGGCAAAGACGCGTTCAACGCCACCAAAATGCTGGAAGAGGGGCTGCAACCCGTTGTGGACCAGCCCGAGCCATTTTGGTGGATGCGCTCGGCCCGGCGGCACGGCCTGCCGTTGCCGGAAAATAAATAACAGAAAAGCCTGCCCATACTGCCGCAGGAATGTGGCAGTATGGGATTTTTGTTTCCCTGCGGTTTTTCACACCTGTTTTGCCGCCTGAAGCGCCGGATAAAACGCCCGCTTCCAAGCAAAATAGAAACGGCAGGAATTGGGGGAAATCAAATGAGTTCCAGGAGGATATCGGTATGAAACAGGATGGATTCTTCCGCGTGGCGGCTGCGTCGCCGGTCATCCGGGTGGCGGACTGCGCGCAAAACGTGGAAGCCGTGTTGGCAGCGCTGCAAAGTGCGGCCGCGGATGGCGCGGGCGCGGTCGTGTTCCCGGAGCTGTGCCTGACCGGCTACACCTGCGGCGACCTTTTCCACGACGCGGCGCTGCTCGCTGCAGCTGAAAAGGCGCTTTCGTGTATTTTGCAGCACACGGCGACGCTGCCGCTGGTGGCGGTAGTGGGCCTGCCGGTCGCGCACGGCGCGGCGCTTTATAACTGCGCGGCTGTATGCTGCGGCGGACGGCTGCTGGGCCTGACCGCGAAGCAAAGCCTGCCCAATTACAGCGAATTTTACGAGGCCCGCTGGTTTACGCCTGCGCCCGAAACACCCATTCCGCTCCATTTTGCCGGGCAGGATACCATTCTGGGCAGCGGACTTTTGTACCGCTGCCGGGATGTGGACGGGCTTTGCATCGGCGTGGAAGTTTGCGAAGATCTGTGGGTGCCCGCGCCGCCGAGCATCGCCATGGCACGCGGCGGGGCGACCGTCCTGTTAAACCCCTCCGCCAGCGACGAGGTGATCGGCAAGGCGCAGTACCGGCGAAACCTTGTTAAGGACCAAAGTGCCCGGCTGTACTGCGCATATGCCTATGCGGACGCAGGCGAAGGCGAATCCACCACGGACCTGGTATTCGCCGGACATAATCTGGTTGCGGAAAACGGCACTGTTCTGGACGAGACGCCGCTTTTCGCCAATGGCACCGCGGCGGCGGACGTGGACCTCGACCGGCTTTTGCAGGAGCGCCGCCGCTCCACCACCTGGACGGAACAGCCCGCTGATACGGTGATTGATTTTGATATGGCCTATACCTTTGACCCGGAAAAAATGACGCGCAAATTCCCGCGCACGCCGTTTGTCCCGGCGGACCAGGGCGATCTGGCCCGCCGCTGCGAGACGATTTTAGGCTTGCAGGCATTGGGCTTGAAAACGCGGTTAAAGCATACGGGCATCACACACGCGGTGATCGGCATCTCCGGCGGCTTGGACTCGACGCTGGCGCTGCTGGTGGCGGTGCGCGCGTTCGACGCGCTGGGCCTGCCCCGCGCAAACATCACGGCCGTCTCCATGCCGGGTTTCGGCACGACGCAGCGCACGAAAAACAACGCGGAGAGCCTTTCGCGCGCCTTGGGGGTGGAAGCGCGCGAGGTATCGATCAGCGCGGCTGTGCAGCAGCATTTTGCAGATATCGGCCACGACCCGGCCGTGCAGGACGTAACGTATGAAAACTGTCAGGCGCGCGAGCGCACGCAGATTTTGATGGACATCTCGAACCAGCAAAATGGGCTGGTGATCGGCACGGGCGATCTTTCGGAACTGGCGCTCGGCTGGGCGACCTATAACGGTGACCACATGAGCATGTATGGCGTCAACGCTTCTGTGCCCAAGACGCTGGTGCGCCACCTGGTGCAGTATGCGGCGGGCGCCTTTGGCGGAGAGATTGGGGAAATTCTGCTCGATGTGCTGGACACGCCGGTCAGCCCGGAGCTGCTGCCGCCCAAAGACGGCGAAATTGCCCAGAAAACCGAAGAGGTCGTCGGGCCCTATACGCTGCACGATTTCTTTTTATATTATCTGCTGCGCTTCGGGTTTGCGCCTGGGAAGCTCTATCGCATGGCGGTGCGCGCCTTTGACGGGATGTATGCGCCGCAAACCATCTGGAAATGGCTGCACAACTTTTACCGGCGGTTCTTTCAGCAGCAATTTAAGCGCAGCTGCCTGCCGGATGGGCCAAAGGTCGGCAGCGTGACGCTTTCGCCGCGCGGCGACTGGCGGATGCCCAGCGACGCGGGCCTGCGGCTCTGGATGGACGAGCTGGAAGCGGTCAAGCCCGACCCCTAAGCGTCGGCAAACCATAAACCCCCGTCCCGCAAAACCGATTTTGCGGTTGCATAACACATCCCCCTTCCGGAAACACTCTTTCCGAAGGGGGATGTTTTGATGCAGGTAACGCAAAAAGAATATCAAAAAATGTACGAGAAGGCTTCGCCGAACAGCAACCTACTCGTGGACTGCCTGTGGGCATTCTGCGTCGGCGGGTTGATCTGCGCCCTGGGTCAGGTGCTTTTCAATGCCTACCAGGGGATCCTACACGACGAGGATGCAGCGCGCGCCTGGGTATCGATTACATTGATCGCGCTGGCAGCCTTTTTTACGGCGCTAGGGCTTTTTGACAACCTGGCCAAACGCGCGGGCGCAGGCACCATTGTGCCGATCACGGGCTTTGCAAACAGCATTGTCGCGCCCGCGATGGAATTCAAAAGTGAGGGCCTTGTGCTGGGGGTCGGCGCCAAGATGTTCGTTGTGGCCGGACCGGTGCTCGTTTATGGCACCATCAGCAGTGTGATCTATGGCGTGATCCTCTGCATCGTGCAGGCCATGGCATAAAGGGGGAATATTAATGCAGCGTATTGGAAGCCATACCCTGCGGTTGGACACGCCCGCCTATGTGCAAAGCAGCGGAGCGTTCGCCGGGAAAAAAGAGGGCGAGGGCCCGCTGAAGCACTATTTTGACGCGGTCCATGAGGAAGGGCACCTCGGCCAGGACAGCTGGGAAAAAGCGGAAAGCAAAATGCAGACCGAGGCCGCCAAAACAGCTCTGGAAAAGGCGCATGTGACACCGGACCAAGTGCAGGCCGTGTTTGCGGGCGACCTATTAAACCAGTGCATTTCCTCGTCGTTTGGCCTGCGGGATCTGGGGATCCCCTATCTGGGACAATACGGCGCGTGCTCGACAATGGCGCAGAGCATGGGGCTTGCGTCTGTCTTTGTCAGCGCGGGCGCAGCCGATTACGCCCTGGCCATCACGAGCAGCCATTTCTGCACGGCGGAACGGCAATACCGGTTCCCGCTGGAATACGGCGGCCAGCGCACGCCCACCGCACAATGGACCGCGACCGGAGTGGGCGCGGTGCTGCTGGGAAAATACCCCAGCCCGGTGCGCGTCACAGAGGTGACGTTTGGCCGGATGGCGGACCTCGGCGTGACGGATGCAAATAACATGGGCGCGGCCATGGCGCCCGCAGCCGCGCAGACGCTGACCGATTATTTTACGGATACGGGCAGCAAACCCGCTGACTTCGACCTGATCCTGACCGGTGACCTGGGGCAAGTGGGCAGCAGCCTGTTGCGGGAACTGCTGCGCAAAGCCGGATGGGATATTGAGGAAAACCACAACGACTGTGGGCTGATGCTCTATGACCGCAAAGCACAGGACGTGCATGCGGGCGGATCGGGCTGCGGATGCAGCGCAGCCGTGGTGTCTGGGTATGTTTTGCAGAAGCTGCAGGATGGCACGCTGCATGACGTCCTATTTGCGGGGACCGGGGCATTGATGTCGCCAACCTCATCACAGCAGGGCGAGAGCATTCCCGGCATTGCGCACCTGGTGCGTCTACAATCAGAAGCAAGCTGAGCTTGCAGGCAGGACGCGCAATGTTTGTGATTGCGTTAGTGAGCCAGGCACCCGCGAGAAAACGACGCTTTACAGCGCGCGATCTGGTCTTGTGACGAACGTAAATTGACGAACGCGCAGCACAGTAAAAGTTTCGTCCACCTTTTCAAAGGTGGCGGGGCTTGGGGCAGCGCCCCAAGGTCCTGGTATCATACCAAAAAGCACAGGAAGGGGGTCTGGGGGAACCCTTGCGAGGGGCCAGGCTGAGCCTGGATGCAGGACGCGCACTATTTATTTGTTAGCGCACCAGTGGACTGGTCACCCGCGAGTAAACGACGCTTTATCGCACACGATTTGTGTCTTGTGACGAACGCGAAGCGCAGTAAAAGTTTCGTCCACCTTTTCAAAGGCGGCGGGGCTTGGGGCAGCGCCCCAAGGTCCTGGTATCATACCAAAAAGCACAGGAAGGGGTCTGGGGGAACCCTTGCGAGGGACCAGGCTGAGCCTGGATGCAGGACGCGCACTATTTGCCACTGCGTCAATGGCTCGTTTGTCTCCCGCGAATGAACGACGCTTTGCAGCACACGATTTTGCCTTTTGAACCGCTGTGCTGCTCAAGGCCTCCAAGCCCTTAGTAGTTCGCAATATAATCCTCTACCTGGGAAAAATCCAGATCTTTATGCTTACGCAGGTTGACATAAAGTTGACTTGCAATCAGCATCACCCCGCTGGTGAAATTGCTTTCGATGTTCAGCGGCATCACCGGGTCATGTACACTCAAACGCAGCAGCGCCCAGCCGTCGCCCGCGCGCTCGTCAAAGGAAATACGAACGCCCTCACAGGAATCCGGATCAATGTGCCAATGCGGCTGGTGGCTGGCGCAGTGGCGCAGACTGTCGAGAATCTGATTGCCGGCTTCGCGAAAATTTTCCGCCAGAATCGGCATCCGAAGCTCAACCGCCTCCGCCGGTTCGGGCAGAGGTTCCAGCAGCGTCTCCAGATCCTTGCCCTCACGGCGCAGCCGCGCGAGCTTGATGATAATCTTCGTCACCAGATAGGCACCGTCATCGAGAAAATAATTCTCGCGCATGGCGGCGTGGCCGCTCGTCTCGATGGCCAGCGGACAATCTACGCCCTCTGCATTCAGGCGCAGGGCCTCATCGATGACGTTTTTATACCCGCGCTTAAACCGGCGCTGTTTGCCGCCGAGCACGTGTTCAATGTAATATTTCAGCCCGTCGCTCGTGACAGAATCCGTCACAACGGTGCCGCCGGGACAGTCCTCCAGCGCAATGGCGCTGGCCAGCGCGACCAGGCGGTTGCGGTTAATTTCCTTGCCCTCGCGGTCTACAGCACCCCCGCGATCCACATCTGTGTCAAAAATCACGCCAAGATCTGCGTGGCTTTCCAACACCGCTCTGCTCAAAGCAGCCATGGCCTCTTCGTTTTCCGGGTTCGGAATATGGTTCGGGAAAGTACCGTCTGGCTCCAAAAACTGGCTGCCCTCGATGTCCGCACCCAAGGGGGCAAGCACATCTGTGGCATAAAAACCGCCTGCGCCGTTGCCTGCGTCCACCACGATGTGAAACCCGGAAAGCGGGTGGTCGTGATCCTGCGCCTGCACGCCGTCGCAGATCATTTTGCGCAGACGGGCGCAGTACTGGCTCATATAGTCCACGTCCTCTACGCTGCCCGCGCCAGGCGCAGGGGCCGCGCCATCCTGAGCAAATTGCAGGATCGCCTCGATGTCGCTGCCCTCCAGCCCGCCGTCGCGGGTGAAAAACTTTAGTCCATTGCGGTAAAACGGATGATGGCTTGCCGTGATCTGCACAGCGCCGGTGCAACCGAGATCCACGGTGGTCATGAACATACTGGGCGTGGAAGCCAGGTTGCACCGCAGCACACGCACGCCCGCCTGCTGGAGCGTATCCGTCACCGCAGCCTGGATGCGCGGTGCGGAAATGCGCGAATCATGCCCCACGGAAATGCACAGCGCATTCGGCTCTTTTCCCGTTTTTCGGCTCAGCCACAACACAAAGCCGTTTATCATGCGGCGGATATTGGCATCGGTCAGATCGATGGGCGCATTGTCCGGCGCACCTTCACTGGCCACGCCGCGAATATCGGTACCGCTTTTAAAGTGCATCCAAAATTTATCCAACATACGATTACCTCCCCAAGCATGTCTGGCAACAGCCTGCTTTATTATAAAGCATTATAAAGCATTCGTCTGCATTTGTAAATTCCTTTCCAAATGGAACGCCAGGATTTCAACAAATTTTTCTCCATCTGGTGAATCAGTTTGTACAAATGAAATGAGGCTCCCCTAAATTTTCCATGGCAGATGATTGACAATCGGCAAACCGCTGATATAATGAAAAGGGCAGCCACCCATAATGCCTGCAAAAAACGGAAGGGGGAACACGGATATGTCCAGTTCTATGATCGAGTTACATGAAGTGGATGTGCCGACTTTTCTGGATCTGCTCGACCGCTGCAAAGGCAATGTGTACCTTGTCTCTGACGAGGGCGATAAACTCAATCTCAAGAGCAAACTTTGCCAGCTTGTGGGGCTGACAAAGCTGATCGAGGGCGGAAAAATTGCCTCCTGCTACATTACATGCGACGATCCGGAAGACGAGTCCATGCTATTCCGATTCAATCTTTACGGCAAAAAACCCGAAAGCGGCACGGACGGCTGACGCCTGAGCTGCTTCTCCCCTGTGTGGCAAACGCACAGGGGACTTTCTTTTTTATATTATGGCAGAAAGAAGGCTTTGCGATGAAACACCTGCTGCGGGCGCTGGCAGGCCTGCTGACGGCGGCGCTGCTGCTGACCGGCTGCCATCCGGCGCAAGCCCTCACTTCCTCCACTGCCCCGCCTGCCCCCGGTACGGCCAGAGTCTGGTTTTTTGACGTGGGCCAGGGCGACAGCGAATTGATCCAGACACCGGGCGGCGCGAATATCCTGATCGACGCAGGCACCGCCGAATGCGCTGAAGATTTAGTGGCGCAGCTTAACACCCTTCAAATCCAGAAACTCGACGCTGTGATCGCGACCCATCCGCACGCCGATCACATTGGCGGAATGGAAGCCGTCGTGAAGGCCTTCCCGATTGGCGCTTATTTTATGCCGGAAATCGCGGACCGCCAGGTGCCTACGCTCGACGTCTACACCCGCCTGTTGGAGGCGCTTACCCAGCGCGGCATAAAGGCAACCCGCGCCGGGCCCGGCGTAACCGCCTGGTCAGAATCGAACTGCACACTTCGATTTCTCGCGCCGCACAGCACACAATACCAGGATTTGAACAATTACTCGGCCGTCGCCATGCTCACAGTGGGCAGCAAGCGGTTCCTTTTTACCGGGGATGCGGAAAAGGAGAGCGAGCAAGAGATGCTCCAGGCCGGCGACAGCCTGCGGGCGGATGTGCTCAAATGCGGCCACCACAGCAGCAAGACCAGCACCACGGAAGCCTTTCTCAGCGCGGTTTCGCCCAGCGCAGCGGTCATCTCCTGCGGCCGTGGGAATGACTACGGTTTCCCGCCGGAAGAAACGCTGGCGCGCCTGAAGCGCCATGGGGTCACGGTTTACCGCACAGACGCGCAAAATACAATCTGCGCCACAACGGATGGCAAACAGATCACCTTCCAGACCGGTCTGCCCAAGGTCACGGACACGTGAACCCATGCAGCCACAAAACGCGGCAAAACGGGGAGCAGCACAATCGTCTGCTCCCCGTTTTCTGTATCCTTCCCCCACGGTACGATGGGGCCTTATTCGGTTTGCAATTTTGCGCCTTTAGTGCTTCCTATTCTCGTCCAAGAAGGCGTCCCAATCAAAATCGTCATCTTTGGGCTTTGCGGATTTTTGGGGCGCAGGCTTCGAGGCCGAAGGCGCGGTCGGCGCTTTACTTGCAGGCATGCGCGCCGCACCGGACCAGGCGGCGCCGGGCCGTCCTTTTGCGGAAAGCGGCAGCGCATTCGAGGTCAGCGGCGGCTGGCGGCGGTGTACCGGCGGCGCAGCCTCCGGATCATCCAGCAGCACGGCGCGCTGGCGGGCCTGTTGGGCTGCCTGGCGGGCCGCTGCAGACGCTTGGGCACGGGCGCGGGCATCGGTGTGCAGGTTACTCGTCTCCATGGGGATGGTCGGCTCGTCCGACCCCGTCAGATTCGGCGCATGGACCGGCGGCGCTGTGCGGGACATGGGCTTGGGTACAATGGGCGGCTTATTGCGCGCCACAAACTCCTCATATTCTTCGCGGTGCTGGATGCCGTCGCTGCTGGAATTGATGTCCGTAAAGTGATCGATCGTGTCATCTGTCACCGGGCGCACAGAAGAAACGCTGCGGGACGCCGGCACATTGCGCGGCGGAGTCGGCCGCGTATCTGTGATGCGGGCGATCTCTGTTGTTGTATAATCGTCCGGGTTCTCCTCGCCATCAGGCAGCGGGCCGGTGCTCCGAGGTCCGCCGTCAGCCGCCGGGGCGCCGGGGCGCCTGCGCCAGAAGAACTGGAAATAAACAAACAGACCACCGCCGGCCACAGCCGCCACCACGAGCACAATGCCCGCAATAAAGAGTTTGGAAACCGGCTGGTTGGTATTTGTGGAACCCGACAAGCCGCCTACCGCTGTGCTGGCGGTGCTATTATCACTGCCTGTCCCGCTGGACGTGGTGGCACCCAGGCCCTCCAAGCCTGCCAGCGCCGCATCCCAATCCTCAGAATTCGCGTTGGGTGCACTGTCGAGCTGCTCGGCCTGCTGATTAATCAGGTTCGCGTCCGTATCCGGCGCGGATTCCACCTGGTCCGGATCTACGGAAATGTCCGTGTCCGGATCATAGGCGGGCGAACGGCTGCTCTCCGGCTCGCTGTAGGTCGGCTCGGGATCGGGCTCTGGGTCCGGTTCCGGTTCCGGATCGGGTCTCCGGCTCGATACGCTCGGCTCGGGCCTTGGCCTCCGGCTCGATACACTTGGTTCGGGCTCGGGCTCAGGCTCTGGTTCCTGTGAATCCGGTTCCGGTTCAGCAGACGCCTGCTGTGATGTTTCCGGCTCACTCGTGGTCTCCGTGCCTTCGCTCCCCTGTGACGTGACCGGGCCGGGGGTGATCTCATCGGCTGCATGGGCGGTCAGGCCAATGACTGTCATGGTGAAGGCCAGTGTAAAGAAAACCAGAAAAACGCGAAAAGCGCTGCGGCGTGCATGCTTTTTTTTCATCCTAACCTACCTCCAAAGTATCGGAAGCGGCCGCGCGGCAAAACGCGTCCGCATGTATTCTCAAAAACTGCGGCGTCCGGGACAACCCGGGCATCTCTTTCTTGTAAAGTTCACATAATATTGTAGCACAGCCCATACGGCGAATACAAGCCAAAAAGCGCGACGAAATTTAACCCATTTCCGGTTGATTTTCCGCCAAAATACGGCCAACGAGCAATTCCAGGTCGTGGAATGTCACAAGCCGGCCGGCCTGAGCGCGGAAAGCGGCCGCGCCGTGCAGGCCGGTCAGATACCGCGCGACGTGTTTGCGGGCCTCCTGCATGGCGCGGTGCTCGCCTTTATAATTGACCATGCGCTGGATGTGCTGCAACATGACGTACATCCGTGAAACGATACCGGGCGGCGGGATGATCTCCACCTGTTCCCGCAAGGCGGCATTGATCTGCTGAAAAATCCAGGGGTTGCCCATCGCGGCGCGGCCGACCATCACCGCGTCGCAGCCGGTTTCCTCCAGCATGTGCGCGGCGTCCGACGGGGAGCGGACGTCGCCGTTGCCGATGACCGGGATGTCCACCGCCTGGCGCACCGCGCGGATGACACCCCAATCCACGGTGCCCGGCTGATACAGCTGCGCCTTGGTGCGCGCATGCACGGCCACCGCAGCCGCGCCCGCTTTTTCGCAGGCCGCGGCTACTTGGGGGGCATTGATATGGCTGCTGTCAAGCCCCGCGCGGATTTTCACCGTGACCGGCACCGGCACCGCGTCGCGGGCCGCGGCGACGAGCGCCGCACACCGGCCGGGGTCCGCCATCAGCACCGCGCCGCTGCCGGAGGAATTGATCTTCGGCATGGGACAGCCCATATTGATGTCGATCACATCCGGCGAAAAATCCATGGCGCGCTTTGCCGCCACGGCCATGACCTCCGGCTCGCTGCCGAAAAGCTGGATGCCGCACGGCCGTTCCGTGGGGCCGATTTCCATCAGGGATTCGCTTTTTTTGTCGCCATAAGAAACGGCCTTTGCGCTGACCATTTCCGTGACGCAGTAGCCCGCGCCGAAGCGCGTGCAGATTTCCCGGAAAGCGCGGTCTGTCACCCCTGCCATGGGCGCGAGCAGGGCCTGTCCTGTCAATTCCACGGTTCCAATCCGCATGCCGGCAGCCTCCTTTATAAAAGCGGCCCGCCGTCGGCCGCAAGATTGCAAGATACCGTTTTCCTATTATATCAGGATAAATGAATTTTTCAAATGTTTCCCGCTTGTGGCACAGAAAAAAAGCCCCCGCGTTTGGGAACGCAGGAGCTTTTGTTTCCTGTCTTTCAAATCTGGGTCGTGTATGTCGCGTTTTCGCCGGACTGGGCGCCGCCTTCATACGTAAACAGAAAAGTGTAATAGCCCGTGACCTGTTCGCCGTGCTGGGCAAACCGGACATTGGCGATCTCCGCCTTTTCGGCCTTTGTTTCCGCTTTGCGCGCGGCGAGCGCTTTTTCCAAAGGCAGGCCTAACGTATACAAAAATTATTCGAGTGCTTGCGTGCAGGTATAGTCCTCGGCCCACTGGCAGCCAGATTCATCGGTAAATACGAAAGTAAAGAGCCCTTCCGCTTGCTTCTGCTGTTCATCAAACTGTATATAGTTCATCTCCGCTTTTGGGGCCTTCATTTCTGCTTTACGCGCTTCCATCGCCGCCTGTGCCTTTTTCAGCAAGGCGTCTTTGACGGAATCCGGCAAGGGGACATCCGTATCCGACGCATAAGTTACGGAGACAGACGTTATCGCGCCGCTACCGTCCCATATCACTTCCATCGTATCGACTTGATTTTTCCCAAGCGCCCGTTCAAGTATACAGGAATTCGGATTGTTCCGCTCGTTTGGATCCTCCCAAATTGTGAAACGATCCACGTGCGGAACGATGCTTTCCAATTTTTCCGGCAGCGATGCCACCACTTCATTGGCAGAAGTCACCTTCTGCAGACGAATCGATGCCTTTTGAGACGCTGGGGCCACATATGCTGTCAGGCGCCCCTGGGCGTCAAACTGATAGAGATTGCCGTCTGCATCCGTATAACTCTTCGCGTGGCGCGGACTTTCTTTGCTCGTTCCTTCCGGAAGCCCGCGCAGCGTGTCTGCCTTCGCAAGCGAAATTTCCTGAACGGCGACTGCCGCATCATCTAACTGCACACTGGTTTTCGTCGCCGATTCCGTGGTATAGGCCGCATTGCGTGCCGCCAGCGTTTCTGTTTGGGCGGTGGTCCCACTGGAACAGGCGGCCAGCAGCGCCGCAATTGCCACACCGCTGAAAAGTCCTAAAATACGCTTTTTCATAGGGCAGTTCCTCCTAACTTGAAGTTATAATTATAATTTTACTTTGACGTCAGATTTTCCATAATGCCAGTGATGTCCAACTGGGCTACTTGGTCTGTTATAATAATATGCATCACTAGGACTTGAATGGTGACTTTTGTATGTGCTGTCTGCGTAGTCTAAACTTTGCTGAATGGTTTTTCCCGTGGCTAGTCCTTGCATAAAATACATATTCCATTCTCCAGCTCCAGCCACTGAATTATTAAAGCCTAGCGCAAATTTGGCCCCGCGATTATACGAAATCGTCGCCATACTCCATCCATTACTCAAAGTTGCGCTATTGCACGTCAAAAAGACAATTACTTTTGTGCGTTGTAATGCCGTCGATGCATACTTATACATACATGCATCTTTATTTTGAGGCGTGACATTGTATGCATACAGCCCACTCCAAGTTGAATCATATTCACATTTGGTTTCCTGTCTTTCAAATCTGGGTCGTGTATGTCGCGTTTTCTCCGGACTGGGCGCCGCCTTCATACGTAAACAGGAACGTGTAATAGCCCGTGACCTGTTCGCCGTGCTGGGCAAACCGGACATTGGCGATCTCCGCCTTTTCGGCCTTTGTTTCCGCTTTACGCGCGGCAAGCGCTTTTTCCGCCTGCGCCTGCAGCTGCTGCTTGACGGAATCGGCGATGGGCTGATCGTTGTCCGACGTATAGACGGCGAAAATCGACTTCACCACGCCGTTGTCGTCAAATTGAACCTCCAGGCTATCCATCTGGTTCGCGCTGATTTCCCGTTTCAAAAACACATCGTTTGCGTCGTTTGTTCCATTCGGGTCATGCCAGACTTTGAAGTTCTCCACCTGCGGCACCAGGTCCTTGAGGGTGCTCTGCACCGATTGTTCAATCGAATCGTCCGTGTTGGTCTGCGCCAGCTTGATTGGCTGGCCGGTAGCACCCTCTGGGGCGGTATACTGCGTCAGCCGGCCCTGGGTGTCAAATTGATACACATTTTTGGAATTATCCACGTAATTCTGTGCAGTGCGGTCTGCGATTTCCGGGTTGTTCTGGGTGATTTCCGTACCGGAAAGGCCCAAAATTTTGTTGGCCTCGTCCAGCGAGATTTCCTTGACAGCACACGCCGTTCCCCCGATGCTGACGCTGGTTCGGGCCGCCGTCTCGGGGCTTGCCGCCTGCTTCTCTGTGACCGCGGCAGTAGTCCCACTGGAACAGGCGGCCAGCAGCGCCGCGATTGCCACGCCACTAAAAAGTCCTAAAATACGTTTTTTCATAGGGCAAATTCCTCCTATCATCGTCGGTTAGTGGAGTTTTTTCTAATTTTTGTTCTCTGGCTTTCCATCATGCAGCGCATCCGGATGCAAACGTGCTGTCTTCCCGCTGTTCCCGACTGGAAGCCAACTTCCAAGTATATTCTATCATAAAATTCCAGAAAACTAAACCAATTGAATCCATTTGTAAAGATTTGTAATGATTTGTTATGATTCATTTTGTTGCTGCTTTTTTAAGACTTGCACTATTCCTTTTTCCAACGCAAAAGGGTATAATAAAGGAAAGCGACAAGGGAGGCTTCCTATGAAACTTCTGGTCCTCGACGGCAACAGCATCCTCAACCGCGCCTTTTACGGCATCAAGCTGCTGTCCACCAAAACAGGGCTTTATACAAACGGCATCTATGGCTTCCTGACCATCCTGCAAAAGCTCGAAGCCGAGACGCAGCCGGACGCCGTGGCCATTGCCTTTGACTTGAAAGCGCCTACGTTCCGCCACAAAAAATATGCGGGCTATAAGGCCAACCGCCACGGCATGCCCGAAGAGCTGGCACAGCAGCTGCCGAATTTAAAGGAACTTTTGGAGCTGCTGGGCTATACGCTCGTGACCTGCGAGGGCTATGAAGCGGACGATATCCTCGGCACGCTGGGCCGCGCCTGCACCGAGCGGCAGGACACCTGTGTCATCGCGACCGGCGACCGCGACAGCCTGCAGCTGGTCGGGCCTTACGTCTCCGTGCGCCTGGCCACCACCAAATACGGCCGCCCGCAGGTCACGCTTTATGATGAACAGCGCGTGCTGGACGATTACGGCGTGACGCCGCACGAATTGATTGAGGTCAAGGCCCTGCAGGGCGACACCTCCGACTGCATTCCCGGCGTCAAAGGCATTGGCCCCAAGGGTGCGGGGGAGCTGATCCAGAAATACCACAGCATCGATGCGATTTATACCCATCTCGATGAGCTGGACATCAAGCCCGCCATGCGTCAAAAGCTGGAAAACGGGAAGGAAAACGCCTATCTGTCGCGGGAATTGGGCACCATCGTGACCGACGCACCGATCGACACCAATCTCGCGGATTATATCAAAAAGCCCATACAGCGCGAAAAGGCAGCCGCGTTGATGGCCAAGCTCGAATTTTTCAAGCTTTTGGAACAGATGGGCCTGGATAAGCCTGCATCAGACCCGATTTCGGCGCAGCCCGCGCCCGCCGCCTGGACGCTCGACCTGCACCCGGACGTGGAAGCGCTGTTTGCCGGTGTGCAAAAGGCCGGACGGCTCTATGTCTTGGGCGCATTCCAGGAGCGGTCGCTGCAGTGGCTCTCCGTGGCGTGCGGGGGCAAGGCTTTCCTGCTCGAAAATCCGGACGATTGCCGGCGTCTGCTTTCCGCGGGCGTGCCGGTCTATACATTTGACAGCAAACCGCTTTTCGGCCTGATCGGCGGCGGCCAGATGCCGCTGGCCTTTGACGCGCTGCTGGCCGCCTATCTGCTCAACCCCTCTGCCTCAGGCTACGATTATGCGCGGGTGTGCCAGGAATACGGGGCGCCGGTGTGCACAACCGTGGACTTTGCGAACATGCAGCCCGCGGACCTGCCGCGCTGTGAGGCGCTTTCTCCAGCCGCGCAGGTCTGCGCCCTGCCTGCTCTGTGCGAGGCGCTGGCGCCGAAGATCGACGGCGCGAACGAAGGCCCGCTGCTCCACCAGATCGAGGAGCCGCTCGCCCGCGTATTGGCCCACATGGAAGCCGTGGGCTTTGCGGTGGACCGGGCGGGTATTGAGCGCTATGGCGAGGTGCTGGAAAAGCAGGTCAACCAGTACCGCGAGGATGTCTGCGCGCAGGTCGGCTATGAATTGAACCTCAACAGCCCCAAGCAACTCGGCCAGGCGCTTTTTGACAAGCTGGGCCTGCCGCACGGCAAAAAGACGAAGAGCGGCTGGAGCACCAGCGCCGCTGTGCTGGAAAGCCTGCGGTATGACCACCCGGTGGTAGAGTCGATCCTGCAATACCGCGCCGTCAGCAAGCTGAAATCCACATACTGCGACGGACTTTTGAAGGTGATCGGCCCGGACGGGCGCATCCATTCGAGTTTTAACCAGACTGAAACGCGCACCGGGCGCATCAGTTCCACGGAACCAAACCTCCAGAACATCCCTGTGCGCACGCAGCAGGGCCGGGAGCTGCGGCGGTTTTTCATCGCGCGGCCCGGGTGGGTGCTGGTGGATGCGGACTATTCGCAAATCGAGCTGCGTGTGCTCGCGCACGTGGCCAACGATGAAAACATGATCGAGGCCTTCCGCAACGGCGCGGACATTCACCGGGCGACCGCGGCGCAAGTGTTCCATATGCCGGAGGACATGGTCACGCCCCTGATGCGCAGCCGGGCCAAGGCGGTCAATTTCGGTATTGTCTATGGCATCGGCGCGTTCTCACTTTCCAAGCAGCTGGGCGTTTCGCGGCAGGAAGCCGACACCTATATCCGTGATTACCTGCACCATTACAGCGGCATCGACGCCTATATGCAGCGCGTGGTCGAAAGGGCCAAGGCGTGCGGCTATGCGGAGACGATGTTCGGCCGCAGGCGGTATCTCCCGGAGCTGAAAAGCAGCAACTTTAACCTGCGTTCCTTTGGCGAACGCGTGGCGCGCAACATGCCCATCCAGGGAACGGCCGCGGACATCATCAAGATCGCGATGATCCATGTGGAGGACCGCCTGGAAAAGGAGGGGCTGCAAGCGCGGCTGATTTTGCAGGTGCACGATGAGCTGATTGTCGAAACGCCGCAGGAACAGGCTGAGGCCGCCACCCGGCTTTTACAGGAAGAGATGCAGAATGCCGTGCAGCTTTCCGTGCCGCTCGTCGCAGACGCGGCCACCGGTAAGACATGGTATGAGGCAAAAGCATGAGCGCGCCGTGGTTTTGCTGCCCGATCTGCGGGCAGCCGCTGCAAAGGGTTGGCCGCACGGCCCGCTGCATGCGGGGGCACAGTTTTGATTTTGCAAGGGAAGGCTATCTTTATCTGCTGCCGCCGGACAAAAAGCACAGCCGGTCCCCTGGCGACGACCGGGACATGGTTCAGGCGCGGCGGCGGTTTCTGAATGCCGGGCACTACGCCTTTTTTGCTGTGCGTCTGGCGTCGATTGCCAAAGAGCTTTTGGCAGGGAATCCCGCGCCGTGCGTGGTGGACGCGGGCTGCGGCGAGGGATATTATACGGCGCGGCTGGCCGGGGCGTTACCCGGGGCGAGTCTTTTCGGCTTTGACATCTCCAAGGACGCCGTCCGCCTGGCCGCCAAGGCGGTGCCGGAGGTATCGTTCGCCGTGGCGAGCAGCTTCTCGCTGCCCCTGCCGGACGGATGCACGGATCTTTTGACCGATGTATTTGCACCGGTGGCGCCCGCGGAATTTGCCCGAATCGTAAAGCCGGGCGGTTGTTTTGTGCTGGCGGTGCCGAGTGCGCGGCATCTGTTAGGGCTCAAGGAGATTCTCTATGCCAAGCCTTATGAAAACCCGGTGCAGGATGTGGCATATCCCGGATTTACATTGGAAAAGCGCGTACCGGTGCGCGGCGCTTTGACGCTGACCGGCCAGGCGGTGCAGGACGTCTTTTCCATGACGCCCTATGCCTGGAAGACGCCATGGACCGGCAAGGAACGCCTGCATCAGATCGGGATGCTCAAAACAGAAATCGGGTTTGATTTTGTGATCTATCGTCGGAATTCGGATGACTTTGGTGCTGCGCGGACGTAAATTCACGTCCGTCACAAAACCAAATCGTGTGTTGTGAAGCGTTTGTCAATCCGCGGGGGATTCGCTCATTGACGCAATTACAAATATTGCGCGTCCTGCGTCCAGGCTCAGCCTGGCTCGCAAGGGTTCCCCCAACCCCCTCCTGTGCTTTTTGGACGATACTAGGGGCAAGACCTTGGGGCGCTGCCCCAAACCCCGCTGGGGATTGAATCCCCAGACCCCCTTAGCGCTGCGCGGTCGCGAATTTACGTTCGTCACAAAACCAAATCGTGTGTTGTGAAGCGTTTGTCAATTCGCGGGGGATTCGCTCATTGACGCAATTACAAATATTGCGCGTCCTGCGTCCAGG